>Ga0307516_10000838_pt1 | contig 42147 bp, 48 predicted proteins | sample 19_EM_MG_FD_203310 | JGI IMG/M metagenome (GOLD analysis project Ga0307516, IMG submission 203310) | Populus trichocarpa ectomycorrhiza microbial communities from riparian zone in the Pacific Northwest, United States - 19_EM | ecosystem: Host-associated > Plants > Roots > Unclassified | place... | reverse complement strand
GTGCGAATCCTTCGGGACTACACAGTCGCTCCGCTGCCATCATACAAGTGTTGCCCGCTCAAGGGTGATAGACTGTTGGTGACCACCTGGGCGATTGTGCCGTTGGTGAAACACCCGAGTGTTACATGGGCCCCCTGTACTCGATCCTGTAATTCTTGCATGAGGGGGAGCGGATACCTATTAGGGATTGTAATGGCGTTCAATCCCCGGTAATCGACGCACAGCCGTAACCCTCGTCCGTTGGGTTTAGGAACGAATAGGATTGGTGAGCCCGCCGAGGAGGTGGATCTTCTTATTTTGCCTGTTTTCTCCATTTCTTTTAACCATTCTCTTAAAGTTTGAAGTTCTACCTCAGAGAGTGGGTAAATGGGTCCCCATGGCGCTGTGGTTCCGTCCTTCAGCTCGATTTTGCAGTCGTACGGGCGGTGCTCTGGTAGCGCGTCTGCCGCCTCCTTTCCCATTATTCCCAGGTATTGTCTGAATTCCATCGGGACGTGGCCAAGTGGGTCATCGTTGACTACCGATACGTGACCAATAGTGCGTGCCGTGGGGTCGGACAATATCGATTCGTCCCATGACAGGGAGAATTCCGCCATTTCATACTGGGTGCACTTTTTTAGACATCCGGGACTGTTGAACCTTATTTCCTTCGTTGACCAAGTTCCCTGGGGTGGGTGATCCTCCACCCAGCTGAACGAGAGAAATATGTCGATTCCTTCCTCCATTGGAGAGATTTCGAAAGTTTCTTCAGAGAAATGCTTCCGGTGTTGTAATCGTACCGGCCCCGTATGGAATTGTCCCGCGCTTTCGACAGTTTGTCCAGTGAAATTTTCAATGATCCTGGGGTTTTTGTGCGGGTGTTTTGGCAGGTTCAGGCGTTCCACCGTTTGTTGGTTTATCAGATTTATCGAGCATCCTGTATCTAGCAGCACTTTTATTCGATAGCTGTTTTTCTGGTGATGTAGCAACATTGTGACGATGGGTCGATTGTTCCTACGAGGTTTTTTCTCGGATTTTTCCTTTGTATTCGGGGTTGCTTTTTCTCTTTTCCTTTTTCGCGAGGCGCCGCATACTAAATTGACCGTCCCGCTGGGCGTCGTACGGGGGTCATTCAAAAATCCGAATCGTCCGTGTCCACCCATAGTGGTTGGTCCGTGATGATTTCTTCCACTGCCGCCACTTTTTGCTGTTTGGCGGCCGGGGTGTCGATTGGATCTTCCTCCCTCTTCCTTTTCCCTTCCGACGTGTTTCGGGTGTTTGCTACTCCTCCCACCTTCCAGGGTGCCGGTGGTAGCTCCGTTCCTTGTGCCGTTTGGAAGGAGAAGCAGTCAAAAGTACGGTGCCCCGTTCTTCCACATCGCCAGCATCCATCCTTGACCTTTTTGTGTGCGTCTATTTCGTTCTGGGGTACCCCCCGCAGAGCGGCCCCCATTGACTTCCATCCGTTATTCTTCGGGGCTCGGGAGTCATTTTTCCTTGGTTCCCGATTCGTCGTTGGCCGTCTTTCCTCCTTTTTCCGTTCCTCCCTTTTGGCTGTTGGTACTGGGGCGGCGCGCACCGCATCCCTGGATGCTTTCAATGCTTTCTTCATTTCCACCTGTAGGGCAGCCTGGGAGGTGGCTTCCAGAAACCCTTCGTCATCGACAAATTCTCCTAGATAATGGGCGAAGCGCATGTCCAGTACTGAATCCAGCATCGTGAGATTGATTTTTTCCTGCAAGCTTTTCCCCATAACCCGCGCGTAGTTGTTCAACGCCTTGAATTCCGTCAAATAGGCCCAGATAACCCCCCCATATTTGAGCTGGCTCAGCTTGAGTTGGGCGTTGGCTGCCTCTTGCGGGTCGTGGTATTCAGTTCGGATGGCGGCTGAGTAGTTGACCCACGAGTCATTCTCTCCCAGCGTGTCGTATCGGTGTAGGTCCCAAGCTTTCGCTGTTCCTGTGAGCAGCGTTCCTACCCATGCTATTTTTTGTTGGTCGTTGGTTTCGGGATAAAAGCTTAGGTATTTGGTAACCGATTTCCACCATGCGTCGAACGGGGTTGATGGTTTTCCGTCAAACGCTTCCGGGTTCGTCATTTTGAGCCGAGATGTTCTTACGGCCGTGGATGCGTTGTTTGGATGGTTTGCCAGGGCTACCCCTTCCGCAACCGCCCGGGCCACCGTCTGGACAAGCTCTTCTGTCGTCAACGTTCGTCGGCCCGGAGGAGGAGTCGGCGGGTTGTGCTGGGGGCCTGGAGGGGGCGATGGCGAGGGTGGAGGAGGGAGTGGTCACCGTGGTGGCCTCGGGGGTTCTCCTCCGCCTCCGAACAGGGGGCCTCCTGGCGGTGGAGACAACGCAGGTGGGCGAATTCTCCGGAGTGGTCGAGGTGGTACCGTTGGTTGCTGTGGCCCCTGTGCTTCCGGGTCGGTAGGTTCTGCTCGGAGTTGCTGCAAGGCGTCGGCCAAGCTGGAAGTTGACTGCCAGACTGGGCTCCGCCATTGCCTCAATTCCGGTGTGGTGTGTGCGGATACTGGGGGTGGTCGTGGAGGGGTTTCTGGGACCGTAATTTGAGCGGCCAGTCGCTGTAGCGCTCCCGCCTGTCGTTGTGATTCCTCCCTGGCTTCCTGTAGCTGGTGCTCCAGTTGCGCCACCCGCCGTTGTTGTTCGTCCGCCCGTTTTTGGTGTTCCTCTGCCCATAGTTCGACGTTCCCTTGGAAGTTGGCCAGATGCTGACTTCGGGCTACATTGGCTTCTGCGAGGAAGGCAATAGAGTCGTTGAGGCGGGTCAGTTGCGTCGCATGCCCGGCTTGCTTTTGATAGGCCTCCTGGGTTCGTTCGATAATGGCTCCCCATACGTTCTGGGTGAACGCTTGGTATGCGCTGGCTGCGCCTGCCAGCTCGCTTCGTATCCATGCTCCTGTGATTTTCCCGTTAGCGCTAAGTCGGTCGTATACATACCTGGTTCCGTCTGACAGGTCTTGGTAGGCCCGCTCAATTTGCTGAATCCGTTGATCCGTTCGATCCACCGTATTTCCGCAAAGATGGACTAGCTGTCCTAGGTCCGCTTCAGCTTGCTTTTGTTGTTTAACTAGGGCTCGGAGCCACGTTGCTGGGTTGGAAATTTTGAGCGTTTCTTCATTGGGCACCATGCTGTCCGTGATTTGCAATACGTCCTTGGGGGCCTCCAGTTGGAGCATGTTGAAGTCGGTTGTCGACATTTTGGCTTAGTATAGATCCAAAAAGTGTCGCGTGTAGATGGTTTCGTCGTCGTAGAATTCGTAGTTGCAAATTTCCCGAAATTCGAGACCGTTGAGGTTGGCGCACTGTCTGAGGAAAGCGCAGTTGAACCAGTACTGGGTATACCAGGACCAGGGTGTATCGTCGATTTTTTCTTGGGGAGTGTCGCCGTCGTGGTAATTGTCCCACTTTTCTTCGGAGAGGAGTTCTTCCGAGATTGAGGTGAAGGTATAGTCAAATTGGTTGCTTGACTGGGGTTCGAGAATCGTAGCCAAGTCTAGCAGAAGGAAATGGTCTTCTTCGAATGAGGGCATAAAAGTAGGGTGATTTTTGAGATCAAGATTATAGTGTGACACTGGGGTTGCCTCGTAACCGGAGTGTAAGAGAATCAAAGGCAATCAGGCTACTTTTGATAATTCACAGCGGAATAATCTTAGATCTTGTATGTGGGTTTCGGTGGTATTTGGTTTGGTAGTGTTGTAGATGATGTTCGTGCTGATTTCCTTCTACGAGGTGGGAAATCCTGTTTCTTTTGTAGGGAAGGAACCGTCGTGAGATCTGATGACTCCGCGTGAGAAGTGGTGACTCGGGTTTGGATTCCCCCGAGGTGCATAGACCCCGTGGGTGGATCATTGGCCCTCGCTGGGGTGTAGATAAGGGAGATGAGTTCGTCATGCAACTGGGCAGGGAACTCTTGCGTCTAGACTCGTACATGGCTCCCCCCCGCAAGGATCCAAGCCAGTCCCCGCGAGGACCCAGATTTTCTGCGTACGTGGTTCCTCCCCTCAAGGAGGCTAACCAACGTCTGGCCTCTCCCCGCAAGGAATCAGACCATATCTGCTAAGACCGCTTCGTTTGCACTCAGACCCCTACCTCGGAGTTCCCTCGTCCGAGCCCCGCAAGGTTCGATCTTTCCCCGCAACATTTGATCTCTCGGCTGTAAGCTAACTCCGGCTCCTTAACTCCCTCCTAGACTCTTGATCCATCATCTGTCACCCGCTAGCCTCCCTACTACCCTGTCGCTAAGTAATCTAGATACTCTATGTACTTTGTGGAATATTCAGGTGTAACAACGTGCCAGTGCGGCGCACTCTGCATTGTAAGCCTCCTGGTTGAAACCCATGTGGGTCTTGATCCCTTCCCAGGTTTGGCCGCTTTTCCAAGCCACCGCGTATCCGGCAGCCTCATTCTCCAGCCGTGACCTATCCGTGAACATGACGAGTCCCATTCTCTCCTTTTCCGCCTCCTTCTTCACCTCCTCCCGTTCTTCCTGGATCAGTTCTGCATCGAAGGACTCTGGTTCCTCCAGCAGCACTGTCCGTTCTGTTTCTGTCCAGGTATAGGCCAGAGCGGAGGATATTCTCTTGCCCAGTGGAGTGTTGGAGCTGACCATCTCTCTGACCTTCTCTCCCTGCGGTAGGCCTAGCAGCCGCAGTCCGAATCGGCGCTGGCGATTTTCCAGCTGATTGGTTGCTGGTCTGAGTCCGGACTCCATCGATAGCACTCCTAGGTTGGTCATCCGAAAGGCTCCCGTTGTTGTCCGTACCTCCCAGTTGACCAGCAGTTGCAACTCTTCCACACAGCCAGTTGTTCTGTGGACATTGCCTCGCTTCCACCACAATTCCACTCCGAACATGGCAACCGACTGGACGCATGCCGACATGACTCTCCTGCAGTTTGCTGGGGAAAGACCCATTTGTCCTATGAGCCGTTTCAGCTGATTCATTGCATTCCTCCCGCTCTTCAGCCTGGTGGTGTGGTGCTCCTTCAGTGTGAGCTGCAAGTCCAGCCACACCCCAGCCACCATGTTGCCGCGTGGTTAAATGGGATCTCTTTATCTCCAACCTTCACCTGGGCCTCCGTCTGGGTGCCTTTTCTCTTGTTCCGCCAGAAAATCGCTGCCTCCGTTTTTCCGTGGTCAAATGCCACGCCGTTCTTTCCAGCCCACTCGATGGCTACGGCTGCTGCCAGCGACAGCTTGCCTGCCACCTCCTCTGCATTCTTTCCTTCCACCCACCATCCGATGTCGTCGACGAAGGATAATTCGCTTACGCCCGCGGCTGTCCTTTCCACTTCATCGAATATTCCTGACAAGTAGGTGACAAAGAGGATTGGTACTGCTGGGGAGCCTTGGGGAACACCGGTGTCTACAGGGTTTTCGTCTCCGATCTCACCGTCCAGCACCAGTTTGACCTGCCGGTCTGGCATGAAGCTTATCGTCCACCGGATAAGGTCTGCCTCCAGCCCCAGTTCTGCCATCCGCTTTCCCAAGAAGGTTTTGTCGACATTGTTGAATGCCGACTTGACATCCATGAACAGGGTACCTGCTATCTTCTTCCGTTCCCATGCTTGTTGGGTGCAATTCATCATAATGGCAACTGCGTCAACGCAGGATCTCTGCTTCTGGCATCCAAACTGGCCCTCGTGTAGGCCCCGCTTGTGCTCCAAGTGGTCAGCAATCAGGTGGGTTGCTGTCCGTTCCAGTAGCTTGCTGATGACGTCCAAGAGCGATATGACCCGATACGCCCTCACCTTGGAATAATCGGGCTTATCCGGCTTGGGAATGATCACCCCTTTCACTGTCTATAAGATTCCCGGATGGAATCCCAGTCAGATGCATACCTGTACCAGCTGGGTGATCCGCTGCTTGTCCCACTGCCAGAACACTTTGACAATTCCAGCCGATATCCGGTCATCTCCTGGGGCTGAGGTGTTGGCTGCTGCTCCCAGAAGAGACCCGACCAGTTGGGCATTGACCCTCTCAAAGGCCTTGCCCCCTTGTGCCGGTTCGAAAACTCCCAGCGGCCCAGGTGGGAAATGTGCCTGTAGAATCGCTTGTTCCCGCTCGTGGTGGCCCTCTGCGGTGGAGCCGTCCTCCCTGACGAGAGCCTGGCCAGTTTTGTCAATTCGGGGCGTCGTGTACGCCGCCGCTGTCCACACCTTATTTCTGTCTGCCTCTTGTAGGAACTGGTTCCAACAGTCCCTTTTTGCCTTCCTGATTGTCCGCCTGAATTCCTGCCTTGCCGCTTTAACCCGCGACATTTCCGCTACCCTCCACTTCCTTCTTACCCGTCCCAGATCCTTCCTCAGTTTCTTGAGGTCCTTGCACCACCATGGCTTTGACTGTGAGCACCATCGCTTCTTCCTGGCGTGCTCGTCCAGTGTCACAGTTATTGCCTCCCTAAGCGACCCCACTGCCTCCATCACCTCCTTCTTTGTACTGCTGTCTGACAGAATAGGGGTTCTCCCCAACCCTACCAGATAGCACTCCCTTGCCTTCCTCTGCCTCTCCTCCGCCTTCCTTTTTTCCTCCTCTTCGCTCTTCTTTGCTGGGTCCCATCCGCTGATGTCCCAGCCTGTTGTCTCCGTGCTCGTGATGTCTGTTGGGTGGGGGCTGCCCAGCACATCCCACACAATGACCTCATGGTCTGATCCGGTCGCCTCTTCACCAAGCAAGCACCAGTTCAGATCCATATTAGATGAGGACAGAGTGAGATCGATGATGGAGTGATTCATCGCCCCCGGCCCCATCCTCGTGGCTTCCTCATTATTCCACACGAAAAGGTTCTCTTCCGTAATGAGCTGCTCCCAGAAAGTGTGGTTTTTGCTGTATGTTGCTTTGGGGTTCCACATCTTACTGTGTGCGTTCATGTCTCTGGCGATAATTACCCTCCGGTGTTTGGCGATTTCGCCCCAGGCCGTGCGCTGTGCTGGCCTATTCGCCTCATTTCTTCCCTCGTGTCGGTCATACACGTTGGCAATGATGATTGTATCCCCACCCGAGGGGACAACCTCCACCACCTGTACATGATTCCGGTACTCCTGTGTCAACGTTTTCAGCTCCGTCACCCGGCATCTTGACGCTCGGTTTACTACAATCTAGCACTTGCCTGCCACGTCCTCAACCCCCTTGATGAACGTGAAGCTGGGGTGTGAGCGTGTGCTATCCCTCTCTTTCTCTCCCCTGGGCTCCTGAAAGAGCACCAGATCCACTCCTCATTTGACTGCCGATTCCAACACTGCCTCCATCACCTGTCCTCCCCGAGTGCAATTGTGCTGCAGCGCCTTTAGCAGCATTGGTTCCTGTAGGTTCGCCATCAGACAGCTACAGGTGGGGCGGTGCCACTTGGTTCCTCTTTGGCGATCTCCATCGCGTCCTCCGTCCATACCGGGATTGCTGGGTTGCTTTCCTCATCAAGCGTGAGGATCGCTGGGGGCGGTGTTGCTGTGGTAACTGGGACCCAGCTTAGTGGTCCAGGGCGTCCCAACACTCTTGCACACTCGATCGATGGGCCTGGTGACCAATTCCTGGGTGCCTGTTCAGATGGCGCTTGATGCGTCATTTGCGGCTGCTGTTTTCCTTCCTTTGGCATACGTCCGTCTCTTGCTATGGCAATGGCGGCCGTCTTTTCTTTGCACCTTGCATCCTGGGCTGGGTGTCTCCCTCCACAGTTGGGGCACTTCAATGCTGTGTGGGAGCACGCTTTCCCGGTAGCACCACATGTGGTGACCTCGCACCTATGACCCTCTGTCCTGTATTGTCCCGAGCAGATTGAGCAAGTCAGGACCCCATCCTGGTGGCATCGGAACTCACTATGCCCCCACCAGCTGCACCTGCTGCAGAGCACATCCGCTCTGTCTGCGATGAATGGAAGGGCCCGGAATTTGACGCCCGCCACCCACATCTCTGTTAGCAACTTCTTGCCGACTGCCTTGCTGCACACCTTGAAGACCATGGAGATGGCATTCTGTGGAAGCCTCCCAGCCTGGTAGTGCTGCTCGATGATCCTCTTTGAGCGTATCCACCGCATTGAAAAAGGGGGGATTACCACTCCCTCGTTCTCCACCTCGATTCGCTCCCGGAGAGCAGCCAGCCCATTGTCCTGCCGGTACTGGGCGTACGGGACCAGTATCTTGAGCTCTGCCCAGGTTTCATTCGCAACCACATTGATAATTGCCTTGTCCGCCTGCTGAGCCACTTCGATTATCTCCTTTTTGAAGTGGAGGAGCATAGCCGCTGAGGCCCCTGCCCTCGCCATGGTGGTGATCCTTCCCTGTGCCAAGATCTTGAACGCCTCCGTGCGGACATGGGGGGGAGCAACCTTGCTGAGGGCAATGTTGACAAGCGCCGCTGCGCTCGCTGCCACCACTGCGTCTATCTGTAGGGCTCCCACTACCCTCTCAAATAGGATTGCCCGCTCATCCCATGGGATGCTCCTCTTGATCAGCTCCAAGCCCGTCGGCTCCTTGGCCACCTTGCCTCCTCGACCGACCCGGTTGAAACCATTGCTCCCCATCTGTGGGAGGGCCACCGCCGCTGCCGTGCGCTGGGCGTTGCTTGCTGCTGTGGCGCCCTCTGCTGATGCTGCTGCTGCATTGGCTGCTGGACCGGGTGCTGCTGCCGCTGTTGCTGCTCCCGTTGCCATGGTGGGACACGTGCAGCGATGCCCTTCCGCTTCTGCTCCCAGTGATCCTCCACCGCCCTCATGCCGGCCAGGTGCGCCACCTTCCGAGTTGCCTCCTCCTCTTCATCGGTATCACCCAGGCCCCACAGGGGGCGAGCTGCCTGTGTGTACGATTCCTCCTCCTGTTTGCTGAAATCCCCCCTTACCCACCTCTTCCTTGCTGCTGCCTTTTCCCTCTCCCTCGCTTCCTTTTCTGCTTCCTCTGCCGCTATCGTCTCCGGTCGCTTGAGGATCGACCGTACAGATGCCGGGGCACTAGGCACTGCTGCCTCCGCCCTCAGGCCTGTCCTCACCTCTTCTGCTCTCTTCTTGTCGACTTCCACTTGACACCACTGCTGCTGGGCAGAGCCCTTCGGCTTGCAGGTAGGGGTAGGTGGCGCGGCAATCTCCACCGCTTTCCCCTTTCCTTTGTCCTTCCTCGTCTTCTTTTCCTTTTCCACTGGAGCCTCTCTGGCTGGCGCCGGTACTGGCCCGCTGTCCAGCGGGGCCGGAGTCCCGCTCGATGTCACAGAGGTTGGCGTGCTGAGGGCCGGGGCATACTGTGATGCGAAGAGGCCGTCGCGCTCCACACCCTCCATGTCGCTGAATTCCTCGATCGGATCCTCCTGCAGCACACAGACTGCTGGGGGCGCAGTACCCATCACTCCCTCCATCAGTTGCGGGGTGCCGTGCCCCACCGCTACTGGGGCCACTGCCCGAACGGTGGCGGTGGCCAGAGTCGGCAGGCCACCCAGTGCTCGCATTCCCGCAATCTCTGCTGCAATTCCCTCAACCCCATGCTTCACCTCCCCAAGCTCCTCCCGCCGCGCCCTCATCATCACTGCCAGGTCCTCACACTGCTTGAGGTCCCATTTCGCCTTCTGCGCCTGCTCTGTCTCGATTGCATCAAGTGCCAGGAGCCTGACCTCCAACCTCTTCTCCCTCTCCTTGGCATCCGCGCGTAGCCTTGCCACCATCCTCTCTTCCATCTCCCCCACCTTGCCCAACACTGCCGACAGTCTCTCTACCAACCATGCATCCCACCTGGCCACTGCCGCCTCCGCTGCCTCCTCAACCTTCCTTGCTTTCTCCTTTATCTTCCGCTCCACCCTAGCCACCGCTGCCAGGATCTGCTTCAGCACCGAGCCTGCCGCAGACCCCGGGTGTGACACCGGCTGGTAGTGTCTGATGGGCCTCGGGGTGCCCATTGCCATCCTCTTGCTGCCTCTGGTCGGCGTGACCGGCACCGGGGTTGGTCTGGTACAGCCTGCGGGCGACACCGCACTCACGCTCCCCCACCTGCCTGGGGTGGGTGATGGGGTGGCTGACCTACCTGGGCCCGCCACACCCTCCATCTCGTCTTCGCTCTGATTCACCACCTCCTCCACCCAATCCTCCACTGCTACATCCCTTCCATCCACCCCCTTGCTTCCCTCCCTTCCCACCCCCTTGCTGGAACCCTCGCCAGAGTTCAGGGTCAAAGCTGATTCCACCTGCTGGGGACTGCTGGCCGCTGCAGAGAGGGAGCGCGCGAGTGCTCCCCTCATGGACTGCTTGCCCGTAGTCGCAAAGAAATTGTCGTCGTCACGCATGCCATTGTCGCAACCATTGCCATGCCGGAAAAACTCCTGTGTGCTCTGCTGCTGTCCAGTGCCCGCCGCGGCGCGCTTGAAGTTCGGTCTGCCTTTGTCCTTCCCCTCCCACTGCTTCCCCTCCCCTCGCTCTCCAGCTCTGAGAGGTCGCTGCTCTCGGCGTCGCTTTCCACATCCTCCATTTCTTCCTCCCTGTAGGTTTCCTGGTCTCCCACCTGCTCCGCCAGAAGGTGGGTACCGATGTGGTCAGCCACCAACGGGGCTGCCTCGGTCGATTCGGTCCCTCCGCCGGACATCGTGACGTCCGTGAGGTCTGATTTGCGTAAAGTTCTGGTTTGTCGAGCGAAAGGCTTGGCGATTTTTGGCGTTGAGTTTCGTCCGTGGTGTGTTGGTTGAGCGGGTAGCTGAGAGATGAAGATAGTGAATTGGATTGAAGATACACGGTCGTAGGCAGAACATTCTCTCTATATACAACGAGCTTCGGGGAATCTTCAGGGGAAAGCACGGAAGACTGTCCTCCGAGCCGGTGCTCCGGAGGCTCGGGCAGCCGTCATCTCCGGTCGTTCATCATTCTGACGCCTGCGTGAGCGCCAAGCCGAACACGTTCGCGCCCGCTGTTGCCCCGGCGCTCACCACGGGTTGCTGGGGGAGCACCCAGACTGCCGCACTGCTAAGAAGGAAGCTCGTCAGTGGGTAGGACATCGTGGGCGAAATACTTTCTCGGTGGGGGGGTTTCTCGGCCGGCCGGGGGTGAATTTCGATGCACTGGGGTGCGCGCGGGCAAGTCTTAGTCGGGAAGTATTTCAGTAGGTCATCGTCTGAGTCATGATGAAGTGCTCCTGTTTGGGGGTCAATAGGGCGCATAGTGCATCACTCGGCGGCGGGTGACATAGTATGAAGGTATCTAGCCCTGCGAGCCGCATCAACCCCACAAAACCTCCCTTCTTTCTTCTCTCTTCTTCTCTTTCCCCTTCTCCATATGACACTTTCGGCTTCCGATTATTTCCTCGCAACGCTCAGAATACTTTTTTTTCCTTACGCACGCTACGAAATTTTCTTTTACGAAATGTCTTCTACTTACGACAATAGATCCGATCTTCCTTCTCGGGTATGTTTTTCTTTTTCCCTCTTTCCCTTCTGATTCTTTTCCTCCCCATTGGTCTGGAGCGTCGGAGGTCGATTGTTGACGAGTGGTGGGCGATCGCAGAAGGGCACGGAGCAGAAGCCGCAGCAGCAGCAGTTGCTGGGAGTAGAGCCTCCCACTGCCGCTGCCACCGCTTCCGCCGCCGTTGCCACGAAGAAAGGAGGAGAGGCGAATAGTGGCTCGGGACGGACCGAGCGCACGACCACCGGAGTTGTTCCTCCGTGGAGAAAGAGACCGGACCCCAAGGACCCGAAGACAGTCGTCGGCGAGAGTAGGCGCGGTGGCGACACCGTTCGTCCTGCTAGGCCAGCTGTTGAAGGCACTCCGAGGGTGATGGCTGACGCCCCGAAAGCGGTTGCCGGTGAGAATAGGCGCGGTTTTGGCGACGCCGTTCGTCCTGCTAAGCCGGCCGCCGTTGGGAGTGGCAGGGTGGAGGGGAGAGACGAGAGAGACCCCAGGGCCCCGAAGGCAGTCACCGGTGAGAGTAGGCGCGATGGAAACATCGTTCGTCTTGCTAAGCCAGCTGCCGCAGGCGGCAGGGTGAAGGAGAGGGACCGCAGGGTCCCTAAGACAGTTGTCGGCGAGGGCAGGCGCGGAGGCGACACCGTTCGTCCTGCTAAGCCAGCTGTCGGAAGTGACGGGGTGGAGGGGAGAGAGGAGAAGAATCCTCAGGCCCCAAAGACAGTGTTCGACGAGGGCAGGCGCGGTGTGAACCCCGTTCTCCCTGCTAAGCCAACTGTCGCAAATGGTTCCAAGGTGGAGGACAGAAAGTTACGTCACCCACTGCCCCCGCGCCCTGCGATTCCGGTGCGCGCGACACCATACCACCGTGCCCAGCGCTCCGTGAAAATCACCTGGTCTGGAGGATACGAGGACTTCCGGGCTTTCGTGGAGTCGTTTGGCCCAGTCAAAAATTGCTGGGTCCGCTTCGGCATGGGCAGAGTCGACTTCTACCAGGCGGAAGACGCCAGACGGTGCGCCCTGAGTGGAGTAGGTGGCTGGAGGACCGGTAATGTCGAGATCGAGAACGGCGCCAGCTCCGGAAGGTACGGCATGGCCCAGGTCAGAGGCGGCGTCGCAAAGAATCCCCAGGCCCCAAAGACAGTCGTCGGTGAGAGCAGGCGCGGTGTTGGCGACACCGTTCTTCCTGCTAAGCCAGCTGTTGGACAGGGTTCGAGGGTGGGGGAGAAGGATCCCGATGTCCTGGAGACAGTCGTTGGTGAGGGTAGGCGCGATGGCGACAGCGTACGTCCCACTAAGCCAGCTGTCTCAGGTGCACCGGGGGCGAAGGGTGGGGCCCTAAAGGCGGTTGCCGACGAAGGTGGGCGCGTTGCCGAGGACACCGTTGGACCTGCGAAGTCGGCAGCCGTTGGAGGGGCCTCGAAGGCCGAAGAGAAGGATCCCAAGGCTCCGACGACAGCGGCTGGTGAGGGTAGGCACGGTGCTGGTGACTCCGTTCGTCCTGCTAAGCCACCTGTCGGAGGTGGACCGAGGGTGAAGGCTCAGGTTTCTGAGAAAACCCGGCCAGATCCAAAGGGCCTCGGAGCTGTTGCTGGCGAAGGCAGGCGCGATGGCGACATCGTTCGTCATGCTAAGACGGAAGCTGCTTCCGATGGTCCGAAGGCGAAGGGCTCGGCGACGGGCGGCACGAGTGGCGGCGGCACTCTCCGTGCTAACGACGACCAGACGAGGGATTCGATGCCTTCTGATCCAGCTACTGGAACACTTCCTGGTCACCCCGCCCCAGAGCGTGCGGTGCCTCGATTCATGGCACCCACAGCAGCCAGTCTGGCGAAGGCGAGAGAGAAAGTAGTGGTGGATGGGAAGGCGGCCCCACCACCAAGGGATCCGGTCCTGGCAAAGCCTGGCTTGTCACTGTCGAAGTCGAGGAGGGGCGCGGATGATGCTGACCTCGGTGAAGACGACAGCTGCGTCAAGAAGGCTACGACCGGGCAGCATCCTCCGTGGGCTCACGCAAGCCGGACGTCTAGGAACGCGGCCGGGAGCCAGGACACTCACAAGCGCGTGGAGAAGGCTGCACCCGCCTTGACCTCGCCGAAGAAGCGGAAAGCTGACATGGATGCCGACGAAACAAGGGCAGTCAAGAGAGCGTTGACCTCCCCGGCAAAATTATCGGTGGACCACAGATTCGACGAGCGTGTCAAGAAGTTGCAGCCCACCTCCACCTCATCAGGGGAGCCGCCGCTACCCCCGGCCCCGCCGAAGAAGCGGCGAGCCGAACCCGGCCCGGACTACGACCCAAGGCCGGCGAAGAAGGAGAAGGCGGTGCACGGGCCGCCGCCGCCGCCGCGCGCGGCCTCCAGCAAACAGGTGGAGAGGCTGGCCCGCCCGACGGCGAGGCGCCAATCACCTCCTCCCATTCGCCGTGTGAGAAGCCCCGCCGATCCCGAGGCGGCCTTCAAGCGCAAGCCACTTGGCCGGATCAGGACCCACATCCCGCCAGGGTGGTGCTGGACGGACGAGATGGGTGAGTGGCTCCAGAAGCACATCCTCAGATTCTGGGTGTGCGCCTCCGCAACTGGCGAAATCGAGTGGAAGCGGGTCCACTCCGAATTCGGTAAGCGGTTCGGAGCGTACCCCGGAGAGGATGTGCTTCAGGCGGCGTACGTCGACGGCTGGGGCCAGGTTCTGCGTCGGCCTACGCCATGGGAGCCTGTGGGGAAGGGGAAGGAGAGGGCGGTCGACTAGGCGAACCTGGCCGCCCACGAGGAGGCGGCCGAGTTGAGATGGCCGGAGGACGAAATGCCGAGCAGACGGAGATGACGAAGGCGTTCTGATGCCGCTGGGGCAGTAAAGTCACCTCTTCCAGTGTTGATGTGTGGATATCAATGCTGATATTACGACAGAGTCGAGGTTACAAGGCTTCTCAATGCCGGCTGACTCCACCCGCGATGAGTGGTGGAGGAAATTGTCCCAGTAGGGTAGGACGTTTCTCCGGAAATGCGGCCTTGACGGCCGAGTGTTCCGGTGACTACCTGGAGCAACGCTCCTACTTTCGAGAAAGACCGAGTGAGGATCTCATTGCCCATCACGATGTACGAGTAGACTGCTATGAACGAGTGCCTGCAGGTTGAGAGGGAATGCCGGTGGATCGACGCAATTCAGCCAGTGAACGAAATCCACCCACGCGCAAATCCGACCTTTCTGATTCGCGATCTCCGCCGCGTCTCCGGAGTTCCTTGCTTCGTAGTTTTCCTCTCCGACTCCTGGAGCTAGCGGCGGGTATGACAGCGGTGGATTCCCAGATAACGCCAGAAACCCTAGGTATTGATACTATGCAAGTACTAGAGCCTAACCACAACCGCTAGAAACCAACAGCTTCCCAGCCGCAATCGATGCGAAAAAAGGATCTCGAGATTTTCAGTCTACCGTCGCGGTGGTGGCCATTATTGTGGCAACAGGAACCTACCAGCAATTGTTCAAACCGGGTGTACAAAGCAGTGGTCGAGTGTGCAGCGGACTAGATGAAGCGTCGCCAGCGAGACTCTCCCGCCATCGCACTTTTCCCGCTGGCTATTCCCTCCGAGTGTCATGATCCCTCACCCGTAGATATCGGCGGGTTCTCCCTCCTGCCCACAGCGTTGAGGCCCGAAGGCCGGGGGCGGCCGCCGTAGCGGACGCTCCGGTATATACTGACTACTGCAGTCGATTCCGCCTGCCCCGGTTGCTTCGGCAAGTGAACAAAACCCACACCAGCAACCAATGTTGCCAACGGAAACCAAACCAAGATCTGAGCAGCGAGGTGCTCATTCAAGACATCCAAACGGATAAGAAGCACAGGCAAAACAATCTTCCAACTGCATAGCACAGACGCTTCAAAGCAAGTTGTAAAGACAAAGAGAACTTTTGTATGGACATCCAAACATGCGAGGGGAGCACCTTGGGAGGGCTCGAAATAAACCACGCCACCGTGCGCAATCAAAACAACTGCTCACGTCTAGCACTCATTGATGTAATAGCGCCCAGGGACTGCGAACCACCCGCCCCCCATCCTACGAACTTGAGACCCGCCCTGCCACCAGACACATGTGCGACGCCGCTGAAAACCGCCCCCAAGACTAGTCTAGGTAGATAAAGGTAAAAGGGTTTCCACGACCTTGGCCAAAGTGAGAGTGTCAGGGTGGTCCTTTCCGAGGACCGTCTCAAAGCCATCGAGGGCCCTCTGATACCATTCGAGTGCCTTGGGGTCAGAGCCTTGGCTATCGAACACAGTGGCCATGCTGTGAACTGTTGCAAGAGTGGATGGGTGGTCCTTGCCAAGGGCCTTCTCACGGCCATCGAGGGCCCTCTGGTACCATTCGAGTGCCTTAGAGTACTCGCCTTGCCTATCAAACACAGCGGCCATGTTGTGAACGGTGTCAAGAGCGGATGGGTGGTCCTTGCCAACGGCCTTCTCGCGGCCATCGAGGGCCGTCTGGTACCGTTCGAGTGCCTTAGAGTACTCGCCTTGGCTGTCGAACACAGCGGCCATGTTGTGAACGGTGTCGAGAGTGGATGGGTGGTCCTTGCCAAGGGTCTTCTCATAACCATCGAGGGCCCTCTGGTACCATTCGAGTGCCCTAGAGTGCTCACCTTGGCTATTGAACACATTGGCCATGTTGTGAACGGTGCCAAGAGTGGATGGGTGGTCCTTGCCAAGGGCCTTCTCAAAGCCATCGAGGGCCCTCTGGTACCATTCGAGTGCCGTGGAGTACTCGCCTTGGCGTTTGAACACAATGGCCATGTTGTGAATGGTGTCGAGGGTGGATGGGTGGTCCTTGCCAAGGGTCTTCTCATAGCCATCGAGGGCCCTCTGGTACCATCCGATTGCCTTGGAGTACTCACCTTGGCTATTAAACATATTGGCTTTGTTGTGAACGGCGTCGAGAGTGGATGGGTGGTCCTTGCCAAGGGCCTTCTCACGGCCATCGAGGGCCCTCTGCTACCATTCGAGTGCCTTAGAGTACTCGCCTTGGCTATCGAACACATTGGCCATGTTGTTAACTGTGTTGAGAGTGGATAGGTGGTCCTTGCCGAGAGTCTTCTCACGGCCATCGAGGGCCTTCTGATACAATTCGAGTGCCTTGGAGTACTCGCCTTGGCTATCGAACACATTGGCCATGTTGTTAACGGTGTCGAGAGTGGACGGATGGTCCTTGCCAAGGGTCTTCTCACAGCCATCGAGGGCCTTCTGGTACCATTCGAGTGCCTTAGAGTACTCGCCTTGGCTCTCGAACACATTGGCCATGTTGTTAACGGTGTCGAGAGTGGATGGGTGGTCCTTGCCAAGTGTCTCCTGACGGCCATCGAGTGCCCTCTGGTACCATTCAAGTGCCTTGGAGTACTCGCCTTGGTTATCGAACACAATGGCCATGTTGTGGACGGTTTGGAGAGTGTCTAGGTGGTCATCGCCTAGAAGTTCCTGCTGGCCCTCAAACAACAACTCGAACAGATTCCCAGCTTGGGAGTCAAATCGGTGATCGACATACATGCAACCGATTTGTGAAGTTGCTTGAAACACCCCCCGAGCCTGTTCGAAATGATTAGGAAGTTCCATCAGACTCAGTCGAGACATCTCCAAATGAGACCATATCCTCCTTTCGAAAGCCCAATCGTGCATTGATTTGTCGTCAATGTGTTGGTACATCCCGCCACAAAGAACGAGCGCCTCCCGCGCTTTTCTCTGCTTTGTCTGGGTGTCGAGCCGTTCGCGGGCCCAAAAGTGCACGACTGGATGTATCCAAAAGGCGTCTTGGGATGCTTTCCGCTTCGCCAGGGAAAACGAAAAGAGCTCCGCAAGCGAGACCGTAAGCCAGTCGACTCCTATGTCAAATCAGTCAAGAGAAACCAAGACACCGCAAGGGTTTTCTCCCACCATCTTCAACCCAATCAAACTGCAACTTCCTCTTCTGGAGGAAAAGTCTATCTGGTATATCGGCATTCGCCAGAAACCCACACAACAGTAGTAGCTCCTGGGCTGGAGGCGAGAGCCTAGCAAAAGAAACCTCCCATGTTGTGAAAACGTTTCGGCTCAGACTCCCGGTCCTTTGATCCGATAACCAGCCGGGACCTCCGCTTTTTGCAGCCTTTCCGAATTCTCGGTCAAGGAGGTTCAAGTAATCCTGGAAGGACGTCTGCATATGTGAAATGTATGATCCGGCCTGAGTTAATGCCAGCGGCAGAAACCCCAGCTTCACAGCTATCTGTTTCGCCGCACGATGTTCTAAGGCATATTAGATTATGCTCCACCGATGGGGCCCGGGTGCTTGCCTTCTCCGTCGAGCACTTCTTTGCCAACACTCTTCGCTAGCAACGCCGTAGATGCTTCCTCGCCGATCTCCTCAATTGCTACTGTCTTGCCAAACGATCGAAGATTGCTCTTCCTGGACGTTATTATCACATTTCCGACATCGCAAGTTGGAAGGAGAAGGCGGATGTCAACTGCATCAACATCGTCGTAATTATCTAATATGAGGAGCCATCCGTCGTTTGGTTTTGTAGCTAGCCAGCCCTTCACAGCTCCGGTCAAACGTTCCAGTGCGGCACTATCGGACGAGATTTGTCCCTTCGTATTCAAAACGCCCCCCAGTCCCAGCATCAAAGCAATATCTTCATACGAGCGCCCTCGTTTTGCATAGGTGTCAATAATATGTTCGGCGACTGAACGAGCGCTTCGAGATAATGAGTCCGCACTGGTGACATCGATCCAGTATACCGCCGTGTATGAATCTGAGTATCGGAACGAATATTCGAGTGCAATGGATGACTTGCCCATTCCTCCAAGCCCATGAAGCACAACAACCTTGTGGGTCGGTAGTTGGACTTTGCCATCGGGCAAGGTGCCTCCTTTGAGAGTTGAGTGGATAGTACAGATGATATCCTCTCTTCCACTGAACATGTGGTTGCGAGCGAATGGAAGTTGCATTGGTAATGTGAACTCAGGCGCGTCAGATTGGATCCCTGTTTCAGATGCGTGTAAGCCCCTAAGCAGCTCAAGAGGAGTAGTGATGGCAAACCTCTCGGCGATGGCCTGGCGGGGAGCAGCGCCCTGTTTAAAGTCTCGTTGTATCCTTTCAACTGGCCGATCAATCTTTCGAACTTATCCTTATCGACAAAAGCCCATCGAAGTTTCTTCATAGTAGGCAGCGCCCTCTGCAGGCTCTCCGCGCCGGCCCTTAGCCGCTCCACCTCGTTCTCAAGTTCCGGTCTTATCTGGTATAAACTCAAGAGATGAGATTGAGTAAGAAGTTCGACAACGTCCGGGTTAAGTTGGGGCTGGATCGGCTGAGGACTCTTCTGTGTGCGACCGAATGAGACGGAGATTGATTGATATAGCGCACGAGCGCTATCGCGTTTTCGTGGACCGCGGTCACCGTCCGGCGTGCCGTATTTGGAGCTGTACTCGAGCAGTTCGGCTAAGACTACCGAAATTCGTGCCAGGGTATCTATAGCAAAACGTTGCTCGTTGTCGCTTCGATTTCTGTGATCCTGCGCCCAGGCTTCGGCCCACTTCTCCAGGCAGAGCTTTTCCGCTGTGAGCTGGAAATCAAGGTCCCCGTAGTCCCGACCGAATGATCTCGCCGTCGACAATAGATTGTAGCCCGTCAGGAGCTGGTTAGCGAGTCCGACAACGGCGATCCCGAGACCTTAGGCGATCAACAACCATCAGCAATTAACTTGGGCCTTGGCGGAGTAGGGATGACTCATTACCGGCCGCGTCCATTGTTAGGGTTGGCGTTGTTTGCTCGTATTTAGGTATGGCTTGTGTTGATGATAGTCCCGACGACTGATTCGAACTTCTCGACGTGGGGTTGGGAGGGGTAACCAGAGAGCTCCAGCCTCCCACTATATGTAGATGTGCCTACTTTTCTTATGTAATATGTAACTAGATCCCGTGCAAGGTGTGGTACCGTATTATCTCACGTAAGAGGTACCCAATTATTTGCTTTTTTGAGACTTGGCGCCAAATGTATTACCGGAAACGAAAATAATTTTCATTTTCAAGATAATAGTTTAATTATTTCAAGCCGCCAAGAGTCACTTTATTACCTATTTGGGGAATATTTAGGGGTACCTCTTACGTGAGATAATACGGTAGGTACATACATACATAAGTAGTTATGTACTGAGAAAACCTTTTAAATACCCTACGATCTTGTGCATACCTTTCAAATACCCAGCAACGCATCCCAACACAACACAAGACAACCACAAGCCACAGAGAAAGAGAAAGTCAGTGCGCCCGGGGCGGATGTCTGAGTGGTTAAAGAAGCTTGGTGGAATTGGAAGTAAGTAGGTAGTAAGTATATGGCCAGTGGGCGCGCGCCCGAAAGGTGGGAGAGAAAGGTAATTGTGGGCGTGCGTATCGTGAGAAACAAAGGCGATCAGTGCGCTGACAAGAAGACAATAAATTCTGTTCCCGCACACCTGTGATGGAGACCGTTGCCGATAATTATTCGCATGGGCCTGTACCTTAGTCATGTAAATGATTAAGTAATTAAGTAAGAAGTACATATATAAAATAAATGAAATAAATAGCATACCTACATATGCGCTCATCTTGTGTTCATGAGCGCACTGACTTTGTCTTCCTGTTGTGGCTTGTGGCTGTGTTCGGTTATGTTGGGATTGTGTTGTTGGGTATTTAAAAGGTATCTATGCACAAGATCGCAGGGTATTTAAAAGGTTTTCTCGTTATGTACTAGGTAGTTAGTACGGCCACGTCACCGGATGCATCCCACCCCAACCAATCGCTAGGCACCAGTGCGGCCAATCAAGCCAGCCAAGGAGACGATACATAATACCGACGCCGTACCGACGTGCCGCCACCGATCTCCACTCAAAAATCACCGGCCGCTAAACCCAAGCTCCTATCTACAAACAGCATGAAGGTCCGCCACCGGTCTGACTACATATGCACAAAAATCTCTGGCCGAAATCTTACACCGGCGCATAAACCCAAGATCCTACAAACAGCATCCAAGGTCCGCTACTAGTCTCACCACGCTAAAAACTCTCTGGCCGAAATCTGGAGGCACCGGCAGGTAAACCCAAGATGATACAAACGCCACCGAAGGCGCGCCACTGGTTTCACCACGCTCATAACTCTCTAGCCGGAATAATATCCAATAACACCGACCGGTAAACCCGAGCTCCTGCAAACAGCATCCAATGCCCGCCACTGGTCTCACCACACTCAAGAATCTCCGCCGAAATGTAGGAACACCGGCCGGTAACCCAAGATTTTTTAAACGACGAGCTGAAAGTCGGGAGCACCAATTCTTCCAGCATGTGCCGCAATTGCTGGAGTGGAGCCCAGCTCCCAGCTCCGCTGCCACGTCCACCGAGATTGTGTTGTAACGCGCTACACTTTGGAAGAACGGGCAGGGCTCGAGTTGAATACCAGGATCACACCGATCAAAACTCTCTAGTATGCGGCGAGAAATATGTACCAAGATTTCTGGAGCAGTGCCTCTTGCTACCAGCATCGACCACTGAAACCAGTGAGGTGTAGCACACTATACTTTCGATAGAATGATATGACGCTGCTACATACATACTGCAAAAGATTGTGAAGGGAAGCACAGGAGGGCGGTAATTGGAGCGGGCGCAGGGTGAGGGGAAGTGGAAGTGGAACGGGAGTGGGAGTGGGAACGGGAGTGGGAGTGGGAACGGGAACGGGAACGGGAAAACGGAGGGGAAATGGCCTTTGCGGGATAAAACAGACTGCACGCCCGTGCTGGAATAAGCCATAAATACTAAGTACAGTGTAGAATACTTAGGTGCTCTTATCCGGCTCTATCTATGGTGCATATCCCGTTTGAGAACAGCTCCCCAGCTGTGGGGCCATTCAAACCATTGGTAAAACGGCAATTGACTCCCATACCCCTGTTAATAAAAGTCGCCCCATTTTTTTGTTTTATCATGTTAGCCTCCTACTGTAAGGGCTATGTCATGCCCCGACGAAATATCACGCACACACAGAAGGTGGTGATGGAGAATTAATGGGTGGGATTGTGATCCGATGATTGGTTCGATTCGTTGAGGATGTACCGAGTGGATGTAGAGCAAACTACAATGACTTATGTAGTCAGCCGTCGAGGCTGACTATCCCCTGTATTTACGCTAACCCACACCTAACTATCCCTACATAGGTATATAGATCCCGGCCAGTCATAAAATTCCTCTTTTTGCATAACAAAGCGAGGGGCAAAGTAAGAGAAAATAAAATAAAAGACCACCTCTCATGTCCTCGCCACCGCCGACCCGCTCGAAGCGTCACAGCTCCCAGACCCTTCCCACGCTGCCGGAGGGGCCAGCCTTCCAACATTCGCCTTCCCCAAAAAGGTGTTTCATTGATCGCAAACGAACTTGTCAAAAAAAAATCGCCCTTTTTTTCCGTGTGATAGAGGATGCACATAGCCCTGCCCTGGCTAGAGAACCGTCTTGACCAGATAGTAAAATTATTGTCGCGACGCTCAACTTTCTCCCTCTACAAATAGTATATAGTGAGCCAGTACCAGTGCCGACGGCATGGGTGTGGCGCACTGCTTGCGATAGCAGCTTACCGATTATGCTGCCTCAAAGCCTCTATACCGCGCCGGTTTGTCAAGGACCACTAGATAGATAGATTCAGCCAACTTGATAAGCCCCTTTTCTTGATAACAACTTGATGGTAACCGTGGTAACCGTGACCCAAGGTCACATATTCTGTCAACGATGGGTTATCAAGTTGGCGAAAATGATAACAATACCATATATGATAGTTGAAGAAACATAGCCGATCAAAATTATTTTTTTCAGTCAACACCAGGGTTATCTATCGCCAAAATATTTCCTCAAATAACACCGAAACCAGTAGTATTCTCGACGGACGCGTCAGTAGCCTCGGCGAACACGCACAGAAGCTTAGTGGCCTCGGGAAACATGTTGCCTACGTCGGTGGATCACAACTGCAGCGGTGGTTGCAAGCATAGTAATGCCCGCTGCAATTGTAGCAACTTGCTGTGTCTTTCGCCCATTTTGGTACATACGCGTTTTGTTGTATGGTATGAACCTTATTTCTTCATCACGAAGGTTACAACTGGGGTAGTCAGCTGGCATCTTGGCGCATCCTATCCTGAACGATATCAAGTTGGCTGAATCTCTTTTTTGTGGTTCTTGATAACTACGTGGATAGCACTAACAGGGGTCCGTTATCCATATCATATCAAGTTCATATCAAGTTGGCTGAATCTATCTACTTAGGGATTCATTAAGCCATATCGGATCGGAAGTGCGACGTTGTTGTATGTACGTTTGTACTGTGCATCCGGCCGGCCGCATGCCTAGTGTAGAATCTATTAATTCATGCCATATAGCACCTACTCCTGATCTGTGTTGTGTTGATTATATTGCATTGTCGCGACAGTTGTTTTGCTCCCTGCGATTTGCATGCTCTCCTCACTCGAAAAATAGATGAGTGATCCGAAGACCCAAATAAAAGCGGTGTTATCTTAGGCGATATTCGCGAAGTGAATGGTATGACTCAATTGCCGTTGCCTAAAACCCGCGGGGAAATGGATACTACAGGAAACACCTGACTATATTAGCAAGCTGTGTTTTTTTAGTCATACAAAGCACATACATAATTAACACGATCGAATATCTATGGTATTTCCAGGTGTCCCAGACTGATACGTTTTCTACCATGTTTCTTTGTTATGCTAGTGGCGCAGAGTGGGGCTCGTGTCAATTGCTGAGCACAATAGCAAATCAGGGGAGAGTAGAAGATGGAGAAGTAGGGCGGCGGCGGATAGAGGAAGAGTATTCGCCACCTCCTTTGATTCCCTCCTACTAGCATCGACTCTCTCCCGCAGCCTGCTGCCCACTGTTGCCCAGTCTCTTTCTCTACCCGCTACCGGCTGTTACTTAAAGGGCATTTTCTTATCAACCATTGAACCCATCATTCCACTTATGTATGTCGTGTCATACCAGCTCAGGGGTTGCCACATGCAAAAATTCTATCGTCTATGTAGACCCCACCCGGTTGCGAGCTGTGTTCAAACCCTAGGTTCAAGTTACCAAAGTTATGAAAGTGTCGGCCCTCAGATGCCCGACGACCCGTCGGCGAAGGTACATATTCAACAACTCAAGCCCCGACGCCACGCTTCTGCATCATGAAGATTTGCTTGTCAGATAGCTCCAGAAGATGCTCAACATTAATTTTTCTCGTCATGTGGTAGGGCGTTTTATCGTACGGCGTGCTCCGATATAATTGGGCGATTAGAGCACCAATGGCAAGAGCCTTGCAGGCCAAGGAAAGGTGTTGGGCGGGAGTTGAACATTGTAGGCGTGGCTGACTTTAGGGGGCCACGTTGGTGGTTATGCAGCGCACTAGAGGTTGCAGCAGCTGTGGGTTTTGTTTTTATTGTTGCTCAGTCGACGACATCCAGTAAGTATTGCTAACGGGACAGCCGGCCCGCAGATCAAACGGAGGCCTGTTGCAGCCCTGTTCTGGTCGCCCAGCTCAAATAACGGGAAGACTGATGTGTGACTACAGGCGGCGGATAATTTAGCCGCGATATTCTTTGCGCGTCTCTGTACCAAAAAAAATCGTTCGCAGTTTGCTTGGGCTGTCCAGCACTCCTGCAATTTTCAGCCGAGGCAAGCAGACAATCAATGGCCATTGGGCTCGGCTTGGAGACGATGTCATTGAATTGGAGAGCTTGAAGCCCCTGGATACGTGCTGATATCATCTTTGGCCTTGACAGTGAGGGTTGCCGAGCGGAGGAGATGCTGCGAGATGCTGGAAGATGGAGTTTTTTGTTTTTGTTTATTCATACTCGCATGCAGCCAATCTAGACTATGGCGGCGCACTTTTTATCCGGGTATCCCGACCGCTGTCCGCGCGAGGCGGCACGCTGCAAGCTCCCCTTTGCCCTCCACCCAGGCCTGTCCCGATGGAAGGGGAGACAAGCAGTTGTTTGTAGCTAGGTAGTATCCGGTTCTTGCAGATCCCAGGAGCTAGCACTCCATACAACCGCCACATTTTTTTTATCGTTGAATGGCAGGACAACAGCAGAAAGCAGGAGGAGGAGAAGGAAAAGATAGAGGGGGGCCGATTGAAGGCGTGGTGGTGGAGATGTGAGAGAATCCATGAAAGAGGCATGATGCTCCCGGTTTTGGCAGACGCATATGACCGGCGGGTTTCCTTTCAATAGGCCCTCCCCACCAAAGGTGGGACGAAAGGAAGAAAACTCCCCCCCCCTTACCCCACACACGTGTGTGGTAAGGGGGGGGGGGGGAAAGAAAGCTAAATTTTACTAGCCCAGCTCAGGGTTTTTGTTACCGTCCTACAAGTACTTACTAACTACATAGCCACGACACTAGCCACGACACTAACGATCATCACTCAACGATTGCACCCAGCCCTCACACCTTAACCATCGTAGTGAAGTTGTACTATGTACACGGTGTAAGGGTAAGTGGTGCCTCACCACCATTAACGGCGCTTAGTAGTGGCTGCTTGGCAGACAGGGGGGGTTGGCATGGCGAGGAGCTGTGAATAACTAGGGGCTAACATTGAACTTCATCAACATCGTCAACTACCCACCGCCCGTCCGCCATCAAAAGTCATCGTTAAGTTACGTGAAGTCACCGCTATACGAAAAATTCGGCCATGAAGCAGAAGGGAGTCCGTGATCCGGCAGTAGGAGTGAGGCACCGAGAACCACCCGGGACGAACGGATGCGTGTTATTTCATTACGTGAAAATGCCGGATGGAGCTGGAGGCAAATAGGAAGAGAGCTCTGGATCGATTCTCAAACGGCCTCAAGTATTTATCACCGCTATAACCAGTATAGCATTCCTTCGAAACGGAAACGAACCGGCAGACCTCCAATATTCGACGATGAAGAGAAAGTGCGTCTCTTTGCCTTTATTACCCGCGATTCCCGTACTCGACGTCTGAGCTGGGAGGCAATCTGCATAGAGATGGACTACGCCTGTGATCCGAAGACTGTGCGAAATGTGATGATTTCACAAAGGTGTACCAAGAGCGAAGTTCAACGTAAAGCCGGACAACAAACCGAAACGGGTTGCTTGGTGTCCAGCCAGACTGCATTGGACTAAAGAGGAGTGGAAGAGAGCTATCTGGACGGATGAATCCTCCTTCTCAACGGCAGGTTTCGGTCATCGTCCATGGGTCATCCGGAAAGCAGATGAAGAATATCACCCCGACTGCGTCGATTTAAAGTTTCACTCGGGACGGAAGAGTAAGATGGCTTGGGGGGCCTTCTGTAGTACAACAAAGTCTGATCTTATCTTCATTCCCGGCAGAGCGAAGCTCGACTCCGCAACCTATGCACGAATGGTCCTTGAGCCTGCTTTTGTGCCGTTTTGGCATAAGTGCTGCGAGGAATACGGATGGGCTATTGTGCAAGAGGATAACGCTCCAGGGCGTAAAGGGTATACCTAAGCCTACAGAGAGTTGAACGGGATGGAGACCTTGGAATGGACGGCTGACACTCCAGATCTCAATCCAATAGAGGCTTGCTGGGGAGATGTAGAGACGGACTTGGGAGAGATATGGGGACGAGCAGCGGATGTTGAAGCTTTACAATTGTATTTAGCTGTGTGTTGGGCTCGGGTTATCACAGAGGAAAAGGTAGATGCATTGGTAGAGAGCATGCCTGTGAGATTACAAGCGGTTATTGATGCTGGAGGAGCGGCGACGAAATATTGAGTGGGTGGGCGGAGGGTGAGGCACGACTTTTTTCCCTCATACAACTTAGTCATAACCACTCACTCATTTAATTGTATCTGGCTTAGTACGCACCTAATATAGACTAGTCCTTATCCGCGCTTATTTCGTAATGGTGGTGAGGCACCACTTTTTGGCAGCTCCTGGTACTCCCGTGGATAGCCAACATGAATACGCGCTCGCCTGGTACGTGACCTTCCGTCTCCCCGCAAGTTGACGCTACATATTCTACGTATTCACATCTTCCGCTGTTCGCACTCCGCATCACCACCGCTGTAGTCATTCTCCGTGGCGCTCTATTTGTCGGGTTCATGAAGTATTTGGCTGGACTTAGATGCTTCCGGCTGTACTCGCACTCAGCCACACCCTCTTTCATAGCCGCAGAAGAGGATTGGGGGGATGGTGTTCTTGTGTTCGCTCTTTTGTCTTCCCTTTGTTACTTCTTTGGAGCACTCTACATTCTTTGGTCAGGGCGGGTGGGGGGCACTACGACTCGCAAGGAGGCAACGGAAAAGTTTGTACATCGCCATTTTATGTACAGTAGGTTGGATGCGATTAATGAATAAAAAAACGAAGTAGGTACTCGCACTCAACCTTCCTAGACTTACCGATGACGCAAAGTTTCTTCTCTTCTGTCCTCCAATTGAGGTGATCGAGTTCCGGCTCTGCGTCCCCCACGCCCCGTGGCCGCCCATGGCTAGGCGTCGGTAGGCCGCAGCGGCAGGTACATAGGTAGTTGCCAAAGGAAGAGACCAAAGCAGACATATTCAATGGCACAAGATTGCAATTCTGTCCACTCTCGCGAAGAGGACGCTAAAGCTCTGGGTTTTTTCTGTTTAATTATTAATCGCATGCGACCTATACATGATGATCGCGATTGCTAAAAGCTCCTGGTGATGATGATGAATCATTGATCACATGCGACCCTATCGGGTCATATCTACATATCTATGCAGTTCGTTCCTGTTCGTAAAAGCTCCTAGGCCTTTTTGTTCCGGTGCCGATGCAAGTTGCAAATGGCAAGTGATATAGAGTGAATGTGCCGAGTCGATCAAGTGGGCTAGCCTTGCACGTGATTCTCACCTTACTTCTCCCACTAAGAAACTTTTTCGCATCCGTTCTATCTGTTCCCCGCGATTGCTTGTCGAACATTTACACCTTTCGTCCCCCCCTTCGTCCTCTCTACTTGAGCCGCGCTGACCCCCGCGCTCGATGCCTTCACCCAAACTCGGGGGCATGCTAGCTCTGCCCCGCTACCACATTCGCCGTCTCACTTCCTATCATCTTTTCCGAGAACAACCGCAGCAATCACCTCGCAGCCACCATCAACTCTTAAGTCGGTATTCCTTTACCCCTCCGTCGAATGTTAGTGGCCAGTCGAGCGCTTTACTAACTGCTGCATTCCAGTTTGACTAGCCTTCGTCTGCATTGTAACACACGTACGGCTGTGGTTCGCCGCATCGCACACCCACAGTTCTCGACTGCTAGCGACGTCTCCACGTCTCACGTACCACCGACACTCGCAATCATGTTGCTTCCGATCACCGAGCCTCGCGGAAGCAACACCCTACCTCTGGCCGCTGCTGCCGCTCGTGACGATGGGGTCGACGTAGGCCCCAACATGTCGGAGCCTCCGTTGTTTCCTGCCCAAGTGGTGATAGATGACGGAGACGATGACGAAGTCATCTATCTGGGCACCAGGGGCAGCAGTGGTGTGGAGGGTGATGCGGGTAGTGTTGAGAACAGTGAGATCAAGGCGGAACCCGACCGCGCTGAAGAAGCCCCTGTGGTTTCTGGAGGCACTGTCAATCTCGACGGGCTCCTGGGCATAATAGCTCGTTCTCACAGTACCCCGCTTCTGGCCGCACCGCCCTCGGTTCCACTGCTTGCCGTGCCGCCGAAACTGACGCGTCGCGAGCGCCGGCGTGCAGCTTCCGCAGCACTGCAAGCACCATCAGTGCTGGGAAAGCGCCAGAGGAGCCGGTCACCGTCGCCTGAACTGCAATTGACGGAGGAGTTGTTCGAGGAGATTGGTCTCGTCAATGGATTGTTCAAAGATCCTTGCTTGGGTTTGATCAAGGCTCCCGCTGTTTTCGAGCTTCTTGTTGCTGGACAGAATGCTTACCGTGTCAAACTTTCGTTCTCGAGCGGATACCCGTTGGAGCAGCCGAAGCTCGCCGCGGTCGAAACCGAGAACGGCGAAGAGGTCTTGGCTTTGGCTCAGGGTATTCTAAATCGTATCCAGGACGCTAAGCCGTGCCTGGAGAGGCTGGCTCGTGGCATGGCAGAGGCTTTGGAAGATCGGATCGGCGAGGTGCCCTGGACGTTCAAAGTGCATAAAGTGATTCCTACAAACATAATACGAGGGAGGTGGTTTCCGAATGTCGAGGAACTCAACATGTTCATGGAGAACTTGCGCGCGGCAAATCTGGATTATCCTCCCAAGTTTCCTGTTTTTGAGATCAAGGACGGAATTAATACGGCGCTCGTTGGTCCCTCCTTCATTGCACGCCTGTGTTTGCACTCCCGATTTATGTGTACTGATGCAGCTACAGATATCGGAAAAGTATGCGCTTGACAAACTTAAGCAGGAGGGCCAGGTCATCGAGGGGAACGAACGACTTGAATTTCTCGGCGACGCTGTCCTCAACACTCTCATTGCATCGTCCATGTTTAGAATGTACCAAGTGAACGAAGGAGGAATGACGGTACGTGTCCCCAGATGCTAATAGACGTACACGAGTGCATTCTGACTGATGGCCAGAAACTACACGACATTCTCCGTTCCAACATGCTGTTTAGCGTCTTCTCTAGAGCGTATGGATTGTCTCGTCGGCTCAAGCAGAAAAATGAAGTTGGCGGTTTCGGATGGACCTTCAAAAAAGAGGCAGACATCTTCGAGGCCGTGGTGGGTGGACTACACCTCGATAGTGCTGCTGCACCGGGAGGTTGGATCACCATGCAGAAGTGGTTTGATGTCTTGATCGAGCCGTGGATCGATTGGACATTGTCGCGGCTGAACGTGAACTCCAAGTCGTCGATGATGACATACAATCACATCCCGTTGGACCGCAAGCCGTCCAACGCGCTGGTCCATGGTTCTGCGGCATCTCGTGCTCGCTCCGCTTCTCCGAGACGCAAGATCGCTCCGGTTGGCAAGAATCGCCGCGGGAAACACGCCGCCCGCCAGAACCAGACCGTGGGAGGCTGGCCCACAGCTGCAGAGGAGATGAATATCGATGCGATTGATGCCGGGGCCCAGGAACGCCGTTGGGCACGTATCCAGAGCCTCGAGCATTATCAGTCCTTCGACATACAGCGCCCCGGTCACTGCAGGCCTGCCCCAGAACACATGGAGGATGAGCCGCGCGGCATGCATGGACCGAGCCACGGCCTCCAGCTTTACAATACGCGCTCCATGGCGCTGATCGGTCCCATGCAGGATTCGCATGCAGCTCCGGTGTACCCTGGAGACCCATCTTACTCGAGGGACCGCACTAGACTCCCTGACCTGCGGGTACGCCGAATCCCGCATCCCCCAGTGCCAAACCGCCCGCTTCTGGATTACACTGATTTGGCGAGCTAGAGACCCGCCGGTCCTGAAGAATCCGTCGATTGATTCGCCTTTACATCACCGACCGAGATCATGATACTCTTTTCTTGTAACAGAATTGCAGTACTGCTTTGATCAATGTTCACATAAGATGCGGTGTTCCATATACTTGCTTGCTTGCTGCTGTGCTTTCGCCTGCTCTCAACTGTCAAAGCTCTGTTAGATAAAGGCATTGCTGTAACGTAGTTTGCCATCTACTTGTCCTGTATCCACTTTACATTTTCCGTTTTTTTTTGATTGTTTTACTTGATGTTGCACCACAGCTATCACCTCGCCGGCCCCCACGGGACGGGTTTCACTGGTTACTTCCACCGACCATTGTACTGGAGATAAACAGCGCTAGATAGCAGGTACCCAAGCTTGCACAACTGCTAGCATGTCCCTTCCTAGGTATGCCCCCCCTTTTGATGGCGCTATGAAGGCTGCGTGATGGTTCTGCAAACGACCTCCAAGCCCGCGGAGTGACGGAAGAAGTGATGTAGATAAATAGGGGCTGTTGCATGAAGACTATCCCCTAACTGCCTAGTATGTAGCTCAATCTGTGTCAGCTAATATTCTATTTGCTCTCTGTGAATCACCGAAGCAAAATATGAAGTCCCCAAACACTTCAGGTCATCTCTCATGCCGAGTCTCGAAAACGGTCAGCGGCCACTACAAACTCATCATATGTACCTACCCGAGTAAATGGTCTAAATACATGATGTATGATAGCAGGTCATCTTTTCACCCGTCACGGCTGCAAGAGGCAGATCTAATGCCGGCCCCTGCCTTGTCGTAGACTAGGCTGCATTCAATTCATATCTCTTGGCACAAGCACAAGCTCGCCCAGCTTTCTCACCCAACTTGAACCGTTTCCTTTCTCCCCCCTTAATAATTCTCACTGTCGCGAAAACAACTCGAACGCCTTTTTAGTAAGGTCCTTCTTCTTTCACGACGAAAGAGGAGACCAAACACTCAGCTCACGCGCGCTGGATCATCACTCCAGCTACCCACAAACAATCGTGTCTTCCCAGTCGGTGCCATTCATTCCTCGCGCGTTCTGCCGCCCCTCCATGGGATGGTGGGTAAGTACACACTTACTCGCGCTTCTCCTTTTGCTCCGCCGCTATATTGTACGCGTGAATAACAGAAACGGAGCGCTGATCACACACACGCGCACCCATCAGAGCCACTCCCTGGAATCCGACCCTCCAATCGCGGTCGCCGCCTCCGTCTCCGCCTCCTTCCGCCCCGTCCTTTCCGTCGCTCCGTGCGTGGCATCGGCCCGTTCGGATGGCACGCCGTCTACTTCTCGGTCCTGTGCCTGCTCGCTTCGTTCATATTCTACGGTGTCGGACGCAGGGTCGAGGGGAAGCTCGGCGAGGCGGGCGGTACCGGGGAGAGGATGTCGTACCTCGATGCGTTGTTCCTAGGGGTCACTAGCGCTACTGGCGCCGGCCTGGGCAATGTGGGTGTCCTCCCTCCATCCGACACCTGAGCGCTGGTTGCTAATGGCTGCAGGTCGTGCTTTCACGGTTGGACACGGTGCAACAGATCGTGGCGTTCCTGTTGATCCTTGTCGGATCGCAAGTGTGGGTTGCGGCTTGCGTGGTCAATATCCAGCGCGCGTTCCTTGCGAGGAGAATCCTGGACCGCTGTCGCGAGGAGGAGCAGAAGAAACGGGAGAGGCAGTTGGTGGAACAGAAGCAGGCGGCAGCGACGGCGGGAAAAGCCAAGGGAGGTGAGGAAATGGAGAAACTGGTCGCTCCGGCTGCGCTGGGGAACCCTTCTTCGCCTCCCGTCGTGCTTGTTTCTCCCGGCAGTACCAACGATGACGCGTTTAAGGACATTGGATCTCCTGGGTCCTTGGAACCTGGGAGGGCCTTGGATTCGCAATGCACCACTGCTGCTCCGTCGAGGAATTGCAGCTTCGATAATCTGTCACTGGTCATAGGCACGGAAAACCAACCGGAACCGTCCTGCTCCGCCATCGACCTGGACAGCTCGGTTTCCCTCAAAGAAGATCATGAACGCCTCGCGGCTCTCACTCTGCTCTCTTGGATCGTTCCCGTTTACCTGGCTGTCTTCCAATTCGTGGGTGCGATCTGTTTGGGGGCCTGGATGTCCCTATGGGGCATGGACATTGTCGCTGCCAACGCACTCAACTCCTGGTGGTGGGGCGCGTTCAATGCAATCTCCGCTTTCAACAATTCGGGCATGTCACTGCTGGACGCCAACATGGTTCCCTTTGCGAATCGAGGCGGCTTCGTGGTCGTGGTGCAAAGTGTACTGATCCTCGCCGGCAATTCTGCGTTCCCGATCATCCTGAAGGGTGTGCTGTCGCTTCTCCGTTGGGGCGGCTGCAAGAACGGTGGACTGCACCTCTTACTGGACGGCAGTCAGTGCCGAAAGGTGTTTCCGTACCTTTTCCCCACACGGGAGACACGGTGGCTACTCGCGATGCTCGTGATCCTAAACGGAATCGACATTGCCGCCTTCGAGATCGCGGGACCGTCGTCAACCGATGCCGCTCTGAAAGCGCTCTCCAGCTCCCGGCGACTTCTGGCGGGCCTATTCCAAGCGCTTTCCGTCCGGTCCGGCGGCTTCGCCATCGTGTCCATACGCGACCTGCACATGGGCGTACAGATGGCGTACACGGTGATGCTCTACACCTCGGCCTTCCCTTTGGCGCTACCCGGGGTGCCCCACCGCTTCCACGCCGCCCACGCCCCCCTCTTCGTCCCGGAATCGGCGCTGAAATTCGTGCTCCGCCAGCTACGCGGTCTGATGCGCGCCGGTGACCTCCGCTACCTCGTCGCCGCGGTCTGGTTCATCTGCGTGGTGGAGTCCCCCGGCGCAGCGGGCGCCTTTCCCGTGCTCTTCGAGGTCGCCAGCGCCTTTGGATGCGTCGGCGTCAGCTTCGGCGCGCAGAAGGACGGCCGCCTCGCGCTCGCCGGCGACTGGGGCGGCGCTAGCAAGATGGTGCTCGCTGCCGTCATGTTATGGGGTCGGCTCCGCGAGGTCCGGAGGGGCGTTCTGCATGGCTGGGGCAGGGCCGATCGGCATGTAGATTTGCTGCGGGGGAAGGATGTCGCCGCGTAGATTGGTAGGGTCGGATATTGTGCCGAACTGTGTCTTTAGATGGTTTCATAGGAAAATCGATAGAACGTCCTCCGTTTACGGTCGCCAGCGTGCGATGCTGTGAAGCAACGCGAGCAGTAATCAGTCGGTCATCCGCACGGAACTAAGTGTGCAGATATCACGTCGAGACGTGAGTGCAATACCACGACATCACTCGTCGGCGGCCAGAAGACAGACGTGACACTGGGGACAACACTTCGTCATTGGTCTGATAGGGTCGCATGCGACCAAGGAATCACCATCACATGCCACCATAATCTAGGTAGGTCGTACGCAAGTAATGATTAAACAAAACATACACCACCACCTTGACTATGCAGTAGCCGACATCTGGAGGACGACCTCAGCCATCAGGACCGGTACGACACGGGCGCAATCGCCACAACGAATGAAGCAACACCGAGCAGAGCAAAGTCTCGTCCGGGGGGTGGCACAAGACATGCCCTCGAGGTTGTATCGACTTCACGGCCGACCGCTACCTTGCGGTGGAGAGGGGGGGAAAAAAACTCCCCGGCCGCCACCCCTCCGCAACCCGTGTTCCGGACCATAGCATCTCCCACAGCCCACCGCCCAACTCGGGCGGATATCAACCACAACTGCGAGTGATCGTCGGTAGCCGCAAACGCGGGGAGCGCCGTGACAGCATGCGCCGGACAACACTACGTGCAGTCTCCAACTGCCGCGCTAGCGCCACTATCCCTCAAGTGGACACCTCGGGCTCGCCACGGCGATGCGGGCTCCCATCCCGTCTCGTCGCTCGGATGCACGTCCAGCGTCGAGACACGAGATACAGCGCCACTCTCTGCACGGACCAGTCACGCCGAACGAGATCGAGCGGGATTCGGGGGGGGGTTGGTACATAGCTAGTATAGAAACTCGATGGGTTATGAGCTTGCGATGCGGAACGTCCTGTACTGGCGTGAGCGCCCGAGACCGTTGCGGACAGACGGCGGCGACACAACAGTCACTCGTGCCACGATGCTCACCGGCGCGCAGGTAAGGAAGGTCTTGTCCAAGATGGGATGCCCATTGTCCACTAGAGAGCAGGCGGGTGTCCTGCACGTGACGTGGAGCGGCCCCACTGTTCCGACCGATATGGCCGGCACCCAATGCCCCTGCCAGCCTTACTTGCACACCTCAAGCGAGCTGCCAGCGGGGGCCAAATGGGAAGGAGGACATGAGTGGGCGTACAAGAGGATCAGGGAACCGAAGATGCGATATCCGCAGTCGGCCCCACAGACCAGACTCCCCCCTCCCCCCCTGGCCCAGCTTCAGCGCCGAAGACGGTGGCAAGACGGTACTGCCAACTCAGAACTGGTCACGCTCTCTTACAGCGGATTATCCGAAGCGGGCGGGAAACCGGAACTGGTGACGCAGCGGGGGCGATATTGGAGCACTGGGGCAGACGGATGTGGGACGGAAGGTACAGACGTACCGAGCGACGAAGTGGATTGAGGAGGAAACAAGCGAACCCTCCGGGGAGGACGACAGTGAGGGAGGGAGGGAGGGAGGGAGAAGAGACAGTGTAGTTATTGGTTTTTGGTGGTTAGAGGGCACCGCAAAGTACCGAGTGGTGGTGGGTCTCCCAGCACCACTGGTCTGGGGCGGGCAGGAAGGAAAAACGGGTGCCGTGATCTTCATATAGTCTGATGCAACAAAACGATTTCTACACACGCTGCTTGCACCCAGGGGGGGGGGGGGGGGGTAAGCAGGCTACAGCCATGACGCAGCAGCCGTCTGTGCGGCCGGGAGGACTCCCCATGGAGTTTACGCCTTTCGTGTCTCGCCAGACTTTGGCGCTTTCTCTGGAGAGCACATCCGCCCGCTGTTCTGGCGGAGACTTGGCAATTCCGCACACACACAAACTCACGAGCAACGACTTGTTGTACGCAGTTACGTTCGTACTGTAGTAGAGCAGAGCGCAGTCACTACTCAGCTCACGAGACGGCCAAAAGTCGAGCGCTTGGAATTGTTACGTCGCCCCGCCGGATGGAACCGCGCCCGCGATGCCCGGTAGGAAAAGAGCCGTCCGTCTCGCGCTGCCGACGGCCACCGCTCTCCCCCTCTCACTCCTCACCGTCTGTACATACGCCGCTGCGATGATGTTCCTATCGAATATGGCCATATATCATTACTCTCACGTCCGCCCGTCCCTCCCCCACTTCTGCACCGACATCCCTTTTGTACTCCCCGCCCACTGCGCCTAGAAGTCCCGACGAGCATGTACAACCATCACTGCTACTTATCTCCAGTTGGGCGGCCGATCGAGCGCCACGAACGTCGCCCAAACAACGAACGAAAGGAACGAAGACGGCTATCGAGACGGTAAGTACAAAAAGGAGAGAAAGAAAACAACAGAAAACCGGAGATTGGCAAAAAAAAACCCCGAACCGGACCTCCCAATGAACAAAACCAAGTGCGAGAGAAAAAAACCCCCCCCCCCGGTTAAGTGCACCTGCCAAACTCAATACAAAGAAAAAGAAAACAAAAACAAAACAAAGGGAAAAAAGATAGCATAAAAACAGATAAAATAAAAATATCAATAACTCCAGCATAGCACGCCGGCCCCAGCTCCAGTACCAGCGCCAGAGCGATAGGGATGGGGATGGGCACGGGCGTGGCGGTGGCGGTAGTGGTCCTATCCGCGCCGCTCCACGTTCTGCGTCCGTCTGACGGCTTCGATGTCGCCGTCCTCAATCTCCTCGACGTCGACGCTCATAACCAGCGGCGTCGTCTCATCGGCGCCGTCGCCGGCCGTCTCTGGGTCCGAGATGGCGCGGATGCCGCGGACAACGTCGCCCTTGCAGATCGGACACGTTCGTCGGCGCGTGGTGAGCCACGGCGTTCTAGACGCATGTCAGCGGTTGGTAGTTGGGCACGGCAGGGGGGAGGGGAGGCTTACATGCAGCCTACGTGGAACTCGTGGCCGCACGGTAGTTTCATCACCCGGCTGACGCCGTCGACGTACTCCTCCAGACACACGACGCACTCGCTGCAGCCGCTCCATCGACGGTGGAAGGCCCGGCCGATGTTCTGCGATGGGATATCACTGGCGCGGCGTTTGGGGACTTGTGTTGCTGGAGACCCACGCGGTAATGTGGTGTTCACGTTTTCGTCCCCGCCGCTGCGGGCCGCCCGTAAGGACGACGAGCGAGACGGGAATGCAGAGCTCATCGGCGGCGTGACGGTCGCCTGGTACGTTCTGACCGGTAGACGTTCGACCAGACTCTTGGGTGCTCGCCACCGCCGTCGCCGGATGCGCGTGCGGATTAGCAGCAGGGTGTACACGACCGTCAGCGTGACCAGTGGAGACACCACGAGCACGAGCAGCGTGTCAAAGAACGGTGATGACGTCATCGTGGTCGGTGTAAGAGTGATCCAGAGACCGCTACGCTGTGCCGCCGGAGGAAGGGGTTTCTTCGCGCGAGATCTGGCTCCGGCCGGGATAGCCGCCGCCGCGGCTGTGGCGATAGGTTTGACGGCGGGGGTGGTAGTGGCGGTGGTGATGGTGGTGGTGGTGGGCAGGTGCAGCTCGCCGGCGGGCCTCTCGGGTATCCGCGCGCCGGAGAGTTGGAGGCGGTCGCCAGCGGACACCAGCGGGCGCGATGGCGGCGCAGCGTGGCCGACACGCGGTGCCGACGACGGCTTCGGCGCGAGTGACTTCGGTGGGGACGGGCCCGCAACTGCCTGCTGGCGGGGGAACTGCGGAAGCAGCGTGGTCAGGAGCGCAGCGGTGGTGTGCGACGTAAACACGGACGGAATGGAGACGTTGCTCGTGTCACCTAGATGCGGCGTTCAGTATCGCGTCGTGATCGCACGTGAGGGACACGGGGGAGGGGCGGGGGTGGAGCGCGAGAACGATTACCTTTGGCGTACATCGTGACCAACACGCCGCCGCCACCACCGCCACCGATGCCGGGCCTCTTGTAGTCCCCGACGATCAATGCGATCCCGCCCCTGCGCTGCGTCCACAGCACCTTCTCGAGGAAGCCGCAGCCGCCGCGCTGCACCAGCACGATCTTGCCGCCGATCTCGGCGCTCTGCTGCAGCGATTGGATGTCGGCGTGTCCGCTCAGCGGCTTTCCGGCGGCACTCGGCAGCCGCGGGTTCAGGTTGTTGTCGGTGCCGTCGTCGTCGCCTACGGCGCCTTCCGGTGCGAGAGGCGCGGCGGCGGCATCCAGCGCGGTCGACGGATCCCAGCCGGCGGCGTCGTCGCAGGCCAGCTGGCCCTCCTCGAGCACGAAGAGCTCGCCGTCCAGGCCGGACTTGGGCAGCGAGGGGCCGAACGCGGCGGGCCGCGAGATGAAGAAGGTGCTGTTGTCGTCGGTCAGGGAGATGACGGCGGACGTGGGGAAGAGGAACGAGGAGGTTGCTTGGCCATGCGAGTCGGAGGCGAACGTCGTGAACGAGAGATAGCAGAGCAGCAGCAGAAGCGACAGCATGGACAGGAAGAGAAACACGGACTGCAGCCTTGGAGGCGGCATAGCGGAGACGTTTTTCTTCGGATGGTTGGAGTTATCGAACGGAGTGACAGAAAGCGAGGAGGGGGAGGAGGAGGGGGAGGAGGAGGCGGAGGAAAAGGTGGAAGGACGCCGGTCGAGGACGGACGTGTGGGCCGATAGTGGCACGGATTGGGGATTGGACGGGGCCAAGGCGAGCTGACGGGACGATTGCTTTTTCTCTTTCTTTTTCTTCGTGTCGGGGGGGACCGCAGGAGGAGGTGGTGGCACGGGGAGTTTGTAATCGATGACGACTCTTCAAAGGTCAGTCCACTGCTCTCGTTTCCGCTTTCCTTTCTCCGCGAACGGACTTCTATGACGCCCGGCTGGCAATGACGACTCGACAGACGACGGCGGCTTGGCAGGAGAAGAGCAAGACGGCGCGGAGGAAGGGGAAGACGACGCTGGCGCTCTGGATGTGCTCGGACCGAGCTGTTGTGTTCTCTCCAGCGAGCGGAGAGAGGGGACGACTCGCGAGAATCGAGCGGAATGGAGGCGGACGGGCGAAGACGGGGGCTACAGGGCGCGACTCGGAGCGGGCTCTCCCATGTCTTTCCGTCTGGTCGGCGGCGGCGGGGGATGCGCGGGGCGACGTTCGGATCACGTCGAGCGGGGAGAGACACCGGCGATGCTTTGCTGTCTTGCGGGGCTGAGGAGGGGCGGAGACTGCAGTCTTGCGAGGCCGAGGAGCAGCGGAGACACGGTGGAGGGGAGCGGAAAACGACGAGCAGCGAGGGAGGCCGGGCGGTGGCTTGGGAGCAGCTTAGCGCGGCAGGTCAAGACTCTCGGCCGGCCGCTCTGACTGGCTGCGAGCAGCGCGGAGTGGAGACTGGTCACGCCATGCTTCGATCGCCGTGGAGCGATTGGTGCTCGCCTTCTTCGGGCCGCCACGAGCCAGACGCTCGGCGACTGCTGGCATCACAGCAACGTGAGACGTCCGCATTGCGCAGAGAAATGCGCGCTGGGCTTCGGTGCGGCACAGCGCTGCGTGCTCGAAAGTACCGACAGCCGCGGAGATTTCAGCACGGACTGCCGTCCGGCACTGGGGAGCGGAGATGTCGATGCGCACGTGATACCCATCCCGCGCCGTGGCTCTGTCATAAGCGCAACGGGGCCTTTCCCCGCACTTCGAGCACCTGCTGCGTCACGATGCAGGAACGGCACAGCACAGTAAGCAGCGAGTCGAGCGAGCAGGTTTCCCGCTAGTGTTACTTTGAACGTGCGTGTCGATCGACGGAAAGAGGCGAAACGTCACGCAGTCGTGCAGTGCGTGGATCCGCAACGTAACCGCCCCGCGTGAACGCACGGAATGGCTGGCGCGGTGCTCTCCGCCCGTCAAGCTAGACGCGACACTGCGATCGCTGTCCGTGCCAGACCACCACAGCCGTGGCATTCAACCACTGGCCCGATCTCGGAGTTACGCGCCGCCGCTGCGCTTTTGCTTGCTATCTACACATTCCCAAGCGCTGCCATCGCGCTCCGCGCACACGCCGCCAAGCGCCGGGCGGGCCGCCGTCACTGCGCCCGTTCCTCGCCCTGCTCCCGCGCCTGCGCCGGCCGGAAGAGCACATCGCGCCAATACCTCGCCTCCTGGATGCTTTCCCTGATGTCCGCCCTCGCCTCGTGGGTCCCCGTCTTGCGCGGCGCCGCGCGGAGGACGTCGTCGCTGCACCAGCGCCGGGCGGCCTCCTTGATGGCGCTGACGTCGAAGATGCGGTAGTGCAACCAGTCGACGACGCGCGGCATCTCGCGCTGCAGGAACTCCTTGTCGCCGTGGACCGAGTTGCCCGCGAGCAGCGCGACGCCCTTCTCGGGCACGAGCCGGCGGATGTACTCGAGCAGCTGCGTCTCGGCGTCGCCGACCGTCGTCGTCGACGCGAGCACGCGCGCCGTCAGCCCCGTCGCGCCGTGCACGCGCACGCACCACGGGTCCATCTGCGCGAGCAGCGGCGCCGGCCGCGACACCACCACATTGAACCCGTCGCCGTCGAGCGGCGTCAGCGAGGAGTCCGTCACGTAGCACGCCACTTGCAGCAGCACGTCGTCGCGCTCCAGCCCGGACATCTCGCAGTCGATCCAGACGAGCGGCGCGCGTGAGGGCGTCAGCATCAGGGGGCGCGGGTGGTTGTTGCGGGGGAGGAGGGGCGCGCGGAAGTCGTTGCGGAGGAGTGCACGGCGTGGAGTCGAGTAGACGTGGAGGATGTGGTGGCAGAGCATGGCAGGCGAGGATGGCGCTAGCACACAGAACTCTCCCCATCGTCACTGCGGCGCTAGACGATCCAACGAAGAGCAGGACCAGCCGCGTTCGGGACTCGCGTGGCTGGCAGCTGGTGTGGCTTGTGACGCGGCGATCGTGTTCGCGGCTGCGCTCTGCAACATTCCATCAACACAACCGAGAACGGCATTTCAGGGGGAACGGGACCGTACCACCCGTCGATGAGACCGACGCCCGTTCTCTGAGGCTTCCCACTGTTGTGTAGCGCTGTTTTGCTGGTGTGGAGGTAATAATTTTCATGGCCAAGCGCAGTTGGTCGGTTCTCGCTGCGTCCGTCTTGTCGAAATCCATGAGCGATCCCTCGGTGCCAAGGCGCCAAGTGCCAGGGGTGCATTGTGGCTGAGCCTCATCGTGCTTGGCTCGTCATACATAAATACGAGGAACAGGAGCTAAAAAGGTCCCCGCAGCGGTATTTTTAGTAGACTTGAGCACCGCCAACCATAGGTAGGCTGAGGCGACTGTGCTCTACCAGAAGAGGAAAACTCTTTCTGTGGCGACAGCGACGGCATGGTGGCAACGGATTTCGCTAGTACATACTGGTGCAAGGAGCAGGTGGAGGTTGTAGGAGTGATATCCGGAGTTTTGCTTTCGAGTTATAATTCTTGTTCCCGCGCAACAGCAGCGGCACCACGACGACGGTCGCACCTTCAGCCTCATTGAGAGCCACTTTTCGCGCCAACCCGATGGAAATCGGTCAAGTTTCACATTGTTGAAGGAGCCGTAGGTGCTGGTGATCTCGGACCCGGCGTCGATGGGGGATGTATCTACACTCAGTCCGGTCCCCGACAGCATGGCTGGCGGTGCTCAACTCTACGCAGCCGATCCACTGGAAAAAGCACCCTACTGAACGCTGGCACGGAGAAGTCCTTGAGGATCACTTCAGCTAACCTTGCAGCACTGTCGACCTTTCTTCGAAAATCTCCTCCGCGTCCCTCGATGGTGTCCCTCGTCTTCATGACGGCTGTAGGAGACCGCTGTTGTTCAGGGGGCGGTACGTGGTGGCGATCGAACGCTGGGGAGCTGGGAATTGAATGCGCGAAGTGCGTGGGGCGGTTCTGATCTTCATGCACAGACTCGATGTGGATGCACCCATGAACAGCTGGACAGCCCCCCTCGACTGTGCGTAGTGCCAGCCGTCCACCCGGCGTCACTCGACTGCTGATGCAGTATTGGCCGGTTTGCATTGCCTGCGCAGGCCGGCCATGCGGATACTGCGCGGATCCAAAGATAGCGAGCACCCTCCGCAGACACGACCACGCCCGCCTCGCCGCACTGCAGTCTCGCCGGTCGCTGGCGAATCAAGCGCGGCGAGCCGAAACATGCATGTTGGACCAGTTACAGAGCGTCCTGGTAGCCGGGCGAAGCACGTATGTATGCACTCCGCTCCAGCCCCGCTGCGACTGCGCCCTGCATGTGATTGACGGGAGGCTAGGGAGCGAAGATACATACGAGCTTTCCTTCTCTTCTTCCGCTCTTCGTTGTCGCTTCTTGCCCCGGCTTTCGCCATCGACTCGTCACAGCAAACACCTCCCCGCCTCGCACCATCGAAATATCGACAACCACCCACGATGACGCCCGGAGCGACAAAATCACTCCTGACCGTCCTGCTCGCGGGGCACCTGCTCCTCTCCGTGGCGGGCGCGACAGCGGTGCCCCCGATGGCGCGCCGCCGCCAGCCGGAGCAGCTCGCGGCCCTACAGGAACTGCACAGGCGCGACGAAACATGCTTGCTCGGGTTGACTTGCTTTGGCACGAACTGGTGCTGCGGCCTGAACTGCTGCCGGGTAGCCCCCCCTCCTCCCTCCCGTTCCTTCCTCTCCCACCGGCGGCCGCGATGTTGATGGCGGCGGCGGCGGCGGCGGCGACAGGTGGGCCAGACGTGCAGCGAGACCGACAGAGGGGATCTGCTGGGGATGTGTCTGGACACGGACGACACCACTGGCACCGCCACGGCCGGCACCACTCCCACCGCCACAGCTGCGCACGACGCAGCAACATCAGCAGTGACCGATACGGACACCCCCTCCGAGACCGAGACCGGCGGGGGCTTTGGCCAGTGGCCGGTGTGGACCAGGGTCGTCGTCATCGTCGTGCCCATCATCACCGTCGCCATCGTCGCCGTCGCCGCCGTCGCCTGCTGCTACCTCTGCTGCAAGTTCCGCTCCAAACCGAAGGCCGCCAGGGCCGAGCCTCCCGCTGTCGTCGCCGACGACGGCAGGGACGACACCCCGCCACAGGGGTGTGGCGTCGTCGTCGACGACTAGGGCGTGCGGCGCGATTATCGGGGTTGGTGGGGGTTGCCGGTGCGTTGGAGGCGAAGTGTTCTCAGGTTAATATGTTTGGTTGGAGGGCTTGTCTCGAGGAGCGGTTCGCATGGGTTCGCATGGATATCCGGCGTAGGCCGTAGTCTCATTCTTGTTGCATATATATTGGATCCTCCTTAGTACATACCGTCCTCACGGCGATGACTTGCCCGCCCCTAACTATTACTATACACCA
>Ga0307516_10000837_pt1 | contig 42162 bp, 44 predicted proteins | sample 19_EM_MG_FD_203310 | JGI IMG/M metagenome (GOLD analysis project Ga0307516, IMG submission 203310) | Populus trichocarpa ectomycorrhiza microbial communities from riparian zone in the Pacific Northwest, United States - 19_EM | ecosystem: Host-associated > Plants > Roots > Unclassified | place... | reverse complement strand
ATGGCAAAGGAAAGCTTGCAACGTGCCGCCATCGCGCGGACAGCGGCGGGGAAACGGTCAAAAATGTACGCCGCCATAGTCTAGATAGGCTTCATGCGAGTATGATATAACAAAAAAAAAAAAAAAATAACTGTCACTTAGAGACCTGCGCTAACAATCTCACGAAGCACGTCGATCTTCTTAGCGCATCTTATTCGCGATTGTCCTTGCGGCCGGCATCATCATTGTGGCAGAGTTAGGCTGGGGAACAGGTGGAGCTGGAATGGTTACAGATTGTAAATTTGCTGGCAAATGCCTTCAGACGAAACAGGGACGAACCGTGGGTTGACGCCACTTGCCAGGAGCGTGGGAGGCTGTTGCGGACTGCCAAGTAGGCAGGCTTAAGGATCCGGAGGTATGGTAACGAGAATCACGATATAGGCGCACGGGCGAACCATCCCAAAACGAGGAGAGAAGTATGTTTGGATGTCTAATGAAGAGCGGCCGCTCCTCGGCTGCAAACGTAGACCTCCGCTAAATTACGGAGCCGCCAAGGTCAAAAGCCCCCAGGTCTTGTCTTTCCTCCTTTCACACACCCATTCTCGTTTAATTCTACCTTCCTTTTCTTGTTATTACTTTTCATAGTGCTGGCATAGTGTAACGGCACGCCGCCGGCACTACCAATCCCGAACGACTAGAGTCTGGAACGTTCTGGTTCTGGTTGCGCGGTGGAAGGAGGTTTCGGGTTTCTGGCTGCGCGGCGAGGAAAGGTTCTGGGTTCTGGTTATACGGTGTGAAGAAGGAACTGGGTGTTGAGCATCGTACTCATTGTATATAAGGGTGCACTGTTGTCTGTCTGGCATGTTTTCTTCTTCACGCAACAACTTGTTTCCTCAGGGAAAAGTTGTTGCGTCTGGCGGATGGGAAAGATGGGAGCCCCATGGGGGTGGTATGGCGTGGAGGAGTGCATATAGTCTGTAGTACTGAAGCACAATGGAATTAACTGCCACTTGTTTCCTCAGGGAAAAGTTGTTGCGTCTGGCGGATGGGAAAGATGGGAGCCCCATGGGGGTGGTACGGCGTGGAGAAGTGCATATAGTCTGTAGTACTGAAGCACAATGGAATTAACTGCCGCTTGTTATCGTCAGCCATAGTCGGCCTTGATCACTAGCAACTGTTTCGTCCCAACGCCACGTCCCTGCCTTGCCCGCTCATATCTTCCCAATCTTGTCCTCGTCCTTGTCCTCATCCGCCCACGCCCCCGCCCTTGTCCTCATCCACAGTCGCTATTTGGAGTCAACTGAGCCTCGCCCGTTACACATAGGCCTTTCACTACCCAATGCTACGACGATTTCACTACAGTTTTTGTACCCTAGGTTAATAGGTAGTAGCAGCGTATCCCCTATGTGTAGGACACAAGATATATTGTTGGCCAAAACGGGTGGTACCTGAATTAATTGTTGTTAATTGGTGTGTGAGCTCTTCTGCTGCCATTTGACAACGGCGCTAGTCCGCTTAGTAATATTACTTCCATCGTAACACCACTCATTTCCTCTATCCTCACTTCTCAAACCTTCGACAACAACCTACAATATCACGATACACGAGGACAACACCTAACCTATCGAGACACACATTTCCACAACAATCAACATGAACTTCCTCCTGAAACTCATCACCACCGTCGGACTCGTTACCTTCTTCACTGCAGCTGCCCCCACCAATTCGATCGTCATCCCCAAGATGACCACCACCATCGACAATTCTACGGGCATTGCGCCTGGCCTCGTCGGCGCCGGCGACCGCTTCAGTGCCACTCATGCCCCTCTCCCTGGCCTTCTTGTTTGCAAGAGTTCACCAGCTTCTCCGACAATTAGCGAAATCGATGGACTGATTGACCTACTGAAAGTCAAAACCCTCTGCAGGCAGGGTAACGCGATCGGCAGCCTGTGCACCAAACTTGTCTCCTTTCACGGTGGTGATGTCTCCCTTTGTGGCGAATGGAAGCATTGGATGCATTGCAGCGATGTCGCCTGGTGTGTCGCGTTTATTCGCGACAATTGTGCCCCCATTAATGGCCGAGTTGGCGGTTTGTTTTCTCTTCAGGGTAAGCCTATGCGTGTGGTCATCCACTAAATGCGGATACCTCGTGGTACCGCGGATGGGATTGGGAAGGAAATTCAAAGTTTTCTAGATATGAAAATAGTTGGTTCAAAATCTTCGATGACCAGATTTTTCGACGTGATATTACCTGAAAACGGGCAAACGGCAACCAGAGAAGATTCCTTTTTTGTCCTTTTGTTTCGTTAAATCATATTCGCACTTAGCCTGTCTAGACAATGGCGACTACACTTTGTCCGTTTTTCCCGTCCGCAGTCCGCGCAGTGGCGGCACGTTGCACACTCCCGTTTGCCCTCCGCCCAGGCCTTTCCCGAGAAGATATAGAAAACCAAAGCAATGACAAAGGACAGACAAAAGAGATAGTGGGAGGACCTCCGCCTAGTCCTCCCTATTTCCTGTGGAAACCATGAAGGAAGTGGCGGGGAGGAAGAGTGGTAGTTTCTCGGTCTCTGTCCCCAACCCCTCAACTATAGCCTCCTCTCTGAACTGGCTGACACGACCGCCTCCTCCCCCACCTCTCCTCTGTCTTTCAGTGTGAGTGCTCGGCTCCGACCCTTTTTTTGGGTTTGTGTGCCGTTTGCGGCCTGTCGTCCCTGTTCCCGCCGATGAAGACTGTTGTTAAAGTTTACCGGATCACCGTCCGTTTGATGACTTTGAGGACACGACCACACTGCCTTTTCCAGGTGACATAGTTGGTGCTGTCGAGGAGCTCGATTGTTCCGAGAGGGTGTTTGAAGGGTTTCGAGGTCATGGTGGTGGTATGTATCGGTTTGTTTCTTTTCTTACTCCTGTGTTTGCCAGCAAGAGTTGTGCGGAGAGTCTAGGAGAACGTAAAGCCTCGTTGACAGATACCGAATCCTCCATCTTTGGTCCTCTCAATCCTGATTCCTAGGAACCTCTTTGCCGCACCCAAGTCGCACATCTTGTACTTCTTTTGCAGCAGCTGCTTGATCCGATGTGCCCGTCCTTCTGCACCGTTGTGCGCAATGAGCAGATCGTCCACGTATAATACTAGGAGGACTCCTTGTTGGATATACCGATTTGGATCTTCAGCCAATTGTCGGAATCCTATGGATTGCAAGTATCCATCGATATCCTCGTACCAAAGTCTGGGCACCTGTTTGAGTCCGTAGCGAGCTTTCCGAAGTATCAGCGCGCTTCCGCTCGATGCGCTTCCTCTCGACACGTGCCAATCGATTCCAGACGGCATTTCCATGTAGATGTTGTCTTGGTCAATCCTTGGATTTAGGAAGGCCGTTACTACGTTCATGTGATCGACATCCCTATCATACTGAGCAGCCAGGTCTAGTATCAATCGGAACGTTGCCATTTACGATACTTGTGCATAGGTTTCGTCGTAGTCGATACCTTCTTTTTGTTCGTAGCCTTTGATGACTAGCCATGCTTTGTACAGAGTGGATCCGTCTGGATTGATCTTCCTCTTGTAGATCCACTTGCACCCAATAGGCTCTTCTACTGTCCTATCAGTCATATGGACTGCATTACCTTTTTTCACGATAACGAAAGTGTAATTCTCAACCAATGCCTGCAATTCCTGGTGCATGGCTTCCTTCCATTGTCTTGCTTGCGGACTTCGTAATGCAGCTTTGTAGGTGAGCGGTTCCCTCTTGTTCTCGCACTTGACGGTGGTAGACTCGATAATTGGATGATTTCGGCTTCGTCTTCAGATGGCTCGGCGATCCCGAGTAGCAAAACGACGGAGGCAAGGCGTTTCGAAGACGTCACATAACCCCCTTCTTGGTGAGCCTTGCTCACAACTGCTTTAATGGTTTCAAGGCATCCCTTGCTGCGTGTCCATGCAGAAACATATTCATCCTTGTCTGCCATTTCAATGAGTCGTGGTCTCAATCATATGGAATCCAGGTCACCATTTCTCGCTTTTTTGCTAGGTATTCTCGACTTCTTCTGCCCAGCATTCGCTGAATTCAGCAGGTATCTGCCCAGCATATTCGCTGAATTCGGCACACTGCCTAGCATTCCCTGAATTCAGCAGTTATATGTTCAGCATTCGCTGAATTCGGCAGATATAACACATATCGTCTAGCCGCTTCATAGAGCGATTTCACGGCATAAAATAAGAAATCGGATATTTGTTACATACTTTTGAATGGTTACGACCGTCCGTATGTAGATACGCTTATGAAGACTGTCAGGCTCGACACAAGTTGCTGTTCGGTGGAAGTTCGAGCGAGGACAAAGTAGAAGGTTGTAAGAGTATATTGAAAAACTAGAAACCCACAAACACACAGAGCTGTACGAGCTATTTCTAATCCCATGATCCCTTTGTTCGCATACTCCCTTTGTTCGCATACTCCCTTTGTTCGACCCTGACCGGCGGCGAGCCATTTCCAACACCTTTGTTCGACCCTGTCCAGCGCCGCGCCTCCAGCAGCGAGAAGTATTTCCAACACACCCCCTCTTCTCGTGCTGAGACTTTCCGAACTTCCCGAATGACCAAATGCAAAAGACAATCAACCATTAGCCCCGCTTCCCCGTCGACCTCATTAAAACCTGTGCAGTGAAAAACCCGGAGGGGAAAAACAGCTGCTATCAGGAAAAAGAGTGCCGACACCAACAGTACCAAAGTCAGATCAAGTCAAAACAAGTCAAGTACCAAACTGAAATAAAAAACGGAAAAACACAGTTAAAACAAACAAACTTTTCGGTCCCTCAATTCCTTCTGCCATGCTGCCGGTCCGCACCCCCTCTTCCTTGCTGGTGTAGTTGGGAATGGTGCTTTACCAAGCCAGTGAGCTGCAACAGTTGCTCATGTCGGGGTGTGGCAAGTGGTTTTGTGAGCAGGTCTGCCGGATTCGCCGCTGAGGTGACATACTGGAACCTGACTGATCCTCGCTGCTGCTCATCGTGAACATGGTGGTATTTGACATCGATGTGTTTCGATTTCTGGCGTACAACTCCAGAGGTGATCAACTCGAGAGCACCCTGATTATCGCATCCAATGGGTACTGGCCCTTCTAACACCTGCACCGACATCCCATCTGCGGCCTCCTTTGTCATGCGCTTTAACCAAAGGCTCTCCCGAGTGGTATGGGAGCAAGCAATATACTCAGCTTCTAGTGTTGAAAGAGCTACCACACTTTGCGATTTTGCTTGCCAGTGAATCAGTCCAGATGTCACCAGCTCATTGTTGCCGTCGATGTAGCCAAGGTCGAACATGCATCCTCCAATTGATTTCCAAGTGGCAAGATTTCCTGCCCAGTCAGAGTCGGTAAAGCCGACAACCGAGATGTGCGAATTTGGAACGTAGGACATAGGTGGGTTGTTGTCGTGTGAATTGCGAAGTCGTCGGTAGTGAATACGAAGTTCGGATGTCATCTTCAGATATCGTAGTACTCTTCTTGCAGCGGTTAGATGCATTTCGAGGGGCTCAACATTGTACTGGCTAAGTGCAGTGACACTGAAGGCGATGTCCGGTCTGGTTCCATGTGCGGCGTACATCAGCGAGCCGACAATTGACAGGTACTCCTTGCGATTGGCTGTCTTGTCTTCACAGTTGGTGTTGGCCAGGTCCACTTGATGGTCAAGAGGTGTCTTTGCTGATTTTGCATCCAGCTGTCCAAACCTCTTCAAAATTGTGTCAATATAAGCCCGTTGACAGATACTAATACTTCTGTCTTCCCCTCTCTCAATCTCTATACCTAGAAACCTTTTGACCGCTCCCAGGTCACACATCTTGTATTTTGCCTGCAGCAGCCTCTTGGTTTCGCATCCTTTTCCTTTTGCTCCATCATACACTATCAGCAAATCATCCACATAGAGTATCAGTAGTACTCCAGGTTGGAGATACAGGTTGGGGTCCTCGGCCGACTGCCGAAATCCTAGGGATTGTAGGTATCCATTGATATCCTCAAACCACCGCCTCAGCGCCTGTTTCAGTCCATATAGTGCTTTTCGAAGAAGCAGCATGCTTCTGTCTGGCATATATGGCTCGAGCCACTCAATTCCTGGAGGAGTTGCCATATGGATATTGTCTCGGTCGATTCTCGGATTTAGGAATGCGGTAACCATATCCATATGATCTACGTTCCAGCCATGTTGCACCGAGAGTGCCAGTAAGAGTCGAACAGTTGTCAGTTTGGATACGGGAGCATATGTTTCATCATAGTCGATTCCTTCCTTCTGAGCATATCCTTTGATAACCAATCGTGCCTTGTCCTGGGTAGCTCCGTCTGGGTTGATCTTTCTTCGATAGACCCACTTGCATCCGATTGGTTGTCCTCTGGCAGCAGTCTGTCTCTTTCCTTGGTCTTGGTCAGCCCTTGACCTGTAATTCCTTCCAACAGCATCAAACGTGTGATTTTCAATCAGCGCCTGCCATTCCTGACGCATCGCTTCTTCCCATTCTCTTGCTTGAGGACTCCTAAGTGCAGCTTCATATGTAGCTGGCTCATTCTCTGGTCCATTGATCGTCTCAATCTCATCTTCACCAGCATTGGCAGCACCAGCAATTCCCAGTGACAGAAAGGCCGATGCAAGGTGCTCCAAAGACATCCAATTTCCCCCTTCTTCGTGGGCCTTGCTCATCAGGACTTTATTCGTCTCAAGTCTCGCTTTGCTTCTCGTTCGGGTAGATACGTAGTCTTCTGTGTATGAATGGTTTTCGTTAGCCTTATTCTCTTTTCATTCTCGGGTTTTTTTTTTTCCTTTTCTTTCCAGCCTTTCCCAGCGGGCTCAGTTCTCTCTGGCTCCGCCTCCATAGGCTGCTCCCAGCCTTTCCCGGCGGGCTCAGCTTTCTCTGGCTCCGCCTCCATAGGCTGCTCCCAGCCTTTCCCGGCGGGCTCAGTTCTCTCTGGATCCGTCTCCATAGGCCCAATTTTTTTTTTTTTTTTTTTTTTTAACTTACCTTGTGGATCCGGATGGTCTTCAATAATTTCATAGCTTCTCTCTATCTGCTCCGGGAATCCAGGATTCTTTTCTTCCTCTGCGCTTATTCCATGCGCACTTTCTTCTTCTTGGAATATCACACTTGAGCATTCCACAGCTCTTCCGCTCCTGCCGGACTTAAAGTCCCAGATTTGCCAAATCTTTGTGGTATCATGCACATATCCTAGCATCATGCAGATGTTTGAGCGGCTCCCAAACTTCTTCTCAGTTCGTTGTGTGGGTGGGATGTGCTTGATTTGTGGAACGGTTCCAAACAGTGCCTTGTACGGTGAGCGGTTTCCAGATAGGCTTGAGGTGGGAGATCTTCTGTGGAGGTAGCAAGCCGTTCGAACAGCTTTGGGCCAGAATCGTATTGGGACATTTCCGTCCTGCATCGTACTTCTTGCCTTTGTGTTGAGTGTGTGAACCATTCTCTTGGCAACACCATTCTTGTGCTGTGTGTAGGGCGGTGACGGTTCGTAAGTGATCCCACTCTCCCCCAGTATTCCCAGAAATAGGGAGTTGTTGTATTCACCGCATCCATTGTCACATCGAAACCGCTTGATCTGAAAGCCTCGCGCCTTGACCCATGCCTGATACGCTTGAAACTTGGTCGATATTTCGTCTGCCGATTTTGTGATACGGAAGTATACCTCAGTGTAGCGTGTGCAGTCATCGATGTAGATGATGTAGAACTGGGCACCTCTGATACTGTGTTTCATAGGGCCACACAGATCAGAGTGCGTGAGTTCAAAGGGGGTTGAGGAGCGGGACGACTTCGTTCGGATCACATGTTGTTGTTTCTTTGTTTCGACACAGGTTTGGTACAATCTCGGTTTTTCCCAGGGGGTATTGGTCTTCTTATCCGAATCGAGGATGAGCTTCAGGTCTGTGTAGTTGAGAAGTGCGAGTTGCCGGTGCCACAGTTCAATCGAATCTGATTTACGTGAGACGCGAACGGATCCGAGTCGTGGAGGGGTCGCTGTTGAGGAGGTGTGGGCGAATCCTAGTAGTGGGAGAATATAGGCTACGATCAAGGGTAGCACTGAGAGGGTTGTTGCCGTACTGGTCGATTATTGTACACATTCCATCCTTGAATATTGCCGTAAGGCCTTGGGAGTCGAGCTGGCTGTCGGAAAGAAGAGATATTCGAAATTCTGTTACAAAGAATGCCTCAATACATACCCCATTCAATTGCACCATCCCCTTCTTCCTGGCATGCACTTCATTCGTGTCCCCCAGCTTGATGGTCATATTCGCTTCAGTAATCGAGTCTTTTTTGAATTCCGCATATTGCAATAGTTGTGGGAGGCTCGGGAGTCAATGGCCCAGATCCCTAGCCTCAAGTCCGTTGATGACCTTGAAGCGACCATCACCTCAGAATTGAGTGAGGTCGACCCCGCAAGTCATTGGCGATTGTTGGGGCCATTTTCAAGTAGCTTCTGTCCGTAGTATCCGTTTCCTTGACCAGATCCTTGACCTCCTGATCCAGAATTTTCTCGCTCGCCTCGACCGTAGAATCCGCCTCCGCTTCCGCGACCGGTTCCATGGCGTTGGCCATAGAATCCGCTGCCGCTTCCATCTCCGCTTCCATTTCCATTTCCATTTCCACTCCCATTTCGTCACTTTGGACAATCTCTCTTGATGTGTCCTGCTTCTCTGCATTCATCGCAGTCTCTGCTTTCCAGATCACCACCTTGTGGTTGTTTGTTGTTATTACTATCCTTCTTCCAACAGTTTTCGAAGTTGTGGGAGTTGGAGCTGCACCAGCTGCACCACCTCTGGGGGCACTGATCACCACGTCCTCTTCCTCCACAATTGCTTCCTCAACCTCCTCGACCCCATCGACTACCACCTCTTCCTCCTTGCTCAGAGTACAGTGCTTCCGAGACAGCATCTGGCTTCATGGCCAGTGCTTCATTCTGTTCACACTCCTTCAAGTCGCTCATTATTTGGTGGATCGTGATATCCGCTCGAGATTGCAGTAGTTTGATGCTTGTTTTGAACATTTCCGGAAGTCTTGTAAAAATGTGGTTTCTCAAGACCATGTCTGGAACGGCTTCGGAAGTACCGGCGAGTTGATTGGTGATGTTTAGGAGTTGCGAGAAATAGATGCTGATTGGCTGTCCAGGAACCAGACGCACTTGGCTGAATTGTCGGAAGAGTGTCAGACGACTACCTGTGGTGTTTGCCGTATCCATCGGTTCTGTCAGTATTTCCCACATCCTCACAGGATCCTTAACCTGGTTGAGATGTGTCTTGACTTCGGGGCTACATGATCCGTAGATGATAGCACCAGTCTGGGCACTCCGCGTGGTGAAATCCTCGTAGGTCTTGCGGCCATGAATGTCAGCCTTACTCATTCCTTTGGGGTTCTCGGGTTCTTCTTCTTCCATGACGATTCCCCAAGCCTTAATTCCATGAAGGACTTGTTCACAGTCTGCCTTCCAGCAGGCGTAGTTCGTGTCATTAAGAAGAGCGATGGTTTCAAGTGGGTGCTTGAAGACTTTCTCGTCGGTGGAGGACATAATGATTCGATGGGGAAGATTTTTGTTGATTTGGAGTAGTGGTCGGTCGTTTGATTTTATGCGTGATGGTTACGGCACCGGGCGTATAACCTTTTGAATGGTTACGACCGTCCGTATGTAGATACGCTTATGAAGACTGTCAGGCTCGACACAAGTTGCTGTTCGGTGGAAGTTCGAGCGAGGACAAAGTAGAAGGTTGTAAGAGTATATTGAAAAACTAGAAACCCACAAACACACAGAGCTGTACGAGCTATTTCTAATCCCATATTCCCTTTGTTCGCATACTCCCTTTGTTCGCATACTCCCTTTGTTCGACCCTGACTGGCAGCGAGCCATTTCCAACACCTTTGTTCGACCCTGTCCAGCGCCGCACCTCCAGCAGCGAGAAGTATTTCCAACACATACTAGTATTGTCTAGACTGTGTACGTCATTCATTTTATGGATCTCATCCTGCGCTTCATCGGTGTTGTCTGGAAACTCAATGGCTTCCAGCTACTCTTATGTGTGTGCATTGTCTTCTTTGGCAAACACCACACTTGAGCATTCCACTGCTTGTCTGGTTCTTTCTGATTTGAACTCCCAAATTCTCCAGATTTTTGTGGTGTTCTGAACATACCCCAACATCATGCACATACTGGAGTGGTTTCCGAATTTCTTCTCTGTTCTCGGAACGGGTGGAATATGTTTGTATACTTGACATCCGAATCGTCTTAAGTGTCCAATTTTTGGAATGGTACCGTACAATGCTTTGTATGGTGACCAGTTGTCTGTTAGACTCAACGTAGGTGATCTTTGATGCAGGTAGGATGCTGTCCTGATGGCTTCTGTCGAAAATATTATAGACACATATGGATCTAACATCATACTTTGTGCCTTCGCATTCAGTGTTCAGATCATCAGCTTGCCCATTCCGTTCTTCTGTTGTGTGTACGGGGGGCAGGATTCAAACTTAATTCCTTTTTCTCCCAGTAAGCCTACGAATGTCGAGTTGCTGTATTCTTTGGATCCAATGTCGCCACGGAAACATATGACGTGGAATCCCTGTGTTTCCACCCATGCTTGATAATGTTGAAACTTGGCTGATATTTCTTCCTTGGTTTTTGTGATCAGAAAGTACACCTCAGAGTATCTCGTACAGTCATCAAATTAGATGATGTAATATTGTCCCCCTCCGAGACTGTGCTTCATAGGCGTACAGAGATCTGAGTGCACTAGCTCAAACAACGTTGATGTTCAGGATGACTTGGTACGTATGACATTTTGTTGTTCTTCAGTGTGAATACAGGTTGGACAAAATTGCAGTGCTTCCCAGCCAGGCTTGTCTGGCTTGTGCACAGGATCAACCGTGATCATAGACTTGTCGTCCATAGGATCTGTCACCAGCCCGACGTCAGGATCCATAATATGCTTACACGAGGATTCCAGTAGTTGTGTCAAGTTCTGATGATTAAGGTGCGTGACACATCTATGACATATAAATACCGTGTTTGAATGTAGAGCTGTTTGCAGCATCTTGATTTCGAAGATGTGTGCGGACCCATCCATTGATAGTATGTATAGGCCATCTTCAAGGTTGGTGCCGAGAACCTTTTGTCCCTTTGCATCGGCAATGGAGCATATCCCTGATCGGAATATTGTTGTGTATCCGTCTGAGTAAAGTTGACCTACTGATAGGGGAGATATTCGGAATTCAGAAACGAAGAACGTCTCAATATCCACTCCTCCCAGATGTACAATTCCTTTCTTCTTTGCTTGTACTTGATGATCATCTCCCAACTTGATCATCATATTCGTTTCCTTTACTGAGCCCTTCCGGAAGTCTCAAAGATTGTTTCCGTAATTGTTAGATGCTACGGAATCAATTGCCCACGCCCTCATTGTTGTTGCAGATCGATACAACGCCACCATTACCTCTGAGCTGAGGGAGGTAGACCCTATAAGTCATTGCTGGTTACCAGAGATATTGTGAGTGCGTCCGTTTCCGTTGCGTCCATTACGTCCGTTTCCTTCATGCCTGTCGTGTACTTTTCCTTTGTGTCTGTCACGTCTGTTTCCTTCACGTCCGTCATGTTTGTTTTTCCTGCTGTTTCGTACGGCCTGTCATTTTCTTCTAGCAGAGCAGTCATTCTGATCTCGAGCTCGTTTGTTGTTCTTCTTGCTCCAGCAATTGGCAGTAGTGTGGGAGCCAGTTTTACGCCAATACCCCTTCAGCGAGCATGTAACACTCGGGTGTTTCACCAATGGCATAATCGCCCATGTATTCACCAACAGTCTATCACCCTTGAGCGGGCAACATTTGTATGATGGCAGCGGAGCGATCGTGTAGTTCCGAAGGATTTGCCTGGGAGCGGTTGGGAAAATTCACTACGAGATTCGTGTTCGAAATATCACTCAAGAGTTGATCCCAGAAACAAAGTAATATTGCTAAGGCTCAACATCCGACTGATCGTTCTGATGCCTCCCTATGTAAGAAACTGGTGCTCTTTATATGTCGCACCGACTTGTTGGCCGTCTGCCCTCGGGCTGACTCGGGAAGCGCAATACCTCGGTATTACGCAACAGCGTCTCACGGTCTCTCCTCATCAGAGGGAGATAGGGTTGATTGGGTCGTGGCACTGATTGATAGGTATGGACCCAGAAGATCTTCGATCCAGGTGCTTGCGAACAATCTTCGTTTGCACCCCCTTGTTTTTTTTTGTTTTTTTTGTTTTTTTTGTTTATTCATTACTCGTATGCGACCTATGTAGATCATGACGAGGGGCACGTGCGCCTATTTACAGTCCGTTTCCCCGCTGCAGTCCGCGTTTAGCGGCACGGTGCAAGCTTCCCTCTGCCCTCCGCCCAGGCCTGACCCACGAAAGTATGCCGACGCACCAAGGAAAAGGACAAAGGAAAGACGTCGTGAGCCCTCCGCCTCTACTCCTCCTCCTCCGATCCCGCTGACGCCATGAACGACGGGGTGAGGTGGAACAGCCGGTGTTTGCACCCCCTTGTAGGCGTCCTCACCCTCGTGCTCAGGTACAATCGGGGTCGCAATCTACGAGTCTAGATGCTTCCAGGAATGCCTGGTGACGTTGGTACAAGTGCCACAGCAATCGCAGTTAACTGAAGAATACGTCTCTGTAACTGGACAAGTTAAGGTCCGGTCTTCTTCAAACAGCTGACAGATGGTCTGGCTCCCCTCATATACCGACCGGACCCGTTCAGCCTTGCGCGTCCTGCATGACCGCTCGTGAGTTATATTGCACCCAGAAACAGTTGACAATTTTGCTGGCATACGGCAACTTGTAGCTTTTAGTATGGGTCTCGCGGAGGATAGCCTTGACACCTCCCAGGGATGTGACCAGGCCCTCGCCTGAGGCTGCCACTCATCCCCTTTCCCATTGGTAACCTTGAGTTACCACCCGGCTGCTGTTGGGTTGGTAATACTCCTCCCTTTCAGAGCTCGCCCCTGCCTGTGACTTTCACTCATGAGATATCACTCGGCCTCAATCCTCAGATTGGGTCCGGCTTGTCATACTAATTGCATGTCTTGGGGTGTCACCAGCGTGCTGGGTGTAGCAGAGCTCACATTCCCGTGGTATCGTCCCTGGTAGCCACCTCGTCCACCTCTTCCTCCTTGTTGGGTGTAGAGTGCCTCGCAGATCGTATCAGGTTTGGTGTTTACCGATTCATTCGTCTCACACTCGTTGAGGGCGGCAATAACTTCTTGAACTGTAACTTTTGCACGAGATTGAAGAATCTTGATTCTAACAGCATAGGCGGGAGGAAGAGCCGTATAAATGTGATTCTTCAGGACCACATCAGGGACTGCTTCTTTGGAGCCAGCAAGCTTAGTGGTGACGTTAAGCAGTCCGGCGAAGTAGGCATTGAGCAGCTGTCTGGGAGTGGGAAGAAGAGTGCTGCATTTCCGGAGGAGTGACATTCTTCCAACAGAGGAGTTGCCAGTGTTTGTACGTGCCTCAAGTTCTTTCCATGCCTCAACGGGATCATCCATACCTTCGATATACACTTCGACAGGATTGGTACAGGAACCGTAGATGATGGCTAAGTCCTGCAATTTCTGTTGCTTGTAGTCGTTATACACCTTCCGTGACAGGGAAGTGTTTTTGGTGAAGTCGTTCGGTCTCCCCGGGTCTTCCGGTTCTTCTTCCCTCTACATCACAACGTTGCAAGCCATTATTCATTGTAGGACCTTCATACAATCTTCCTTCCAAACTGTGTAGTTGGTGTGATCGAGAAGGTGAATGTTGCCCAGTGGGTGTTTGAATGCTTCTTCACTCATGATGAGAATCATTTTTGATGTGCGAGGAGGGAAATGCTTGTTGATAGTCACGGATTTTCTATCGCTGAGATGGTTACCGCTCGATTGCAAGGAAAAATTTCTAAGTGAGATGTAGAGAAACGGGCCTTGGAATCGCCAGCCCCCGTGTTTACCACTGGTTCCTAAGGAGCTATTTTTCACGCAAGAGTATGACGATTGAGAAGGTGTTTGACATGAGGTTTTGTAGGTATTTGAAGCGGTTATGGCTCCGGTGTTGAAGATTGCCTGATCACCGTTCCTCTGAGAGTCTTCACACAAGCAGAGAGAGAGAGAGACAGAGAGAGAGAGAGACAGAGAGAGAGAGAGAGATTATTTGATTGTTGACGTGTGATAGAATCGCTCAAACTTGATGTGACTAGTCTTTTTTCTATCCAATGAAGAAGTATATAAGAGTGTATGAGAAAGAATGCGCAGGTGGCTGCTATGGAAGAATGCCAAGCCGTCGTTACCAGGTTCCCGCTGCCATTGCCGTTGCCATGGAGTTGCTGCTATCGCCATTGCTACGGTGTTGCTTCCATCGGCGTGCCAAGCTGGAGCGGCGAGAAGCATTCCTAATAGACCCCCTCTTCTCGTGCTCCATGCCAAACAGAAATCTACCAAATCAAAAACAATCCCATTAAATCCTCGTCGACCTCATTAAAACCTCTGCACTGACAACCACATGGGAAAAACACTTGCTAGTAGGAAAAAGAGTGCCGACTCACGCTTGCCGACAGGATGCAAGAACATTGCTCAATCAGAAGGGAAACCTTCTATCTTCTTCCAATTCCTTATCACACACACCCCCTTTTCCTCCCCAAAGAACCGCACCCTTTTTTTTTTTTTTGGCGAACCACACCTTCTTTTTGTCATTATTATCGGTCTTATTCATCGTATTCGGATCTTCCGTTGTGGGAGTCGAATGGAGTGAGTCCGGTGAGTAGCAGTAGTTGCTCATGTCGGGGAACCGCAAGAGGTTTGGTCTGCAGATCGGCAGGATTAGACTCTGAGGTGACGTATTGGAACTTAACTGCGCCTTTCATTTGTTCGTCGTGAACATGATGATATTCCACGTCAATATGTTTGGACTTTTGCCGTACAACTCCCCAGGTGATCAATTTGATGACGCCTTGGTTGTCGCATCCAATCGGTACCAGTCCATCAGAAATCTTTACTGCCATTCCTCCTGCTGTCTCCTTCATCATACGCCTGAGCCAGAGGCTTTCCCGAGTGGCATGCAAACAGGCGATGTATTCGGCTTCGAGTGTTGAAAGCGTGACAACGCTCTGAGACTTGGCTTGCCAATGAATCAAGCCAGATATGACAAGTTCGTTGTTGACATTGACGTTTCCGAGTTCGAATACGCATCCGCCGACAGATTTCCGAGTTGTGAGATTCCCTGCCCAGTCGGAATTGGTGTATACGACAATGGTGATAGGATTCGGGAGCCGTCGGTAATGAATTTGAAATCCGGCAGTAGTCTTCAGGTATCGGAGTACTCTCTTTGCCGCCATTGCATGCATTTCGAGAGGTTGAACGTTGTACTGGCTGAGAGTGGTGATGCTGAAGGCAACATCTGGTTGACTTCCGAGTGCCACATACATGAGTGATCCAACCATTGACAGGTATTCTTTGTGGTTGGCCAGTTTGTCCTCACAGCAGGTGTTAGCCAGATCTGTCTGAGGATCAAGTGGAGACTTAGTCGGTTTTGCATCCAACAATCCGAATCGTCGTATGATGGTGTTGAAGTAACTTCGTTGACAGATACTGAATCCTCCATCTTCAGTCCTCTTGATCTCGATTCCTAGAAACCTCTTTGCCGCACCCAAGTCGCACATCTTGTACTTCTTTTGCAGCATCTGCTTTATTTGATATCTCCGTCCTTCTGCACCATTGTGCGCAATGAGCCGATCGTCCACATAAGTACTAGAGGGACTCCTTGCTGGAGGTACAGGTTTGGATCTTCTTCCGATTGCCGGATTCCTATGGATTGCAAGTATCCATCGATATCCTCGTACCAAAGTGTGGGCGCCTGTTTAAGTCCATAGAGTGCTTTTTGCGAGGTTAATGCGCTTCTGTTGGATGCACTTCTGTTTGACGCGCTTCCATTTGACACGCTTCCATTTGACGCGCTTCCGTTTGACGCGCTTCCGTTTGACACACTTCCGTTTGACGCACTTCCGCTCGATACGCTTCCGCTCGATGCGAGCCAGTTAATTCCAAGTGGCATTTCCGTGTAGATGTTGTCTCGGTCAATCCTTGGATTTAAGAATGCTGTCACCACGTCCATACGATTGACATCCCAGCCATACTGAGCCGCCAGTGCCAGTATCAATTGGAATGTTGCCATCTTGGATACCGGTGCATAGGTTTCATCGTAGACGATGCCTTCCTTTTGTTCCTAGCCCTAGATGACTAGTCGTGCTTTGTACCGAGTGGATCCATCCGGATTAATCTTCCTCTTGTGTATCCACTTGCATCCAATAGGCTCTTCTACTGTCCTGTCAGTCATTGGTGTATGGACGGTATTACCTTTTGCCACGATATCAAATGTGTGATTCTCAGCCAATGCCTGCCATTTCTGACGCATGGCTTCCTTCCATTCTCTTGCTTGTGGACTTTGTAATGCGGCCTTGTAAGTGAGCAGCTTGCTCTGTTCACGCACTCAGCGGTGGTGGACTCGATAATTCGTTCGATTTTGTCGTCCGATGTCTCCCTGATCCTGAGAATGATTTGGTCGATTTCGTCATCCGATGTCTCCGCGATCCCGACCAGCAGAAAGGCTGAGGCAAGGCGTTCCAAAGACGTTACATCACCCCCTTCTTCATGAGCCTTGCTCATAATCGCTTTTTTGGTTTCAAGACATGCCTTGCTACGTGTCCATGCAGAATCATATTCATTCTTGTCTGCCATTTCAATCAGTCTTGGTCTCAATCATATGGAATTCGCGTCACCAGTTCTCTTTGCGAGATATTTTCGACTTCTTCTGCCCAGCATTCGCTGAATTCAGCAGGTATCTGCCCAGCATATTCACTGAATTCGGCACACCGTCCACCATTCGCTGAATTCAGCAGTCATCTGCCCAGCATTCACTGAATTCAGCGCATCTGCCCAGCATTCACTGAATTCAGCAGGTATCTGCCCAGCATTCACTGAATTCAGCAGGTATCTGCCCAGCATATTCGCTGAATTCGGCACACTACCCAGCATTCCCTATATTCAGCAGTCATCTGCCCAGTATTAGCTGAATCCGGCAGGTATAACACATATCGCCCAGTCACTCATAGAGCAATTTTACTGCATGACGAAAGAAATAGGATATTTGTTACTTACTAGTGTTCTGTCTAGATCGTGTGCCTCATTCATTTCATCGATCGCCTCCTGCGCTTCGTCGGTCTGTGCTCCATCGGTGGTGTCTGAAAACTCGATGGCTTCCTTCTGCTCTTCGGTGAGTGTATTTTCTTCTTCGTCACACACCACACTTGAGCATTCCACTGCTCACCTGGTTCTTCCCGAATTGAAATCCCAAATTCTCCAGATTTTCGTAGTATTATGGACGTATCACAGCATCATCCACATATTGGAGCGGTTTCCGAATTTCTTCTCCGTTCTTAGAGCGGGTGGGATGTGTTTGTATACTCGACAGCGAAATCATCTAAAGTGTCCGATTTTCGGAATGGTGCCATACAATGCTTCGTATGGTAACCGGTCGTCTGTCGGGCTCCATGTTGGTGACCTTCGATGCAGGTAGCATGCTGTCCTGATGGCTTCAGGCCAAAATATTATCGGCACGTTTGCGTCCAACATCATACTTCGTGCCTTCGCATTCAGTATCCGGATCATCCGCTCGGCCGTTCCGTTCTTGTGTTGGGTATACCGCGGGGAGGGTTCAAACGTAATTCCTTTTTCTCCCAATAGACCTAGAAATAGCGAATTGCTGTATTCTCCGGATCTGTTGTCGCTACGAAAACGTTTGATGTGGAATTCCTGTGTTTCCACCCAGGCTTGATAATGTTGAAACTTGGCCGATATTTCTTCCACGGTTTTTGTGATCAGAAAATACACCTCCGCATATCTTGTACAGTCGTCAATATAGACGATGTAGTATTGAGCACCTCCGATGCTGTGTTTCATTGGCCCACAGAGATCCGAGTGCACTAGCGCAAATGGCGTTAAGGACCAGGGTGTCTTGATGCATATAATATGTTTATGTTGCTTCGCATGAACACATGTCTGACACAATCCCAGTGTTTCCCAGCAAGGATCCGTGACTGATTTGATGTCCATAGGATCTGTAATGCGCTCAACCAGTATTGGATCAGTGATCGGTGTCAAATTGGTAACCGGTTCAACATCCATAGGAATACGCTCACCTGAGGATTCCAATAAACGTCTTAAGTCTTGATGATTAATGTATGCGAGACACCGATGCCACATGTTGACCGTGTGTGAATGTGGAGCTGTTCGCAGCATCCTGGTTTCGGAAATATGTGCCGATGTACCCATTGATAGTATGTATAGGCCGTCTTCAAGATTGGGGCTGAGAACCTTTTGTCCTTTTGCATCGGCAATCGAGCATATCCCTGATCGGGATGTTGTTGTGTATCCGTGTGAGTTGAGTTGTCCTCCAGACAGGAGAGATATTCGGAATTCTGGAACGAAGAACGCCTCAATATCCACTCCTCCCAGATGTACAATTTCTTTCTTCTTTGTTTGTACTTGATGATCATCTCCCAACTTGATGATCATATTCGTTTTCTTAACTGAGCTCTTCCGGAAGTCTCGAAGATTGTTGCCGTAATTGTGAGATACTCCGGCATCAATTACCTAGGTACTTGTTGTTGTTGCCATTCGATATGACACCACCATTACCTCCGCGCTGAGTGAGGTAGACCCCGCAAGTCATTGCTGGTTACCAGAGGTATTGTGAGTACGCCCGTTTCCGCCACGTCCATCACGTCTGTTTCCTTCGCATCCTTCTCATGCTTTTCCTCCGTGATCGTTTCCTCCATTTCCTCCGTTTCCTCCGTTTCCACCGTTTCCACCGTTTCCACCACGGTCGTATCCGTTTCCTCTGTTGTTTTGTACCGTCTGTCCCATTCTTCTAGCAGTGCAGTCATTCTTCATATGTCCTTCTTCTCCGCAATAGTAGCAGTCATTCTGATCTCGAGCTCGTTTGTTTTTCGTCTTGCTCCAGCAGTTTGCGGTAGTGTGGGTGCCAGTTTTACACCAATCACACCACTTCGGAGAGCGCTCATTCCCCTGGTATCGTCCCTGGTAGCCACCTCGTCCTCCTCTTCCTCCTTGTTGGGTATAGAGTGCCTCGGAGACCGTATCAGGTTTGGTTGTCATCGATCGATTCGTCTCGCATTCGTTGAGTGCATCCATACCTTCTTGAACTGTAACTTTCGTACGAGATTGAAGAATCTCGATCGTGACTGCATAGGCGGGAGGAAGAGTTGTATAAATGTGATTTTTGAGGACAACATCGGGAACTACTTGTTCAGAGCCAGCGAGCTCAGTGGTGATGTCAAGCTGTGCGGCAAATTAGGCATTGAGCGGCTGACCGGGAGTGGGATGAAGAGTGCTGAATTTCCGAAAGAGCGGCATTCTTCCGACAGAGGAGTTGGCAGTGTTTGTATGGGCCTCCAATTCTTTCCACATCTCAACGGGATCGTCCATTCCTTTAATGTATACCTTGACAGCATTGGTACAGGATCCGTAGATGATTGCCAAGGCCTGCCATTTCCGTTGCTTGTAGTCCTTGTATGCCTTCATTGCCAGAACAAGGTTTCTGGAGAAGTCGTAGGGTCTTTCTGGATCTTCCGGTTCTTCTTCCCGCTCCATCTCGATGTTCCACGCCATTATTCATTGTAGGACCTTCATGCAATCTTCCTTTCAGACTACGTAGTTGGTACGATCGAGTAGGCGGATGTTGCCCAGAGGGTGTTTGAACATTTCTTCACTCATGATGATGACCGTTGTAGAAGCGTGTCAAGGAGATATGTAGGTGGGGGAATTGGTGTTGGAATATAGGGATCGATAAAAGGTGAAGATAGTGAATTGGTTTATTGATACAAAGTCGAAGGAGGAACATTCTCTCTATATACAACGCGCCTGAGGGACTCGCCAAGGGGAAACGACGGAAGACTGTCTCCCGAACCGGTGCTCGGAGACTAAGGCTGCTGTCATCTCCGGACATGTTGCCTCTGGTCCGTCATCTCCGGACGCCGTCTCCGGTCCGTCATCTCCGGACGCCCATTATTCTGACAATTGGTCTGAGAATCGTGTGTGTTTACGGGAAGAGATCGTCGAGATCATATGGATGCGTAAGGAGGGAAGTTCTTGTCGATCGTCAGAGATGTTCTGTCGCTGAGATGGTTAGCGGTCAATTTCGAGAAGAAAGCTTCTAAGTGAGACGTAGAGGAAAGGGCCTCGGAATCGCCGGCCCCCGTGTTTACCACTGGCTCCTGAGGAGCTATTTATTGCGCGAGAGTGTGACGGCGGTGAGGTTTGATCGTATATGGAGCGGTTACGGCTCCCTGCTCATAACCTTTTCAAGATTGCCTGATCAACGTTCCTCTGAGAGTCTTCACACGAGCAGAGAGAGAGAGAGAGAGAGAGAGAGAGAGAGAGATGATTTGATCGTTGACGTGTGATGGAATTGCTCAAACTTGATGTGACTAGTCTTTTTTCTATCCGATGAAGAAGTATGTAAGAGTGTATGAGAAAGAATGCGCAGGACGCTGCTATGGAAGAATGCCAAGCCGTCGTTACCAGGGTCCAATTGCCATGGCGTTGCTGACGTTGTCGTTGCCACAGCGTTGCTGCCATCGCAGTTGCTGCAGTATAGCTTCCGTCGGCGTGCCACGCCAGAGCGGTGAGAAGCATTTCCAACAACGTCGGGTAGGCACTGAGCGGTGGCGTGGTACGGGATAGACTCGCATGGGCCGGCTAGCCCACTGTCAGGCTTGTCCTAGTTATTGGCGATCTGCTGGAGTTGTTGTTAAGTGGCTTGGTGCTGGGCGTGCTTGGTCTGGGCCAATGTGCCTTCGATCACATGGTTGTGGCGGGCATCCTGGATGATAGTATGATGTATCATGGTGATAATTTCTCCCAGGAGCCGGATTTGCTCTTCCTGGGGAGGTGCGGCGGGTGGGTTCGGCGGGGTCTGCGATGGCGGGGCCCTGGTCTTCTTACGGTGGAGTGATGTCGGCTATATCCGGAACGACGCGACTGGACGGAAGAACCATTCGACAACTTTTCGGTAGACGGTCTGGAGAAACTACGGCAGTTTCATCAATGAAACGCATATGCGCCGAGGGACTACCGGCTCACTAACGCTTAGGAATGGCCATAAAAGGGTCCTACAGCAGAGAAGGTAGTAGGATGAAGGGGCGGAGGACTTCATCGACAGTAAGCCCGAAAAATCAGCTTCTCTGGCACCCATCGAAGGCCCGCTCCGCGGACGCCGCACAAAAGCCATCGTCCGGACGCTCGGCTGAATTGGCGAAACAACAGCTTTGGGAGTCAGGAAAAGCGTTCACAATAGTCGTATAGGACCTCATGAAGCCGCCACCTGAGACAGGAACCAGCACGCGAAACCACGCGGCGGTGCAAACCAATCCCCGAAGGTACGGCCACACCTTGGCACACTTTGCGGCCCGTAGGGCTTAGGCAGGTCACTACCTGGATGCCGGTTTCAGCCCGAAGGATACCATGTCCCTCCCACCTCTCTGTGGTTTCGAGCGACCCCGGAACTCAAATTATGGAGGCCGCTTCGTGACGCTGCGCAGCATCGAGTACGACCCAATCACGATAGTAAGATCACGCATGGGCTTGATCTGAGGGCCCAGTTTCTGCCGAAGGTTCCCAAACACCCGAGGAAGGGTCGTCACCCGGGGACCGGAGATTGGGAGGGATGCAGGGGTGGAGGACTGCATCCAGCAATACACAAGAAAGAGAAGGGCTACTTGGGAAATAGTTAGAGGGTCTAGCGCTCAGGGCGAGGCGAGGAGAGGGGGAGTTAGTGATACACCTGAAAAGATATCATGGGCCGAGGAAGAGAGATACGTACCGATGAGGAGATGGTTATTTTTAGAGGTCGGGTCTTAGAGAGTCTAGTTGGGAGATAACGGAGTTAACAAGGCTTATGGACGTATCGGTCGTAAGGGTTAAACTCGGGGAGATCAAGGATATGGCAACTACGGACGGTCAGTGGTGGACGTATCAAGCTGCGTCATGACCTGCGGGGTGACAAAGTGGGGGTCTCGACACTATCGGTCTGTAGGCCGTACAAAGAACTCACTCCCAGAGCTGAGGAAATTGGGCGGTGCCAGAGCCCTCTCCATATCGCCAGTACCTACCAGGACCAATAAGAGCCCATGACGAGCTCACGCCCCGGTGGGGGATCTCCGACCTCAGAGGAATCCAACTCCGAGTCATCATATCTCACGACGCCGCGCGCCGATATATATCATCTCTTTTCTCCCCGACAAAAAGAGAAAAGAAAGAGGAAGAACCACTACCCACGAAACCCACACACAAGATCTAAGATTATTCCGTTGTGAATTATCAAAAGTAGCCTGATTACCTTTTGATTCTACTCGCACCTCGGTAGACTACAACCTCAGTGTCACACCCCCTCTCTTGCTGCGCACCGTCCTTGTTCTGTCCTCGGCCGGCTTGCTACGCACCGCCCTTGTTCTGTCCACGGCCAGTTTGCTACGCGCTGCCCTTGTCCTGTCCTCGGCCAGCTCGCTGCGCGCCGTCCTTGCCCATGTCCTGTTATCCCTGCGCGCTGTGCACTCACCGCTGTCCTTGTCCTGTCCACTGTCGGGAGCCTAGCCTGATCCTACCCCGTTACACCTGCTTCTGTAGCAGCTACAAGAGTCGGGAGAGGGTTTGGTCTTGCCCGGGTTACGGTGACGTAACGGTATCAGACAGTTTGTATCCTAGTACTTCGTCCTAGCTACTGCTTATTGTCACGGCGTTTAGGCCTTGCAAGGACATGGACAATCACTCAGGGTTGTGTGACGAAGGGTTTTGGGGATTGATGTGTGTGAAGGTTTAGGGTTGGGTCTGTAAGGGTGGAAGCATTAATAATTATACGTCCCAGGCTATGGTGGCTTCCTACCCTGGACGCCATTGCGTAAATGTGGACCTTTCGGTGTCAGAGTCTGGTTCTCTGCGTCACGGCTAGCTGCTGTCTACATGTCGAGGACGGATTCCTGTATGCAAGCACCATCCGGCGAGTGCGCCGACTACGACTCACCCACCGCAAGTAAGAACGGCCACGGCTACTTGTCACCCAGATCTATGGAACGTGACGAGCGGATCCGTCACTTCGAATGCACGCAGCCTATCGACCAGATTCGGGCCATCGGGTGGATCCAGCATATCCGGCGGCCAGAAATTCAAGTAAACCCGGTGAAAGATCGAGTCCATGGTGCTGCAAGATGCCCACGGCCTGAGGGAGAAATCCGGTGAAAGATCCGGTCAGTGGATGCTGCAAATCCGGCGCCCTACCGGCAACCTATGAAATACCCGAGGCTCTGTCCGAAGCGGTCTGATACCATCAACCTAAGTTCCAAAGCCCACAGGTAATGCTAGTTCTAGCTACGCCGGAATGTTTGACTACATTGAGGTTGTTGTCACCTTCCTGCCCGCAAATTTATGGAGACCTTTTTGGATGGTGATCCCCTAGGGCACCGTGCATGGCCAAGAAGCGCTAGCCGATGTTTCAACCCTTTCGACGATGCGGAAAGGATCCCAATGTCAACATGTCCGAAGATACTCGGACTCTGACACGATGCCTCGGCGGCCGGACTCGGACTAGGATACTACGCCCCGGGGAGCGGACTCGGACTCTGTCTCGACGCCATGGGCGGATTCTACGCGCCGCTAAGCGGACTCGGGCTCTGCCCTCTGATCACCAGACGTGGACTCGACGCCATGGGTGCACTCTGACTCGACGCTCTGATCGGTAGACTCAGACTCAGACTCGACACCATGGGCGAACCCAGGCTGGAACCCGACGTCCAGACGTTCTGACTCATCGTATATCTCCGACGCCTCAAGTGGACCCGCACTTGGCCTCGGCGCCTTAAACGTACCCAGCGCACGTGGACTTGGCACCTCAAGTGGACTCGGCGAGATAACCGGAAGAGACGATTTACCTAAGAGACAGAAAGTGGTCGCCCACTGGATCGGAGTGGAAGAGAAACCAATGGACCCCACAGACCAGGCGCCTACCAGGAGGCCATCTAGCACCTATGCCTCGACGTTGCCCATCTTGGGGTTTCTTCTCCATCCGTTCTCTGATACAACCACCTTGCCTCCCACCTTCTCGCCTTCGCCTTCCCACGTCAAGCGCATAGAAGTTACCTACCCAAAAACACCCCGCTAATTACACGGTTGAGATTTCTTCCCGTTCTCCTAGGAGTAACGCACGGAAGACCTACCTGTATGAAGGAGGTTTTTCAAGGGAAATTAACCAACTGCCAACGAGGAACCTGTTTCCGCACAGCGGGCGCGACAGTTCCATCCCTGAGGGTTCCATCTACGAAGTAGATACGTCCCCGGAGCTCGGCAGGGACGGCGGGACCTGGGCTGTCGTAGCTGCAGGTAAGACCGCAGCTGCGGCGGCGGATGTCGGTGGCGGCGGCGGCGGTTTGCGGCGCTCGTCCACTGTTGCCGGTGTTCGTGTTGGTGGTGGTGCGTGGTGCCGCATTCGTCCGGGCGGCGCGGGTTATCCACCGGAATTCGAGTGACCTCGAGAGCTCTTCCAGGAAGAGCATTTAGACCAGGCGGCGGTGGCGGCGGAGCTCGTTCCGGGTTTCGGCCGAGATGACCGACAGGATCCGTTCCGCGACGGCCGGGGCTGCTGCCACGGCGTCGGCGTGGCCGGTTGCATTTGCCACCTCGTTGAGGATGGCACTGGCGGTCTCGAATCTCCCGAGGAACGTGGCGGCGGTTTCCGAGGTGGCAGGGCGGATGGCGCGGTAGGCGGCCCGGGCGGTGTCCAGGTATCCGGCGGAAAGGAACAGCCCGTTGGTTATTGCCAGGAAGGTGTTCCGGGTGCCTTCCCGGTCGCCCTGGATGGCCGCCTGGACGTCAATTCGGACGGCGACGGGGGCCAATTCTCCCGTGAACCTACCCAAGGCCCTGTGGAGGACCTGCCCATACACTGCGGCCGTGGGCGCGAACGAAGACGTGAATCTTCGGAACATGGATCCCCACTCCCAGTAGCGATCCCGTGCCGAGAATTCGGGGAAGTCGGCGGCGCCGGGGTTGCGGTAACCGGTGGCGGCATTTCCAGTGATGTGGATATGCGCACCGTCGATGGTGGTTGGCGGGACAGCGGCGGCAAAGGCGGGGTTGTTTCGGAAGAAGACTTCCGTGGCCCAGGCAGGGAGCCAGGTGGGGGTTCCGGGTGCTGCTCCTGCAGCAAGGGCGGCGGCAACCTCGGCAGCGACCTCAGCGAAACCTTTGTGGTCAAAGGTTACCCCGCTTTCGGCCAGGAGGGCAGCCAGGACGCGACGCCATCGTCCTCCGTGGGCCGTCACGTCTTCCGAAGACGCGGTGACCGGGAGTCCGGTTGCGAGGGCGACTGGGGCGAGGAGGTTGCGGAGTTGACGGATGTGGTCGCTGGCCGTCTCCAGGTGTTGGGTTAGGCCTTCGGCCGTGTCCCATGCGTTTTGCCACCGGGCAGCGGCGGCCAAGAACGCGTGCATGGGTTGTGCACGAATGCGTCCTTGATTGAGGATGCCCCGGTAGTCCTGGTGGAGGGTGGCAGTTACTGCCGCCTCAATGGTGTTGGTGGGGATAGGGGCGGCGTTGGTTCCTTGGGCGAATTCCGTAGGCCCACCTCGACCACCACGACCATAACATCCCGCCATTAAAGCCTCCATTCTTTTTTTCTTTCCCCCGACTTCCACTGCTTCTCACTTCCTCCTGTTGTCTCTCTCACTCGTCCCTCCCTCTTTCGTCATACCGCCTGACTGCTCGCGTGACAACTGCATCGCAGGTAACATGAGGAAACCAAAATAGCAACTTCGATTACGGTCTGCAGGTATTAGGAAGGAGTGCACATTATCAATAAATCATTTGCAGTGCATGACGAAGTGGTTATGGTGTGGAGCCGGTCCCAAAATCTGTCGGTTTCACGAATGGAAAGTTGGTGAATGGAACGAGCCAAGTCAGAATACATCTACCAGACATGATTCTACATGACAAACCAGAACGACTGCGGTGCGAGTTTAGGCAGGCACAAATAAAATAAAAAAGCAGAAAGTGCATGATAACACAAAGGAAAGGCCCCACACCCTGGGCGAGCAACAAAAGATGATCCACAACAGATAAAACTATACGAACCGCGAAAGCATTCAATCCTGCGCAGTTCGGGTACCTAGTACAGGGTGTACGGCGACCGCTCTCTGATGGGTACGCCGGCCAGCGTGTAGTTGCCCCTGTCTCCTCCGGCGGCGCCATTATACGCAAGGTTGCCGACGGTGTCTCTGCCGGGGTTGGTCACAATGCCCGGCAGCGACAGCTCCTTCATTCGCTGGATGACGGCGGCGGGGGACTGAAGATCTTCGAGTGCAATGAGATAAGCCGCGAGGCCGACCACGTGGGGGCAGGCCATCGACGTGCCCGAGAGATTTTTGGTCGCAGTCGTGCTGCCGATCCACGCGGATTTGATGTCCGTTCCAGGCGCGAAGATGTCAACGACGGAGCCGTAGTTGGAGTACGCCGCGCGGCTGTCGTCCGGATCGGTGGCGCCGACGGTGATGGCGGCCGACACGGACGCGGGGGAGTTGTTGACGGCATCCACATCCTCGTTACCGGCGGCGACGCCGAACGTGATGCCTTCGCGAATGACGGCCTCGACCGCGGTGTTTAATGCGGCCGAGAACGATCCTCCGAGAGACAGGTTGGCGACGGCTTTGCCACCATGTTTGAGCGCATGCTGCGCCATCCATTCGACACCAGCAATTACACCAGAGTTGGTGCCGTATCCCCTGCTGTCGAGAACTTTGACCGAAACAATGGACGCCTTCTTGGCTACCCCGAAGGTCCTTCCCGCGATCGTTCCGGCAACATGGGTGCCGTGTCCGTAGCCGTCCTCGTCGGGCCCACCAACAGTGTTGGTTCCAAACTGCGCCCTGCCCTCGAACTCATCGTGGTCCAGGTTGATGCCAGTATCGAGGACGTATGCGATTACGCCATCGCCGGCCGAGGAGTCGTACCGATACGTGGCGGTGCCGTTCGCAGTCCCGTTAGCACCACCCTCGCCAGGCGGCGCGCAGTGCGAGATGCGAGCGATTCCCCACGGTGGATCGTGCTGCTCCACCAAATCGTACGCGACCACGACCTTGTCTTGCTCTACCAATCCAACGTCATCTCGCGCCTTAATCTGCGTTCGAGTCAGTAAAGTGCGCCTGTGTTGTGGAGTGAAGGGAGTGTGATAGGGCTATTACCTCTTGGATTGCGGCGCTGTCAAAAGTTCCTGAATACCCCCTGAGCGTTCCGACATTGTAATTATACTTAATATCGGCCATCATCTTGTCGTCACGGCGGTTGAGGTGTCTATCACGCAGGCTCGCGGCCCACGTCCTATGATCCTCAATCGCGCTGTCGGTCAGATTTTCTTTCATCAGGACAATATAATTGTCGCGGATTAAAGTGCCAGCATGAATGACCAAGTCATCGCTGGTACTGGTGGAAACCACAATCCGCACGGCGGAGACCACCGGGATGATGGCGGCAGCCACAGCAACGAGGTAGCGGAAGGAAACCATAACTGAGGTGCAGGTGAGGTTCTTGGATAAGATTGAAAGAATGAAGAAAAGGTGTAAAGAAGTAGTGGAGAAGATCTCGAGATGAGGATTTCAGAGGCAGTTGCAGAGTAGCTGATGTTCTTGCTGTGTGATGGTGAGAAGAAGTACGATCATGCGGCGCAACAAGCGACTCTTATAGCAATGTGTTTCCCCCCCCATAGTTCCCGGCCTTCCAGCAACAACAGTGAGGTCCATGCAGATGCAATGCGCCATTGCGACTCCGTCGGAAAATTGTTTCGTTTATTTAGTGCATTTGGTATCCCATCGGGTCGGAGGTAGGGTAGAGCCAGAGCAACCGCAACCCTCATGAATTGGTTATCCGATTTTCCGCTCCTCCCGGTGAAGAGCAATCTCATGCTAATCGGCTGCTGCTGCAAGCACGGTTACTATCCCCGAACTTTTGTTAATCTCGTTCCGTTTAACCTCGCGCCGTTTCACTGATCTGCACTCGTGGCTACCGTATAGGAACACGGCCCCCGCTCTGCACCCGGTCGGCCTCGTTGAGGGCGTCGAGCCGAGTAAGGCCGATATCGTATGTAGGTTACAAGTCGAACACTCGAGGAGCGGACGGTTCTCCTCTTCATTTGGTTCGTCGGTACGTTGTGTCCTCGGCCGGAATAGTGGACTTATCTCGACCGAAACTAGGTTATCTGATAGTAATGAAGGAATGTCGGCCAGTTGGAGTAAGCAGACCTTGTAAGCCCCAATATCAGCACAGATAGGCAGAAGTGTGATCAACTTCACCTGTTCTAATCGCTCCACTCTGGGGGGTGTGTGGGGGTGGGCGAGCCGATGGATCATCACGGAATCGGGTGCGCCATCGAGTCCCGACTCCTGACTATGTGCCGGACAAGTTGGTGCGCTGTGCAAGGCAGCGGAATAGAATGCAGCCCGGCAACTGCCTCCGCTTCCAGCATCTGTGCATTTCCGTCAAGGCTTCCCGACGGCCGCGGTGCACAATTGTAACCTTGGTCTCGTGGTTGAGACCGGCTTCTCGGTATGTCGGAACGATCGCCGTCCAGAGATGACGGACCGGAGTAGACACGTCGGACACGGCTGGCCGACTCCCCAACCTACCGTTGGGAGACAGTCTTCCGTCCTTTTGCCCGTATCGAGTCCCTGAGGCCCACTGAATTTGGAGAGACTGTTATGCGCTCTAATATACTACTTACAGTATCGTTAATCAATTCGCTATATCTGTCGTTATTGATCCGTATACTCCAACAAAATCAAGCTGCGCCATGATACGAAATCCGTACAAGCAGGCTCAAAGCGATCATTTCAACTGTTTACGAGCACTGACCCCCAGCCACTCTCCAACTCGGCCTCGGTGACCTTGTTGGGTAAATATGCTACTAAGGCATTGACATACCTGATTACGCCGGAGAAAATTTATATCCTCTCCGGTTGTGACCAGCATTCACAACCTTCTGGTTTTTTACAAGTTAAAGTAACCAAAGTGGTCGGCGGGAACTCTCATGTGCCTGTCCGGCAACCCAGATGCTCCGCAGCACGCCTGACTCTTCTATGATGAAGGTTAAATGGTTTCTGAGAGACTTTCGGGAAGACCGGGATCCGCGTTTTGCAGCGGCGAGGTGGCCCTTCCTGTTATCCACGATTTCAGCGGGCGATTCACCCTAACCACAGGAGGAGGACATCAATAGCACGTCGGCTATTCGTGCTCTCTAAGACACTCGGCAGTTTTTCTCCAGTCATGTCTGATGTGTGGTAGGCGCTTCGTCCAACCGCGTGCTTTGGTATTACGATTAGACCAGCGATGCCAAGGAGCCTTGATTGGCTATGGTAAGGAGGTGGTGGGGAGGTGGACATCCGCTGGCGCGCGGAACACTCACCCATCGTGCGGAAACCCGGGGTTTCAAGCCGCATCAAAAATTTGGTGCGGCAGATTGAATGTACAGCGATCACGCGAACAGACACACGACGGAAAGAAAAGTTGTCAGACTTTCGCTGCATCACGGACCGCGGTTTCGCCTGCTCAAGACGCATTCATTTGTTGCTCCGAGAAGGTTGACAGCGCCGGGAGTGTCCTGCTGTATACGGTCAATATCCGACGATGCGAACCCAGGACGTGACAGAGAATATACGATACCGGGGTTCGCTCGACCCGACGACCTCAACCAGGCCGAGCGGGAGCGGTGCAGTGCCCGTGCTGATGTACTCTTACCGCGAATGCAGATTAGTGAAACGGAGCGAGGTTAAATGGAACGAGATTAACTAAGCTCTTGGATGGCAACTGGGTTTGTAGCCGGCAGCCGATTAGGGTGAGATTGCTCTTCATCCGGATGGAGTGGTGAGACGGATACCCAATACTTGAAGGTTGCGTTTGCTCTGGCTCTACCCTACCTCCGACGCTATCTGATACTGGCCACAGCCTACGCCAAATGCACTGAGTAAACGGGATGATTGTGCGACGGAGTTGCCATGGCTCGCTGCGTATGGGTTCACCTCACTGAAGTTGCCGGAAAGTCGGGAACTTGGCGGTGGGAAGACATTACTATAAAGAGTCGCCGTTTGCCCTGCATGTTCGTACTTCTTCTCACCATCGCACAGCACAAACATCAGCTACACAGCAACTGCACCTGAAATCTGCATCTCTAGATATTCTCTCCTTCTTCTCTTCACTCCATCATCACTCTTTTATTCTTACCCAAACATCATCTGCACCTTCCAGCAATGGTTTCCGTAAACTTCCTCATTGCTGTGGTTGCGGCCATCCTCACGGCTGTCTCTGCTCTGCCGACTGCCGTTGCTGCCACTTCCAGTAATGACTTGATCATTCATGCGGGCACCATTATCCGCGACAATTATATTGTCCTGATGAAAGAAAATATGACCGACAGTGACTTTAAGGAACATCAGATCTGGGCTTCGAGCCAACATGACAGACAGCTCAACCGCCGTGACGAGAAGGGGATGGCCAGTATTAAGTACAACTACAATGTTGGAACGCTCAAGGGATATTCAGGAGTTTTCGACGCCGCCTTAATCGAGGAGGTAAATAGCCCCGATTACAGTCCCTTCACTCCCGCAATGTAGACGCGCATTACTGACTCGGACACAGATTAAGGCGCGAGATGACGTAGAATTGGTAGAACAAGACAAGGTCGTGGTCGCCTACGACTTTGTGGAACAGCACGATCCACCGTGGGGAATTGCTCGCATCTCGAACAGCTCCTTGGCTGCCGAGGCTGTGGTCAACGGCTATGCGAACGGCACCGCCACGTATCGGTACGACTCCTCGGCCGGCGATGGCGTAATCGCATACGTCCTCGATACCGGTGTCAATCTGGACCACGATGAGTTCGAGGGCAGGGCGCAGTTTGGCACCAACACTGTTGGTGGGCCCGACGAGGACAGCTACGGACACGGCACCCATGTTGCGGGCACGATCGCGGGCAGGACCTTCGGGGTAGCCAAGAAGGCGTCCATTGTTTCGGTCAAAGTTCTCGACAGCAGGGGATACGGGACCAACTCTGGTGTAATTGCTGGCGTCGAATGGATGGCGCAGCATGCGCTCAAACATGGTGGCAAAGCCGTCGCCAACCTGTCTCTCGGAGGATCATTCTCGGCGGCGTTGAACGCCGCGGTCGAGGCCGTCATTCACGAAGGCATCACGTTCGGCGTCGCCGCCGGTAACGAGGATGTGGACGCCGTCAACAGTTCCCCCGCGTCCGTGTCGGCCGCCATCACCGTCGGCGCCACCGATCCGGACGACAGCCGCGCGGCGTACTCCAACTACGGCTCCGTCGTTGACATCTTCGCGCCTGGAACGGACATCAAATCCGCGTGGATCGGCAGCACGACTGCGACCAAAACTCTCTCGGGCACGTCGATGGCCTGCCCCCACGTTGTTGGCCTTGCTGCGTATCTCATGGCGCTCGAAGATCTTCAATCCCCTGCCGACGTCGTCCAGCGACTGAAGGCGCTGTCGCTCCCGGGCGTCGTGACCAACGCCGGCGCAGACACCGCCGGCAACCTTGCGTATAATGGCGCCGGTGGAGGAGGCAGCGACAACCACACGCTGTCCACCTTGGCCACCCGCCAGCTGCGGCAGTACACGCTGTACTGAGTACCCGAGCCACGCGGGATTGAGTGTTGGCATCGGCTGGAGAGGAGTAGCGGACGGTCGTGCTGTTCTTTCGTCTTCTCTTTCGTTTTTCTTTTTCTTTTGGTCTTTCTTTGGTGCGCAGCTATTCTTTCTGGGGACAGGCCTGGGCGGAGGGCAAAGGGGAGCTTGCAACGAGCCGCCTCGCGCGGACTGCGGACGGGAAGCCTGGAGAAAATGTACGCCGCCATGATCTGTATAGGTCGCATGCGAGCATGAATAAACAAAAAAAAAGCGGGGTTGAGTGTTTTTCGCGATTCGTGTTGTTTTGTTGTGGATCGTTTCTTGGTGGTGGCTCGGCCAGGGTTGAGTGTTTTCATTTGTCGTGCTCTTTCCTACTTTGTCCTGTAGAGTCACGTCTGATAAATGTATTCTGACTTGTCACGTTGATCCATCATTCTGACGATTAATATCGTCATGATCCAACAGGGTGGCGCACGACTACTGAAGCATCATCGTCACCATCAGCCGCCATCGCCCACACCCCTGTCCCACCACCGAACGCTATCGCAGCAATCGATCAAACACCTCCGGTCCACGCACCCCGTGCCACCGCACCCACGTCAAGGCTTCCCATCACCGGAATCCCGAATGCTGTGTAAGTCATCCCGAGCCGCAAAACGCCGCGCACTGACCTCCGAGCCGTGTGAAGTGTGTCGCTATCACGTCGTCCCCCACCGACAACCGCTGCGGCTCGCGTTTCGCGTCGGCTTTGTCCAGTCATGTTGCGCGTCGTCCCCCACCGACAACCTCTGCGTCTCACGTCTCCCGCCAGCGCTCATCTAGTCTGGTCTCGCACCGTGTCGCATCTCCCGTTGGCGTACACCGAGCCGCCGACTCGTGTCGCCTCGCAGCCGGCGGCGTCGCCACTCCACGCGTCGCCCGACGCCGGGCGTCGTCTGACCCGCGGCGTCGTCGTGCGCCCTCGAGCGTCGCTCGCTGCCGCTCCGGTGCGAATCCCTGAACTGGTTGACTCCGCAAGTCGCTGACCGATAGGAACCATCCCGCGGCCGCAGAGTCCCCAACCTGCCGCCTGCCGACAGTGCCCCCAAGAGCCTGAGCAGCTTCGCATCGAGTTCGCAGTTGTCCGACCCGTGTTCCCGCCTCCGCTCCACGCATGGGCTACGCATTCTCCCGACTAGAAGGCGCAGCCGTGCATCGCCCGCTCTCCACACGCGGGGACGATGCACTTGCGCTACCGAACCACCAACCAGTCCTCGACAGGCCAAACACGTCGATGAAAACGGCAAGACTTCAGCACGCACCCGCCAATCCCGACCGACTGAAGCTCGACGGATGTCGCGACGCCTGCCGGAACCGACGGGTCGACCGAGACAGCCCCGGTGGTCGCTGCCAACATCCATAGCGACGAACGCTCCCTTCTCAGGGGACTTGTGACAGACCGGGAGGCGCGGAGGACGGAGAAAGTGGGGGACAAAGACGGCGAGCTCGGTGAGCTGCCGAGCGAGGCGGAGGAACCGAGGGAAACACGTACCGGGAGGGTGCTTAGGACGCATGTTTTTTTTTGGGCGCGGAACAACAGCGGCGACGACATCCACTCCGACTGGCCACCCCCAGCGCACAATCATCCCTCGCCACGTCTATCCCTTCCTCCACCCCTCGATGCGGAACTACTCCATGAGGAGAAGGCGGAAGCAAAGGCTGGGGCAGCGAAGGTACCACCTGAGTTCACCATGTTCACGGATGGATCATGACTGAAAGATCGAACCGCTAGATACGCGGCAGCCTACAAGAACGGCCAACCACAAGCGCACATCAAAACGCACATGGCCCACAACCAGGAGGCCTACGATGCAGAGTGCGCCGCTCTCGCAAGGGTGCTGGAGTCGCGCCCACGAAGACAGCTAACGCCAGAACGGGTCACATCGTGACGGATGCGCAACCCGCCTTCAACATATGGCCTCCGACTAGACAGCCCCCCCGCTGGTAATACGTGCTCCAAGCGAGAAGGCACATGGCACTGCACAGGAAAGGCCACCCGGATATAACCACCACGCTCCGGTGGTGTCCGGTACACAAGGGAGTCCCGGAGAACGAGAAGATCGACGAATGGGCCAAGCTCGCGGCGGATGATCCAGACGCCCGCGGATTTGAATCGTTGAGTTACACTGGGCTGGGGGCCGGGACTCCGGGGGGGGGGGAGTACGGAGTGCCGACGAGTGTGGCCGGACGGTACGGTGGCTGGGATCTCCAAGAGGCTTCCCTCCAGCTCCCACCAGATCAAGGCAGGGCATTGTCCCACGAGCCAGTACCTTCAGCTGGTGAAAAATCGGCCTACTGCCTACTGTTGGTGGTGACGGTGCCAGAAGCAGACTTGGGACCGCCTCCTCGGCGTGTGTCTGGTGTGGATAGGGCAACCCCATATCTTGTGGGCAGAGGTGCTGAAGGAAACCGGGTGAAGGAAACACCAACAACCAACTCCTTATCAATTCCTGCCCATGCAGACATGCTCCATCCATCTCCGTCCCGCTGGGTCTATCTGCGCCGCGATACTACCACCATTGCAAGCTACCCCGGTTCGCGCACGCCCATCCATTCACCACTCATTCCTTCGCGCTTGCTTTGGCACCTCAACCTTCCGTTCGAGGCAATCCCCACGGAGCGGTTCGCGGAAGGCGCAAGCCTGGTCTCAATCAACCGAGAAAACTCTGATTTCGATGACGTAACCTTCCGTGTGTTCACAGAAAGACAGAACCCCACCAACATCAACACAACGTGTTATGCAGATCTTCTGCTGCTCAGGACGGACGATGTTCTCCGGCGCGAGCGTTGTCCCTATACCGCCACCCTGTCGGGCCATGACTTCAGTCTGCTCATCGATCTGGAGGACCTGCGCGCCGAGCATGGTATGTGTTCTTCTCCCTGTGGACGGGGTAACTTGTGGGTGTTCGCGTGTGGGATGCTAATGAGTAGAGACAGGAGATGATCTGATTCACCGTTGCCTACCTACTTCGCCGCAAAACCATGTCCACGCCCTTCGAAAAAGCGATCGCCACGCACCACACTCGCGCCGAACAAGTGAAGGCATCTCGCGGCGAGAGAACCCCAGCTGCCACGCAGAGCTAAATGACGAGCGCGTGCAGGAGAGGATGTATATCCGGACGTGCAATGACCTAGTCACCGCCATCTTCTCTACTGTTTTCCGCGAGCGGACCGACAGCATCATCTGAAACCAGTTCTTGTCCGAGTGTGGATGCGCTACGCCTGGGCTACAGCCAGCTCCTCAGGTCCTGTACATGAATGATGCGGCTCCTGAAATCTGGGTCACGGCGCCGGCGATGTCGGCAACGCGCCGTTCACCCTCCCACCTTCCACAGCGGTGGAGGAGGGTGACAGTCTCCACAAAGGTGCTAATCCCTGTGAGTAGGGTGACGCTGTACTACTAGCCCAGGAAATGATATACCATGGGAGATTCGGCGTTGGTGGATTTGAGACGCCGTTTGCAACTGCCGGAACTGTTGATGACAACAGGACTTGGCATGGAGGAAGCTCTGCAGGCGTTGGTCAGGCAACAACATACGGTGGTGGAAGTGGCTGGCCGTCCTGCTGGATGTTGATTGTTAGTCGTGGGCATACAGCTGGCGGAATATATTGTATACAAAATATAGCAACGATAGCACATTGGACAATCACAATTGGATGGACTAATAACGACGATCGTCCATATTGCCGGTATTCGTTCTTCTCGAACAGTAGACCGCTGCTACCCAATAATTGATACCACAGATGTACGACATGCTGAATGCAGTGAACCATCCGAACCACCGCTCCCATCTGTGTTACCAGCTGGTAATATTTCCAGCCCTTCAGTTGAACGCGTCGGCCGGTCACTACCCTCCTCGCCGTCCTCTCACCCTCACCCACCTCTGGCTTTGCAGAACGTCGTGACGAGTGCTGCAAGCTTCTCGTGTAGGTACCTCGTTCCCTGCTGAATGATTTCGTCCAACGTTATGGAACCGAAACTCTCATATCCACGGAGCCAACTATTAGGGACGGCGTGGTGACCGCACGGTTAACCTTTGATCGCGGATTTCTCCCATGACGCAACCTCGGATTTCGGCCTCACAACCGATGGACTAACCGGCAGCCGAAACCATCCGTCAAGAGGAGGCTACCGCTGGGTCCCCCGCACCGGCCTCACGCCAGCAGTCCATCCGCCACAGCCCCATTGCGCAGACCCTGCCGTACGCCCACGGCAGCCACCGGCGACCACTATGGACGCTGCCTGCCGACCCCGTTCCCCGCAATATTCCTCAATCCGACTTCGCGGCTCTCTCTAGGTTGCGTGGCAAAGTGGAGACCGTTCCTATTGATCACCAGTGGTCGGCGAGCCCTGCTGCGCTGCTTCTGCGACCAACAGGTCGCGCACGTCCCGGTCATGGTGGAAGCGGAGGTGCAACGCGCGTGTAGGATGAGTGTAACCGAACGTCGCTCCCAGTACTGGCCGCGCGAGCAGTCACGATCGTCGATGAGCTTGCCGTCGGTGTTGCTGCCGGCTAAGCGACCCGGATGGGCTGCTGGCTGCGGTACGCGTGGTCGGCAGGTTAGCTGTACGCACAAGAATTAGGTCAGTGATACGTAGGCAAAGAGGGGCGTCGTAGACTGGGATTGTGTTGTCGATACTCCTACACGGTGAGAAATAAGGTGCAATTGTGGTGCAGAAGAGGAGGAGAAAGGTACGGAGTGGGTTTCTCAAGGTCACGTAAAAAGCTCACGCGGACACGTGCCGCCAACTGTATTCCATTTCTTGGCGCAGGAAGAGTTTATGTAACTAAGCGCAATAGAATTACATCCCCCTCTCCACCCCAGCGAACCAGCACGACCTCTTCCCAACGGCCGGCTCAACCCACTTCCTTCATCCCTTGCGCTCGCTCTAGAATCTCTACTTTCTTTCCCGATCGTGTTCGCGTTATGGAATGCCTCTTTCTTTCCTCCGTCCCCGTTTGGCGTCAACGCGAACGGAACCCTTCACCATACCCGGGGGCATGGCACCGGGCCTGCCAGCGCCCACGCCAACACACCCCTTGACTGTAGCAGACCACGGTTCCGGCTGCGCTGCCACGGCCGTCACTCAGCGGCCGCAGGCTCGGGCGTGCGCTGCTAAACACTCCACTCCACTGTTGCGCGCCATTGCACCGTTATCGGCTCGGTTACCCGATCCCGTGCTACAAACTTCCTCGCCGGTTACGCGCTCCGGCGTTCGATGTGATACCACCCTCGCGACAGCCGCCGGCGTTCCTATAGTGCCCGACACACAAGGGAGTCGCCGGTAACGAGAAGGCCGATCAGTGGGCCAAGGTCGCGGCGGTGAAGCCTGACGCCTGCGGGGTGGAATGGTGAAGCTACTCGAAACGGTCCGAGCCACGCGCAATACCTTTCGCAAGACCGCTTGCACAGTTGAAGCGGAAGGTCTCCGACCAGAAGTGGGTGGAGGCACGGCAATGGGCGAAACGCCGGACATCCAGGTAGATATACAAGCTGCCGAAGAGCCAGAGGCCGGACGCCATGGTGGCTGGGAGCACCAAGAGGCTTGCTTTGTAACCGATGAAGATGGGGGACTGCCTCACCGAATAGGCCCACTGCTCTGTACTGGTGGTGTCCAATCTGGACGCACCCGCGAGCACCTATTCATGGAGTGTCCCCGTGGAGGCGGCAGGAGGCGGCAGCAAAAGTCCCTGTGGGCGGAGGTTCTGAAAGAGACTAGGAGGGGGAAGAGCTGGTGAAAGATCCGAGACCTACTTGCCGATCAGAGGTGCAGCCAGGCGGTACCACAATTCCTCTCTACGACAGATTTGGGAAGAATGCATCCGGCTGAGGAAGACACGGCGAACCTAGTGCCGGAATGGGAGCTTCGGGAGTGGCGGGAATGGGAAGAGGAGAGGAGGGCAGAGGCGGAGGAGCTGGGTGCCGCTGGAGAATTTGGTGCCGGGGAGCAGCTACTGTTGTTCCTACCTATCTGCAGTCAAGGACTAGGGGGCGGTCTGCGCTTTCTTTTGTTTCTTTCTTTTGTCTCTTCTCTAATTCTACCGCTTTTAGTTTGTGGTTTCCTTCTACGCAACTCATTGTCTTGGGGAATCCCTCGGCGGAGGACAAAACGGAGCTTGCCACGAGCCACCACCGCGCGAAGAGCAGCCAGGAAACGGACTGTACATACCCTCGCCATGATCTACCTATGCAGGTAGCATGCTAGGAATTGCTAAAACAAAAAACAAACAAAGCGGCAGTCGCTGTCTTCGGCTTGCGCTGCTACTCCACCCCTGCTGGTGCAATTCTGCACTTTCGAACATATCGACGCCACGACCGATTCCACCGAAATGATAGGGCACCGGAGGGTACCCTTTGTTTTGCCTGCATTCCCATCGAGTTGCATACGTCTCGCGCGCTTTGTATTTCGATTTCGTTGGTGCGCATTCTTCTCGGCGGTGGTGAAAGATGGGAGCACCGCGGGGGGGGGTCGGTTCGGCGTGGTGGAGGGCATATAGGCTGCGATCCTTAGTCCCACTTAGATGAAATGGAATACCATCTCGCTCCGCAGACCTACCTTACTACATCCGTAAACGGTGTTGCCACCATCCTTAGAAACCTCGGGAGTTGACTCGGCGTCAGTAAGTAAGTCAAACGGAGAAGACACGCGCCGCCGCAAGACGAATGAACCTGGTAGAAGCCGAACGGGGTGTCAGAGGCAGAACCTTGACAACTTGAACATTCCGATCTTGCAGAAGGTCGTATTCGGCAGCTAAGTACCGGCCACGGTGCGGTAGGTAGTCCTGTGATTTTGGTTTAATCACACTCGCATACAGCCGATCTAGACGATGGCGGCGTACACTTTGTCGATTTTTCCCCGTCTGCCGTCCGCGCGGTGTCGGCACACGTTACAAGCTCCCCTTTGCCCTCGCCAACGCCTGTCCCAAGATGATGAAATGCGCACCAAGGGAATCATGAAGGAAAAGAATCTGAGCGAGCGTGAGACACAAAGAGACAAAAGAGCACGCAGCCCGCCCCCTAGTCCTCGTACGTGGATGCCATGAAGGAGGGCGTGTATGAACATCGGTAACCCCTCCTAGGCAGCCAATCCCCCCACGGCACCCAGATCCTCCGTCTCCGCCTCCCTCTCCGCTTCGCGTTCTCGATGCTCCCTGACCTCCTGAGGCGCATTCCGACGGTCCACTCTCTGAGCACGCCCCCAGCCGGCACCCACCTTCCCACATCTGTAGAAGATTGGAAGACCAGCAACCCCCGGCTACACCGTCCATGTCCAGGAGGTTCCGGATCTTCCACTGGCACTTCCGCTTCCCAGTCTCCTTCCGCACCTCGGCCCACAAGATTTTCCGAAGGTTTCCGCCCCGGACACGGCTCGAACAGGTGCTCGCGAGTACGAATCTGGTACCGGCACCACCAGCACTGCGTGGTGGGACGGTTCTTCGTCCAGTGTAGATACTGCCCGGTATGGCAGAGCCCCGGCTTTACCTGGTAGAACCGCGAGTCGAGCCTTGCGGTCCCCATAGCCACCACGCCGTACGGCCTTTGGCGTTTCGGCATCCTCTACTTCGTCTTGGAGATCCGACCCAAAGCCCACTGGCGCACCGCTACCTATCTCTTCCCGGAGATCTCCCACTTGAGGTAGGCAACAGATCGTGGGAGAGACATTGCGCGCGCCTCTTCTCGGTCCAGGTAGCTAAGCAATCCCCCCCCTGTCCGCCCGCGCGCGTCTTGCTCCTCTGCCGAAAGCATGGCCCTTTCGTCGGCCTTCCTGTTGCAGGCGGATCCCTTGCGGGCAGCTAACCACCGAATCCCGATGATGACGCCCGGCCTCGGCCTCCGCAGCCCGGAGACGTGGATCCACGCCTGAAGCGCATACTGCTGGCCGGGGCCCGGCTCCTCCTACGCCATCCGTATTATGGCTGCTTGCGCGTCCGGGAACATCGTGCCCCGTTCTGGGGTCGTCAGTCGTCTGGACGAGGAATCTGGCGCTCTGGGAGTGCGGCTCACGGGTCAATCGGAGGTGCAACGCACGTCGAGGGTGAGTATAACCGAACGTCTCTCGTAGTACTGGTCGTGCGAGCTGTCGCGATAGTAGATGTGTTTGTCGTCAATTATGCTACTAGCTATACGATTCGTATGGACCGCAGGCTACGGTAGGTCTGCTATATGTACAAGCATTAGGTCAGTGATACGCAGAGCAAGACGGGTGACGTAAATAGGGATTGTGTTATCGATACTCGTGCGTGGTGCGAAGTGATCGGTAATTGCAGTGCGGAAAGGGAGGTAAAAGATTGACCGTCACGAGAGAGGTACATACATTGGTTCGTCAAAGCCACGTGACTTCTACAGATGTGGGAAGGATTATGCCCGCGGAGAGAGACGCGAGGAGCGATTTGTCCGATTGCGAGCTGAAAGGAGAGAGCGAGAGGAAGTATAAGAAGGGCGGAGGGGGAGGCGCCGGGTCGAAGACCCGTGGGGTTCTGGCGGGACTCGAGTGCCCGCCACTTACTTCAACTAGATAGCGCCTTGAAAGTGCGCCGACACGGCAGCGTCAAACCCTCATTGTCGGCACGCGATCGCTTGCATCACCAGTAACTGTATTTATTGAATGCACCGCAACTCAAACAAATCATCCCCGTTTCTCACGACCTACAGTTGAATCCCCTCCATCATTTACTTTGCCAGTTTGACGCAGCTGTCACGGTACCTTGCTTCTGGACGAGGAGTGTCGGGGCACTGTACATTGCAGTGAAGACTAGCAATCACGCAGTTGGTTCCAGTCATTGTGACCCTATCCAGCTCAATTCATTACATCTAAGGTATATCTATGTATGCGATCACACTTGGCTTACCCAGTGCAAGCACCCAGCGTCACGTCCATCGCCAATGTGGATGAGGACACCGGTGGTGTGGATATCAAGTAAGACGCGACAAGTACGGTGTCGATGAGGAGGCCGGCGGCAAGAACAATCGTGAATGAGGCGCGGCACGTAGGTCAACGCGCTTCGTGACATGGTTACCATAGCTCTCAGAGGGACAGACGCAATGGGAAGTTGTACAATTCAACGTGACGAGTACCATATCGATGAGGTGCCGGCGGCAAGGACGAACGTGAATGAGGCGTGGCACGTAGGTTAACGCGGTCGTAACATGGTTAGCACAACTCTCAGAGGGACGGAGACAGTGGGAAGTTGTACAATACAACGCGACATCGATGAGAATACCGGCGGGATGGATGATATCAAGTAAGACGTGACGAGTACGATGTCGATGAGAATACCGGCGGGGTGGATGATATCAAGTAAGACGTGACGAGTGTGTTATCCATGAGAATACCGGCGGCGTGAATGATATCAAGTAAGACGTGACGAGTACGATGTCGATGAGAATACCGGCGGGGTGGATGATATCAAGTAAGACGTGACGAGTGTGTTATCCATGAGAATACCGGCGGCGTGGATGATATCAAGTAAGACGCGACGAGTACGATGTCGATGAGAATACCGGCGGCGTGGATGATATCAAGTAAGACGCAACGAGTACGATGTCGATGAGGATGCCGGCGGCGTGGATGATATCAAAGTAAGACGCGACGAGTACGATGTCGATGAGGATGCCGGAAGACGCGACGTGTACGATGTTGATGAGGATGACGGCGGCTTGGATGATATCAACTAAGACGCGACGAGTACGTTGTCGATGAGGATGCCGGCGGTAAGGACGATCACGAGTAAGGCGCTGTAAGTAGATCTGCGTGCTTCGCGATACTGTTAGCATAGCTGTCAATCGACCAAGACAGGCGGAAGTTTTACTACACGACGCGACAGGTATGATCTCAATGATGATGCCGGCGGCGTGGATAATATATAATGAGAGGCGACGAGTATGATCTCGGTGGTGATGCCGGCGGTCGGTACGATCGTAGTAAGACGCGGCAAGTAGATCGGGGAGCTTCGTGACATTGTTAGCGTAACTCGCGGAGGGACTGAGACAGGTTGGTTGTACAATTCGTCGCGACAGGTATGACGTCAATGAGGACACCAGCGGTGTGGAGACCTGAAGTATGGCCCGAGGCGTACGATGGCAATGAGGATAACGGTGGCGTAGATATTACCAAGTAAGACCCGACGAGGACGATGTCGGTGAGGAAACCGGCGGTGTGGACGCTAACTATGACATGGGTCGCGACGAGTACTGACATTGTTGGGAGTGACTGAGACCGGCGGAAGGGAATCTTTTCAAGCGGCCACCACGCTAAGCCTAAAAAAATAAGCGTGTGGCTGCGACAACTCAGCTGGCATTAGTAACCGGAAAAAAGCGGGATTAAAAAAGGGGATTCCAAAAAAAGGGGATAC
>Ga0307516_10000836_pt1 | contig 42164 bp, 41 predicted proteins | sample 19_EM_MG_FD_203310 | JGI IMG/M metagenome (GOLD analysis project Ga0307516, IMG submission 203310) | Populus trichocarpa ectomycorrhiza microbial communities from riparian zone in the Pacific Northwest, United States - 19_EM | ecosystem: Host-associated > Plants > Roots > Unclassified | place... | reverse complement strand
GGCTTCCTCGACTCGCTGTAGCGGTCCGCCGCATCGGGGCCGCTGTTGTGGAACGTCTCAGCTCCCTAGCGCGGGAAGCACTCCTTGGGCGGGTTCACCAGTGACTGGAAGTGCCCGGACCACACCCAGGCCGTCGGCTGGGAGTTGTAGATCCTGAACCACCGTGCCCCCGAGGGGGTCGTGGTGGTCGAGCACTGGATCCGTAGGGTCGTGCCCCTCGGCTCGGTGCGGTACTTCGTGGACGAGGAAGTGGGCTTGGCGTACAGGGGAGCGCTTTCGAGCGTGGTCAGGTTGACGAACTCCGGTGCCGCTGCCGCCGTGGCTTCCTGCGCCTGAGCGGATGAGGCGGTGAGTCCGGAGAGGGCCAGGGCGGCGCCGAGCACCGCGGTCTTCGTCAGGACACTTCGGGGGGTGGCCATGTGGCTCCCTTCGTTGAATCTGTCGGTCCGTCAGTACGACGATCCGACAAAGTGTGGGACGCGATCAAGTGCTTCCCGGGGCGTGTTCGGAATTTTTTTCTACACCGGATCGTATGTGCGCTCGACCTTCTGTGTGCCGGTGCGCGTGCGGTACGAACGAGCCCAGGCCGAGGTCGCGTCGGCTTTCGTGCGGTCGGACAGGACGTGGAAGTCCATCTGTGCGCGGTCGGCGGTGATGTCCAGGACGCCGTAGCCGTGGCGGTCGGTGTCGACCCAGTGGACGTGCCGGTTGGCGGCGCGGATGACCGGCGAGGCGACCACGGAGACCGTGCCTTCGGGGACCTTCACTATGTCGTCGAGGTTGTCGGAGGTCACCGAGGTGACCACGAACTCCGTGGCGGCCGAGGCGGACAGCGGGTACGTGCCGGCGTCCACCGGCACGTCGTTGGCCCACGCCATGTGGATGTCGCCGGTGAGGAACACAGTGTTGCCGATCGCGTTCGAGCGCAGGTGGGCCAGCAGTTCGCGGCGGTCGTCCGTGTAGCCGTCCCACTGGTCGGTGTTGAGCGCGAGGCCTTCCCGCGGCAGGCCGAGCAGCTCGGCGAGCGGCCCGAGCAGGTCGGCGGAGAGGGAGCCGATGGCGAACGGCGAGATCATCACCGAGTTGCCGACCAGCCGCCAGGTCGTGTCGGACGCCTTCAGCCCCGCCTTCAGCCAGTCGAGCTGGGCGCGACCGGTGATCGTCCGGTTCGGGTCGTCGACCGAGCCGTTGCCGACGCCGACCTGCTGCGAGCGGAAGGACCGCAGGTCGAGCAGCGAGAGATCGGCGAGCTTGCCGAAGCGCAGCCGCCGGTAGGTGGTGCCGGCGATGGCCGGGCGGACCGGCATCCACTCGAAGTAGGCCTGCTTGGCCGCCGCCTGACGTGCCTGCCAGGCGCCCTCGGCGCCCTCGGTGTGGTTCTCCGCGCCGCCCGACCAGGTGTCGTTGGCGAACTCGTGGTCGTCCCAGATCGCGACGACCGGCGCCTTCGCGTGCAGGGCCTGGAGATCCGGGTCCGTCTTGTACGTGCCGTGCCGGATGCGGTAGTCGGCGAGGGTGAGGATCTCGTGCGCCGGGGCGTGCGGCCGTACGACGGTGTCGCGCGCCCCGTACTCGCCGGTGCCGTACTCGTAGATGTAGTCGCCCAGATGCAGCCAGGCGTCCAGGTCGCCGCGGGCCGCGAGATGGCGGTACGACGAGAAGTAGCCGGCCTCCCAGTTGGCGCAGGAGACCACACCGAAGCGGAGGTTCGCCACGGCCGCGTCGGCGGCGGGCGCGGTGCGGGTGCGGGCGACGGGGGAGTCGGTGCCCCCGGCGGAGAAGCGGAACCAGTAGTCCGTCGCGGGCGCCAGGCCCCGTACGTCGGCTTTCACGGTGTGGTCAAAGGCGGCGGTGGCGGTGACCGAACCCTTGGCGACGACGTTGGTCAGCGCCTTGTCGCGGGCGATGATCCAGTCGACCGGAGTGTCCGGGCCGAGACCGGAGCCGGGTATGGCCTCGGCGGTGGGCGTCACGCGGGTCCACAGCAGGACGCCGTCGGGAAGCGGGTCCCCGGAGGCGACACCGTGCAGGAAGGCGGGGGCGTCGGCGGCGGCCCGCGCGGGCAGGGCGGCGACGAGCGGACCGGCGAGCACCGCGGAGGCGGCTGCGGCCTTGACGACCGTACGGCGGCGCGGGGACAGGGAGTTGGCTGAACCGGCGCTCTCGGATGATCTGTATCGACTGGTCACGACCGATCAGGTTACTGATCGGTATGTTCCGAGAGCGGGCGAACCCGGAAAGTTCGCCCGCTCTTCACGCTGAGGCTGAATTCCCCGCCGGCGTCAGCCCTTGAGGGCTTCGCCCACCACCTTGTCGAAGTCGGCCACGGTCATCAGCGGCTTGCCATCGTTGAGCTGCTTGCCGTCCATGACGAAGCCCGGGGTCCCGGTCACGCCCTCCTTGTTGTCGTCGAAGGTCTTCGACATGGCCATCGCCCAGGCGTCGTAGGTGCCCTTCTTGACCGCGTCCTGGAACTTCGTGTTGCCCTTCAGCGCGGAGACGGTGTCCGCCACCTTGATGAGGTAGGCGTCGTCCTTGAACTTGTCGGTCGTCTCGTCCGGGTGGTACTTCGTCGAGTACAGCGCGGTCTTGTACTCGAGGAACGCCTCGGGGCTCACGTTCAGCGCGGCGCCCAGGGCGCTCAGCGCGTTCTTGGAACCCTCGCCGTTGTCCTTGTTGTCGATGAACGTGGCGCCGACGTACTGGAACTTGTACTTGCCGCCGTCGACGTCCTTCTTCAACGTCGAACCGACGGTCTGCTCGAACTGTGCGCACACGGGACAGCGCGGGTCCTCGTACACCTTGAGGGTCTTCTTCGCGCTGCTCTTGCCTATGACCACGGTGGTGCCGTCGGTGCCCGTGGTGTTGGCCGGAGCGACGACCTTCTCGTCCTTCATGGCCTCCCAGTGGCTGGGCTTCTGCGACTGGACGACGGCGTAGCCGATGCCGCCGGCCAGCGCCAGCACGGCGACGACCGAACCGGCGACGATCACCTGCCGCTTGACCTTGGCACGCTTGGCCTCCCGCTCGCGCTCCACGCGCAGCCGTTCCCGGGCGGCCGTCTTCGATGCCTGGCTGTTCCGCTTGCTCATGGTGGTGTTCTCCGTAGGGGACGCGCACAGGACGTGGTCGTGTGCGGGATACGTATGGGGTCCGGCTGGTGCTCAGCCGCCGTTCGGTGCCGTTCGGTGCCGCTCGGGCCGAAGGTCCGGCGCGGGCTCAGGCTTGGGCGAAGGCGACCGGGCACGGCGGTCCACGCCGTCCCAGGGAGTGCACGAGGAACCGCTCGCGCGCGGTGGTCGTACGGCGGTCGGGGCGCCGCTCGGGGAGCGCCGCGGGGGCCGTGCGTACCGTCACGGCCGCGACCGCCAGCAGCAGCGGGCGGAACGTGGTCGCGGTCACCGCACGCAGCAGCTGGGCCAGCGCCCGCTCGCCGCGGCGCAGCCAGGCGGCGGCGAGGAGACCGACACCGATGTGCGCGCCGAGCAGCAGCCAGGTGGTCGCCGGATCGGCGTGGGCGAGCAGTCCCGCGAGCCGGGCGGTGTCGGTGCCGGTCACCCGGGCCAGCGGGGCACCGAGGCCGGTGCCGTCGCCGCACAGCACATCGAAGCCTACGGAGCGCAGAGGGCCGGTGACCGGGCCGCCGGCCGCGCCGTAACAGACGTGCTGGCCGGTGGTGAACACCGTGTCGGCGGCCAGTTCCAGCGGGATCAGCAGGGCCGCGATCCGGCCGAAGCCGCGCTCGCGGCCGGCCAGGGCGTAGGCGAGGACGAACACGACGGCCGCGATCGCGGCCACCGTGTTCAGCGGCAGCGGGACCCGGGACAGCAGCACGTGCGACGCGCTGCTGAGTGTCACGACGAGTGCCGTGAACAGCGCCGCGCGTACGGCTCTGAGCTGAGTCCCGGATATGTCCATTGCGGGGAAGAGTCTGTCACGTGGCCCGGTAAGGGACCCCTAAAAGATCCCTGTGAGTGGGCCTACCGACAGCGGATCGTCACAGACCCGGAATCCGGCCGTTGCGGAACAGGTCCACGAAGGTCTGGTGATCGGCACGCGCGCGTGCGCCGTACGCGTGCGCGAAGTCGACCAGGAGGCCCTCGAAGCTCTCCTCGTCGGCGGCGATCGCCGCGTCGATGGCGCGCTCGGTGGAGAACGGCACCAGGGACTCACCGGACTGGTCGTCCGCCGCCGCGTGCATGGTGGCGGTGGCCCGGCCCAGGTCGGCGACGACCGCCGCGATCTCCTCGGGGTCGTCGATGTCGCCCCAGTCGAGGTCCACGGCGTACGGCGAGACCTCGGCGACCAACTGGCCCGAGCCGTCCAGCTCGGTCCAGCCGAGCCACGGGTCGGCGTGCGCCTGGAGGGCGCGCTGCGAGATCACCGTGCGGTGGCCCTCGTGCTGGAAGTAGTCCCGGATCGCCGGGTCCGTGATGTGGCGGGAGACGGCCGGGGTCTGGGCCTGCTTGATGTAGATCACGACGTCGTTCTCCAGGGCGTCGCTGTGGCCCTCCAGAAGGATGTTGTAGGAGGGCAGGCCGGCCGAGCCGATGCCGATGCCGCGGCGGCCGACGACGTCCTTCACGCGGTACGAGTCGGGGCGGGCCAGCGAGGTCTCCGGCAGCGTCTCCAGATAGCCGTCGAAGGCGGCGAGGACCTTGTAGCGGGTGGCCGCGTCCAGCTCGATGGAGCCGCCGCCCGGGGCGAAGCGGCGCTCGAAGTCACGGATCTCCGTCATCGACTCGAGCAGCCCGAAGCGGGTCAGGGAGCGGGCGTCACGCAACGCGTCCAGGAGCGGGCCCTGGGCGGTGTCCAGGGTGAAGGGCGGCACCTCGTCGCTCTTGGCGCCGGTGGCCAGGGCGTGGACGCGCTCGCGGTAGGCGCCCGCGTACACCCGCACCAGCTCGGTGATCTGGTCGTCGCCGAGCGCCTTCGCGTACCCGATGAGGGCGATGGAGGCGGAGAACCGCTTGAGGTCCCAGGTGAAGGGGCCGACGTACGCCTCGTCGAAGTCGTTCACGTTGAAGATCAGCCGGCCGTTGGCGTCCATGTACGAGCCGAAGTTCTCGGCGTGCAGGTCGCCGTGGATCCACACGCGGGAGGTGCGCTCGTCCAGGTACGGGCCGCCCCGCTTCTCGTCGGTGAGGTCGTGGTAGAAGAGGCACGCCGTGCCCCGGTAGAACGCGAAGGCCGAGGCCGCCATCTTCCGGAACTTCACGCGGAACGCGGCCGGGTCGGCGGCCAGGAGCTGGCCGAAGGCGGTGTCGAAGACGGCGAGGATCTCCTCGCCGCGGTGCTCGTCGTTGAGCTGTGGAACCGACATCGCTGGGTGCCTCCTGGTACGGATGGTGCGTGACGAGTGGGAGCGGATCTCCTGCCCGGACCAACGTGCGGGGGTCGGCGGGAGTGCCCGTACTTCTTCCCATGAAGGTACGCGGGGGAGCCCGCCGGGTGTCAGTGCCGAGGCATAGACTTCGACGCTGTCCCCCAGACTGTTCGCCGCCTTGTGGGGCCACCGTCGCCGCATGCCCGCCCGTCACCCGACCACCACCCCTCAACGAGGCGCTTCGCGCCGCCCCGATCCATTGGAGGCCGAAACCGTGTCAAAGCCGCCGTTCACGCACCTGCACGTCCACACCCAGTATTCGCTGCTGGACGGTGCCGCGCGGCTCAAGGACATGTTCAACGCGTGCAACGAGATGGGGATGACCCACATCGCCATGTCCGACCACGGCAACCTCCACGGGGCGTACGACTTCTTCCACAGCGCGAAGAAGGCCGGGGTCACCCCGATCATCGGCATCGAGGCGTATGTGGCGCCCGAGTCGCGCCGCAACAAGCGCAAGATCCAGTGGGGCCAGCCGCACCAGAAGCGGGACGACGTCTCCGGTTCGGGTGGTTACACCCACAAGACGATCTGGGCGGCCAACTCGACGGGCCTGCACAACCTCTTCAAGCTCTCCTCGGACGCGTACGCGGAGGGCTGGCTGCAGAAGTGGCCCCGGATGGACAAGGAGACCATCTCCCAGTGGTCCGAGGGGCTCATCGCCTCCACCGGCTGTCCCTCCGGCGAGCTCCAGACCCGGCTGCGCCTCGGCCAGTTCGACGAGGCGCTGAAGGCCGCCTCCGAGTACCAGGACATCTTCGGCAAGGACCGCTACTTCCTGGAGCTGATGGACCACGGCATCGACATCGAGCACCGGGTCCGCGACGGCCTCCTGGAGATCGGCAAGAAGCTCGGCATCCCGCCGCTGGTCACCAACGACTCGCACTACACGTACGCGCACGAGTCGGTCGCGCACGACGCGCTGCTGTGCATCCAGACCGGCAAGAACCTCTCCGACCCGGACCGCTTCCGCTTCGACGGCACCGGCTACTACCTGAAGTCCACGGACGAGATGTACGCCATCGACTCCTCGGACGCCTGGCAGGAGGGCTGCGCCAACACCCTCCTGGTGGCCGAGCAGATCGACACCGCCGGCATGTTCGAGGCGAGAAACCTCATGCCGAAGTTCGACATCCCCGAGGGCTTCACCGAGGTCACCTGGTTCAAGGAGGAGGTCCGCCGCGGCATGGAACGCCGCTTCTCCGGCAATGTGCCGGAGGACCGCCAGAAGCAGGTCGAGTACGAGATGGACGTCATCATCCAGATGGGGTTCCCGGGGTACTTCCTCGTCGTCGCCGACTTCATCATGTGGGCCAAGAACCAGGGCATCGCGGTCGGTCCTGGCCGTGGTTCCGCGGCCGGTTCGATCGTCGCGTACGCCATGGGCATCACCGACCTCGACCCGATCCCGCACGGCCTGATCTTCGAGCGGTTCCTCAACCCCGAGCGCGTCTCCATGCCCGACGTCGACATCGACTTCGACGAGCGTCGGCGCGTCGAGGTGATCCGGTACGTGACCGAGAAGTACGGCGCCGACAAGGTCGCCATGATCGGCACGTACGGCAAGATCAAGGCGAAGAACGCCATCAAGGACTCCGCGCGCGTGCTGGGCTACCCGTACGCCATGGGCGACCGCCTCACCAAGGCGATGCCCGCCGACGTCCTCGGCAAGGGCATCGACCTCAACGGCATCACCGACCCCTCGCACCCGCGCTACAGCGAGGCCGGCGAGATCCGCGCGATGTACGAGAACGAGCCGGACGTCAAGAAGGTCATCGACACCGCCAAGGGCGTCGAGGGCCTGGTCCGGCAGATGGGCGTGCACGCCGCCGGCGTCATCATGTCCAGCGAGCCCATCGTCGACCACGCCCCGATCTGGGTGCGGCACACGGACGGTGTGACCATCACGCAGTGGGACTACCCGCAGTGCGAGTCGCTCGGCCTGCTGAAGATGGACTTCCTCGGCCTGCGCAACCTGACGATCATGGACGACGCCGTCAAGATGGTGAGGTCCAACAAGGGCATCGACCTCCAGCTGCTCGAGTTGCCGCTCGACGATCCGACGACCTTCGAACTGCTCCAGCGCGGTGAGACCCTCGGCGTCTTCCAGTTCGACGGCGGCCCCATGCGCTCCCTGCTGCGCCTGATGAAGCCCGACAACTTCGAGGACATCTCCGCCGTCTCCGCGCTCTACCGTCCGGGCCCGATGGGCATGGACTCGCACACCAACTACGCGCTGCGCAAGAACAAGCTCCAGGAGATCACCCCGATCCACAAGGAGCTGGAGGAGCCCCTCGAAGAGGTCCTCGCGGTCACCTACGGCCTGATCGTCTACCAGGAACAGGTGCAGAAGGCCGCCCAGATCATCGCCGGCTACTCGCTCGGCGAGGCCGACATCCTCCGCCGGGTGATGGGCAAGAAGAAGCCCGACGAACTGGCGAAGAACTTCGTCCTCTTCCAGGAGGGCGCCCGGAAGAACGGCTACAGCGACGAGGCGATCCAGTCCCTGTGGGACGTGCTGGTCCCCTTCGCCGGCTACGCCTTCAACAAGGCGCACTCCGCCGCGTACGGCCTGGTCTCGTACTGGACCGGGTATCTGAAGGCGAACTATCCCGCCGAGTACATGGCCGCGCTGCTCACCTCGGTCAAGGACGACAAGGACAAGTCGGCCGTCTACCTCAACGAATGCCGGCGCATGGGCATCAAGGTGCTGCCGCCGAACGTCAACGAGTCCTTGCACAACTTCGCCGCGCAGGGCGACGACGTGATCCTCTTCGGCCTCGAAGCCGTGCGCAACGTCGGCACGAACGTCGTCGAGTCGATCATCAAGAGCCGTAAGGCCAAGGGCAAGTACGGCTCCTTCCCCGACTACCTCGACAAGGTCGAGGCGGTGGCGTGCAACAAGCGCACCACGGAGTCGCTGATCAAGGCGGGCGCCTTCGACACCCTGGGGCACACCCGCAAGGGCCTCACCGCGCACTTCGAGCCGATGATCGACAACGTGGTGGCGGTCAAGCGCAAGGAGGCGGAAGGGCAGTTCGACCTCTTCGGCGGCATGGGCGAGGAGGAGAGCGACGAGCCCGGCTTCGGCCTCGACGTGGAGTTCACCACCGACGAGTGGGACAAGACCTACCTCCTCGCCCAGGAGCGGGAGATGCTCGGCCTGTACGTCTCCGACCACCCGCTCTTCGGTCTGGAGCACGTGCTGTCCGACAAGGCGGACGCCGGCATCGCCCAGCTCACCGGAGGCGAGCACGCGGACGGCGCGGTCGTCACCATCGGCGGCATCATCTCCGGCCTCCAACGCAAGATGACCAAGCAGGGCAACGCCTGGGCCATCGCCACGGTGGAGGACCTGGCCGGTTCCATCGAGTGCATGTTCTTCCCGGCCACCTACCAGCTCATCTCGACCCAACTCGTCGAGGACGCCGTGGTGTTCGTGAAGGGCCGCCTCGACAAGCGCGAGGACGTGCCACGCCTGGTCGCCATGGAACTCCAGGTGCCCGACCTGTCGAACGCGGGCACCAACGCGCCCGTGATCCTCACCATCCCGGCCACCAGGGTCACTCCGCCCATGGTCAGCCGCCTCGGTGAGATCCTCACTCACCACAAGGGCGAGAGTGAGGTCCGGATCAAGCTCCAGGGCCCGAGCAAGACGACCGTGCTGCGTCTCGACCGGCACCGGGTCAAGCCCGACCCGGCGTTGTTCGGCGACCTGAAGGTGCTGTTGGGTCCGTCCTGCCTGGCAGGCTGACGGCAGGCTCTTGATGTGTACGAGGGGCGCATCCGGTCGCGGATGCGCCCCTCGGTGTGTACCTGGGCATCAACAGCCCGTTACACAGATGTCAGTTGTGACCGAAGCGCTTCTGACGCCCCTTGCGGGCCACGTCACCCGGAGTGACCTGCGTGGCGTGCTGCTCCACCGGCGTCTCCAACGACGACTGGTGGGCCGCCTGCTGACCGCGCTCGGTCTGGGGTCGCTTACGGTCCTGTTTCTTGTTCTTGGCCATGGTGCTGCCTCCTGTGGGGGATCTAGGTGCCAGGGCCGGGACCAGATTCACATAGGCTGACAAAGACCGCATGTCGGATAATTACCGTCTGTGACAGGGCTTGTCGGAGCGCGCGGAGTCGAAACGCCACGCCGAAGATCGAGTTCGGGCCGTTAACCCCCGCGCGGTCGGGCAGACTCGAAGCAAGCCCGAAGCAAACCTCCCGGGAAGAGGGTGAGTCGTGTGGACCGCTGCATCGTCCTGGTGGACGCCGGGTATCTGCTGGGGGCCGCCGCCAGTCTCCTCGCCGGAGAGCCCTCGCGATCCCGGATCAGCGTCGACCACGCCGCCCTCATCCAGGGACTGCGCGAACGCGCCGAGTCCGACACGGAACGGCCGCTGCTGCGCATCTACTGGTTCGACGGCGCCCCCGACCGCGTCCCGCAGCCCGAACACCGCAGACTGCGCGTGATGCCCCGGGTCACCGTCCGGCTCGGCGCCCTGACCCGCAGCGACGGACGCTGGGCCCAGAAGGGCGTGGACGCCGCGATGCACGCCGAGCTGACCGAGCTGGCCCGCAACCGCGCCTGCTCCGACGTCGTCCTGGTCACCGGGGACGGCGATCTGCTCCCGGGCATGATGGCGGCCAAGGAGCACGGTGTCGCCGTACACCTGTGGGCCGTACAGGCCGCCGACGGGGACTACAACCAGTCCGAGGACCTGGTCGCCGAGGCCGACGAGCGGCGTGTGCTCGACCGTACGTGGATCACCAAGGCCGTACGCGCCAAGGACCTCGGTGGGGTCTGTGCGCCGCCGCCCGTGCCGCGGCCCGAGATCGCCGCGATCCTGTCGGCGCCGTTGCCCGAGTCCGGGCTCTCCTCGGCGTCCGAGCGGCCCACCGAGGAGGCCGAGCACGCCTCGGCGGCCGGCGCCTCGGAGAACGGCACCGAGGAGCGGGCGCCGGCCCCGAAGGGCGTACCCACGCCGAAGGACCTGGCCGCACTGCGCGCTCCCGGTGTCCAGCCCGCCCAGCCACCCCAGACCGCGACCCTGCGCTGGTCCTCCGACAAGGGCTGGGTCGACCGGCCAGGCGCCGCCTCCGAACCTCCCGAGGTGGCGTCCATGCCGACGCTGGCGCAGCTGACCACGGCGGAGCAGCGGTGGGCCGACCGGGAGGAGGACATCACCACCGTCGGCGGGGACCCGTTCGAGGTCGGACAGGTGTTCGCGCGGCGGTGGATGGGACGGCTCGGGGACCACGGGGGCAACCTGCAGAAGCTGTCCGGGATGTATCCCCGCGTCCCACATCGCATCGACGGCGAGCTGCTGCGGTACGCGGCTCGGTTCGGGCTGCTCGCCCACAAGGACGACCAGATCGACGAGCACGACCGGTACGCCATCCGGGCCGGGTTCTGGCGGGAGATCGACGTACGGACGGCGCCGGAGCACGCGCCCGCGGGCGAGTGAGGTCCTTACCGCTGGAATTCCCGTTGTGGGCCGCCCCCGGAACCGGCCGGGGCGGCGGACCCCGTAGTCTCGTCCCTTGTGAGTACGCGCGCGGCATCGGCACTTCGGCACCCTGGTGATGTCGTGTGCGCCATGCGCGGGCTGACCAAGACCTATCCGGCGGTACGGGGCCGGCGCGGCGTTCCCGCGACATCCGAGGTGAGAGCCACCGACGACGTGACCCTCGACATCCGGCGCGGTGAGATCTTCGGGCTGCTCGGGCCGAACGGCGCCGGGAAGACCACCCTGGTACGGCAGCTGACCGGGCTGATGCGGCCCGACCGGGGAAGTGTCGAGATCCTCGGACACGACATCGTCCGCCACCCGGAGCGGGCCGCCCGGATCCTCGCCTACCTGGGGCAGGAGTCCTCCGCCCTCGACGAACTCACCGTGTCCCTCGCCGCCGAGACCACCGGCCGGCTGCGCGGACTGGACGCGGGCCGGGCTCGGGCCGAGCGGGACGCCGTCCTGGACGAGCTGGGCCTCACGCCGCTCGCCGGGCGGCCCCTCAAGAAGCTGTCCGGCGGGCAGCGCCGACTGGCCTGCTTCGCGTCCGCGCTGGTGGGGCGGCGGCCGCTGCTCGTGCTCGACGAGCCGACCACCGGCATGGACCCCGTGGCGCGCCGCGCGGTCTGGGGCGCCGTCGACCGGCGCCGGGCCGAACAGGGCGCGACCGTCCTGCTCGTCACCCACAACGTCATCGAGGCCGAGACCGTTCTCGACCGGGTCGCCGTTCTCGACCGGGGCCGGGTGATCGCCTGCGACACCCCCACCGGCCTCAAGGAACAGGTAGCCGGAGAGGTGCGGGTCGACCTGGTGTGGCGCGAGACGGCTCCGCTGCACGTCCCCGAGGTCGCCGCGCTGCGGGACCGGGTCGCGGAGTCGGGGCGCCGCTGGACGCTCAGACTCGCCCCGGAGGAGGCCCGCGCGGTCGTCGCCACCGTCACCGGCGGGGCCGCGTTCGCCGCGCTGGACGACTTCACGCTCGCCACGCCCAGCCTGGAGGACGTGTACCTGGCGCTGGGCGGTGCCGCGCAGCAGGGGCTGGTGAAGGCGTGAACACGTGAGTGCGCGAACCGTCGCATCCGTACGCAACAGGACGTCTGCCGGAGTGAGACCGAGAGAGGGGAGCCGCACGAGGTGAGTGTCGTACCCGCCGAGGTTCTGCCGGGCAGTGCCCTGGCCGTGGAGGAGCCGGTCCGGGAAGCGGCCGAGCTCGGTCCCCGCACGCGGCTGTGGCCGGCGCTGGTGGCCGTGTACCGGGCGCAGCTGTCCCGGGCGCGGGTCGCGCGTATCCCGCTGCTGTTCGTGGCGACCTTCCAGTCGATCGGGATCATGATCCTGATGCGCGGGGTCGTGGACGGCGGCGGTGAGGCGCAGGCGGTGGTGGCCGGGTCGTCGGTGCTGGTCGTCGCCTTCGTCGCGTTGAACCTGCTCGCGCAGTACTTCGGGCAGCTGCGGGCCAGCGGCGGACTGGACCACTACGCCACGCTGCCGGTGCCGCCGGCGGCGGTGGTGCTGGGCGCGGCGGGCGCGTACGCGTCCTTCACCGTGCCGGGGACCGTGGTGACCGCGGTGTTCGGCTGTGTGCTGTTCGGGCTGCCGCTGGCGCACCTGTGGGTCCTCGTGGCCGTCATCCCGCTCGCGGGTGCCGCGCTCGCCGGGCTAGGGGCCGCGCTCGGGCTGCTCGCGCCACGTCCGGAACTGGCCACGCTGCTCGGACAGCTCGGTATGTCGGCGGCGCTGCTGCTGGGGGTCCTGCCCGCGGACCGGATGCCCGAGGCGGTGCGGTTCACACGGGACCTGCTGCCGTCGACGTACGGCGTCGAGGCCTTCGCGCGCACCTTCGGACCGCATCCCGACTGGGCCTTCGTCCTCGGGGATCTCGCCGTCTGCGGCGGAGTCGGCGTGGTCTCGCTGGCCGTCGCCACCTGGGCCTACCGCCGGGCGGCCGTCCGGTGACGCGCCGCACAGGCCGGCCTGGCACGATGTCTGGGTGACCGCACCGTTGACTCCTCCTCCGCCGCCCCATGAACAGCCCGCGCACAGTGCGTGGCAGGGGTCGCCTCCCGGGTATGTGGCTTCCGTGCCGGACGCGTCGTACGGCGCGCACGGTTCGTACGGACAGGATGGGCCCGGGATGAAGACCGAAGTGCGGGAGGCCGCCGTGATCACGGTGGCGGTGGCGCTCGCCGGGGCGCTGCTGGGCGTGCTGTGGTGGTGGCTGGCCCCGCATGTCCCGCTGACGGGAGACGTGGTCGACAAGAGCTGGGTCGTCTACCTGAAGGACAGCGAGGGCGAGCAGGCGGTCGGTGTCGATGGAACGTTCACTCTGCTGGCGCTGGCCTTCGGGGCGGTGAGCGCGCTCGCCGTTTTCCTGCTGCGACGGCGCGGGGGCGTGCCGCTGGTGGTGGCGCTCGGCGTCGGCGGGCTGCTGGGATCGCTGCTGGCCTGGCGGCTCGGCGTGTGGCTCGGGCCGGCCCAGGACGTGATCGCCCATGCGAAGTCCGCGGGCAAGGGAGTCACCTTCTCGGCGCCGCTGAAGCTGGGAGCCAAGGGGGCGTTGCTGGCGTGGCCGCTGACGGCCCTGGTGGTGCACCTGGGCCTGACGGCCCTGTTCGGGCCCCGGGATCCGGAGCCGCACGGTCCCTACGAGCAGGGTCCCTTTGAGCCGGGCCCCTTTGAGCAGGGCCCCGTCCCGAAGGATCCGCAGGGACCCCCGCCGGCGTGACCGGTCCGTGCCGCGCCTTGTCCGGCAGTTCCTAGGGGGTGTCGTTCGGATCACCCCGGGTCCGCGACGCCTGGCACGGCTTCCCCGCGCTCGGCTTCGCTCGCGCGGGAGGGGCCCCACCGCCGCGTTGTCGCGTGACCCGAGTACGCCCACTACGCGGGTCATGCTCCGCCTTGCGATGCACCGCACCATGCACCGCACCAGGCGCCGCGGCCCGATCCGGGGCGATCCGAACGACACCCCTCAGGCCGGGCGCCTGCCGTGGTTGGAGCGGCCCTTCTTGACGCGCCATCTGCGTTTCCTGGTTTTCTTCGACATGCCTCTTCTGCTTAACCGAGGAAGAGGCTCCAGTCGAGAGGTCAGGCACGCCCGATGGGGGCCACCACCGCGGCCGTGAGGGCGGCCAGGTCCGCGGGGGAGAGTTCGACCTCCAGGCCGCGGCGGCCCGCCGAGACACAGATCGTCGGGTGGGCGGACGCCGACGCGTCGAGGACCGTGGGCAGCTTCCTGCGCTGGCCGAGCGGGGAGATGCCACCGCGCACGTACCCCGTGGTGCGCTCGGCGAGGGCCGGGTCGGCCATCGTGGCGCGCTTGCCGCCGGCCGCAGAGGCCAGCGCCTTGAGGTCCAGCTGGCCCGCCACTGGGACCACCGCGACCGTCAGGGCTCCGTCCACGTCCGCCACCAGCGTCTTGAACACCCGCTCCGGGGAGACACCCATCGCCTCGGCCGCCTCCTCGCCGTAGGACGGGTGGGAGGGGTCGTGGTCGTAGGAGTGGACCGTGTACGACACCCCGGCGGCCGTCAGGGCCACCGTCGCGAGGGTGCCGCCCGTCTGCTGCTTCTTCGTCTTCTTCGCCATCGCGGCCTGATCCCGCCTGTTTCCCGGAGGTCGTACGTCAGTTGAGACTCATCGGGCCGCGCGTCAGCTCCGACGCGGGCAACGACGGCAGACTACGGATGATCGACGTCTCCGAGCGAAGGAGTTTCAGCTCGTCGCGCAGCCGGGACGCGATGTCCGGGGCCTGGAGCAGGCGTTGCTTCGTCGGGGTGTCCAGCATCATCGCGGCGGCCACCAGATACGAGACCACGGACGGTTCGTCCGGCAGGTCCGCGCCGCTCGACAGGGACCGCTCGCGGGCGCCCGCGAGCCGCTTCTGGTACTGGCGGAAGGACCGCAGCACCCCCTCGGCCAGCGCCCCCGCCTCGTCGCCCGGATCCTCCACAAGCTCCTCCAGCTCGGCCGTCAGGAACGGGCCCGACGCGTCGACGGACAGCAGGCGCACCCGCGTGGTGCCGGTCGCCAGGACCTCGAAGGTGCCGTCGGGCCGTTCCCGCACCGTCGCCGCGTCCGCGATACATCCGACGCCGTGGAACGCCTTGATCGGGTCGTCGCCGAAGCCGGCCGCCGGTCCGCGCTCCGGTACGGCCGTCTGGTCCGGCAGGCCGGGTGAGGTCGTCGCCACCTCGTGGCCGTCGCGGATCGTGACGACGGCGAATCGGCGTGACTCGTCCTCAGGGGTCTTCAGCAGCTCGCGCATCATGGCGCGATAGCGCTCCTCGAAGATGTTCAGAGGAAGCACGAGCCCCGGGAACAAGACGGAGTTCAGGGGGAAGAGCGGGAGCCGCACGGTGGTCACGACGCAAGAGCCTAGTGGTCGCCGGAGCGAGCACGTTCTCCGTGCTCACTTCGTGGATGGGGGGAGGTGGTCTGGTGACGGGCCTCGTCCCGGATCCGGTCCCAGATCTCATGGCGGATCTCCAGGAACCCGGCGAGCGGATCGTCGGAGAACCGCTCCCAGGGGAAGGAGGTGGCGTACGGGCCGATCTTGCGCAGTTGCTCCGCGGCGTCCGTCCAGCGCTCCAGCCGTACCAGGACGTACATCAGCTTGTTGCGGACCTCGGCGGGCCACGGGTCGTCCGCCGGGAAGCGGGCGGAGAGCGCGATCGCCCGGTCGGCCGCCGCGTCCAGCCGCTCCCGCGGAATCTCGGGGCCGCGGCCGTCGGCCGGACTGTCGGCCGGTCCGTCGCCCGGTCCGTCGGTCAGGCAGGAGAAGGCGGCCCGGGCCGGCAGTGCCTGGACGAGGGAGTCGGCCGGGGCGTCCTGCGCGGCCATCTCGGCGAAGTCGAAGCACGCGGGGAGGGAGCCCTGCCAGGCGGAGGCGAGATAGCGCATGGCCGCGACATGGCAGCCGTAGTGGTGCGGGGCGCGGCGGACCGCGGCCTCCCACAGCTCCTCGAAGTACCTGTGTCCGGCGTTCGAGCCGCGCGCGTGGTCCAGCGCGATCCGCCACGGCACCGGATCGCGGAGGTCGCCGTGCGCGGCAGCCGTGATCAACGGGCTCACCTCACGCAGCAGTTCCGCCCGCGCCGGCGACCGCCAGACGCGATCCACCGCGAGCTGCGCGCCGACCAGCAGCGCGTCCGGGTCGTGCGGCGCGGCCGCGCGCCAGGCCTCGTACCACTCGCCACGCGCGCGGGCGAAGGCCGCCAGTCTTCGCGCGTAGCGGTCCCGGTTCTCCCAGTCCGTGTTCGCGCGGGTGGCGGTCAGCAGCGCGGACGCGGCGCCGTACTGGCCTTGAGCGGCCGCGACCAGCGCGGGACCCAGCCGGTCGTCGGGCGCGTCGAGAAGCACCTCGTCGTCGCCGGGCAGTCCGCGGGCGAGGCGCGAGGGCTTGCGGGGCATCCGGGAGGCACGGATGAAGGGGGGCAGCAGAGCCATGGTATCGACCATTGAAAGACCGCAGGTCACGCGGGCGCCAGCGGGAACGGCCAACTCGCGGAAAGTTGTACGCGCCCAGGTCAAAGGAAGGTAAAATGGTGACCATTCAACAACTAGGGCACCATCCGCCCCTCCCGTTTCACAAGGTGCTAATTGCGCCGCAACAGCCGCGTCGCGCCCGCCGCCACCGTCGTCGCCAGGATCCAGCCCAGCAGGATGATCGCGGCGGCCAGCCACTGCCAGCCGCCGCGCAGCTGCCAGAACCCGACCTGGCCGAGGTCGATGACCGGCAGCAGCAGATCCAGGGCGAACAGCGCGGGGTTCCACGGCGGATGCTCGCCCCTCTTCAGCGGTGGATGGTCGGCGTGCGCGAAGGCCACCGAACTCGCCGCCCACAGCACCGCCATCCATACGGCGGCCCGGCCCGGCCGGTATCCGTAGGCGACCGTCCAGTCCTGGACGTACCCCCACAGCTTGGCGGCGATCGGCAGGCTCTCGCGGCGCCGGCGCTGCTTGGCGAGCAGCACCTCGCGCGCGTCCTCGTCCTCACCGCCGGCGCGCAGCACGGTGGCCAGCCGCTCGTACGGCTCCGGGTTGTACTCGGCGGTCGCCGCCGCCACCCACTCCAGCCGTTCGTTCAGCGGGAACGGGCCGCGCGGCACCAGGTTCTCGTAGCTGAAGCCGCCCATGTGCAGCCGCCCCGGCCCGGGCCAGGCGTCCGCCCGGTCCATCAGGTTGACCACCCGCGCCCCCGACAGCACCACCATGCCCCGGGCCGGCCGCTCCCCGAGGAAGCGCAGCTCGGACGTCTGCACGCGGCGCAGCGACAGCTCCTGCTCGTCGGTGAAGGTGAACCGGGCCCGCTCCAGGTCGACCGCGTCCCCGAACCGCCCGTCGTCCAGCCGCAGCCCGCCCTGGCACTCGAAGCGCTGGATACGCGTCCCGCGCGCGGGGGTCGCGCCGCTCAGCTGGATGCCGCCGACGCCGGCCGGGGTGAGGTACAGCGAGCGCTCCACGGTCAGCTGGGGGGCGTTCAGGGCGAGCCGCTGGTACGGGTTGACCAGCCGGGCGCCGCGCAGGCTCAGCGAGACGCCGATCTTGGCGCTGCGCAGGCTCAGCTCGCCGTGCGACTCCAGCATCTCGGCCTGGAGGTCCTGGCCGACGGTCAGGCCGTCCGCGGCGATCGAACGACCGCTGCGGTCGCGGTGGACGATCGCCTGGTTCATCAGCAGGTCCGTGCCGATGTGCGCGTCGGTGAGCCGCACGCCGTTGTGGAAGCGGCAGCGCGGCAGGTGCAGGTCGCCCTCCGTGCGCACCCGGGCGGCCTCCAGGCGTGGCACCGAGCAGTCCACCAGCCGCAGGGTCGTGAAGTGGGCCTCCGGCAGCAGCACGTCCCGGTCGAACCGGCAGCCGCGCAGCTCGACGTACGGGACCACGGTGCCGCCCGCGAGGTCCAGGGTGCCGCTGATCCGCATCCCGGCGAGCTGCAGGGACGACACGCGGCCCGCGAGCGCCGGCGGGCCGTCCAGCAGCAGCCAGCACACGATCCGTGCCCGCACGGTCCGGTCGGGGCCCCAGGGATGGCCTCCGTGCGGATCGTCGACGACGGTGTCGCCGCTGCTCAGGTCGTACGCGCTGCCGTTGCGGAAGGCCTGCCACATCCCGGCCTCGACGGCGGTCAGATCGTCCGGCGGTTCCCCGTCCCTGACGCCGGCCCCCTCGGTCACCAGTGCTCTTCCTCCTCAGTGGCGTTTCCTTGTCCCGTACAGCTGTCATGCCCGCTGGGTGACGACCCGAACGCTCAACGTGAAGGTGATCTTCCGGGTTTCCTCCGGGATCTGTATCAGCCATTGATACGCGCGAACAGTGCCCGAACCCGGTCTGAGAGAATTGACCGCGTGCTGCAACATTTCCCTATGGCCCGAATCGATCTGCGCGGCGACGCCCTTCCGGAGGGCCCCGCTCTGCGCGACCTGCTGCCCCGAGCCGAGTTCGACGTCCAGGCCGCCCTGGAGAAGGTGCGTCCGATCTGCGAGGCCGTGCATCATCGGGGCGACGCGGCACTGATCGACTTCACGGAGAAGTTCGACGGGGTGCGCCTGACGTCGGTCAGGGTCCCGGCCGAGGCACTCACCCGGGCTCTGGCGGAGCTGGACCCGGCCGTGCGCGCGGCCCTGGAGGAGTCCATCCGCCGCGCCCGACTGGTCCACCGTGAGCAGCGGCGCGACACCCACACGACGCAGGTCGTGCCCGGCGGATCGGTGACCGAGAAATGGGTCCCGGTCGAACGGGTCGGGCTGTACGCGCCCGGCGGCCGGTCGGTCTACCCGTCCTCCGTGATCATGAACGTGGTGCCCGCGCAGGAGGCCGGCGTCGAGTCCATCGCGCTCGCCTCCCCGGCGCAGGCCGAGTTCGACGGGCTGCCGCACCCGACGATCCTCGCCGCCTGCGCCCTGCTCGGCGTCGACGAGGTGTACGCCGCCGGTGGCGCGACCGCCGTCGCGATGTTCGCGTACGGCACCGAGTCCTGCCGGCCCGCCAACATGGTCACCGGCCCCGGCAACATCTGGGTCGCCGCCGCCAAGCGCTACTTCACCGGCAAGATCGGCATCGACGCCGAGGCCGGACCGACCGAGATCGCGGTCCTCGCCGACGACACGGCCGACCCCGCGCACGTCGCCGCCGACCTCATCAGCCAGGCCGAGCACGACCCGCTGGCCGCCGCCGTGCTCGTGACCGACTCCGTCGCGCTCGCGGACGCGGTCGAGAAGGAGCTGGAGCCGCAGATCGCCGCGAGCAAGCACGTCGAGGACCGGATCGCCCCCGCACTGCACGGCCGGCAGTCCGCGATCGTGCTGGTCGACGGGGTCGACGAGGGCCTCAGGGTGGTCGACGCGTACGGCGCCGAGCACCTGGAGATCCAGACGGCGGACGCGGCCCGGGTGGCCGACCGGGTGCGCAACGCCGGCGCGATCTTCGTCGGGCCCTGGGCGCCGGTCTCACTCGGCGACTACGCCGCCGGATCCAACCACGTCCTGCCCACCGGCGGCTGCGCCTGCCACTCCTCGGGCCTGTCCGTCCAGTCCTTCCTGCGCGGCATCCACATCGTCGACTACACGAAGGACGCGCTGGCCGACGTGGCGCATCATGTGGTCACGCTGGCGGAGGCGGAGGATCTGCCCGCACACGGCGCGGCGATCAAGGCGAGGTTCGGGTGGAAGGTACCAACGAGCAAGTGAGCTTCGAAATCGACGATCTCCCCGTGCGGGACGAGCTGCGCGGCAAGTCCCCTTATGGGGCGCCCCAGTTGGACGTCCCGGTACGGCTGAACACCAACGAGAACCCCTACCCGCTGCCCGAGCCGCTGGTCGAGCGGATCACCGAGCGGGTGCGCGTGGCGGCGAGGAACCTCAACCGCTACCCGGACCGCGACGCGGTGGAGCTGCGCACGCGGCTCGCCGAGTACCTGACGGACACGTCCGGCCACCAGGTCGGCCTGGCGAACGTCTGGGCGGCCAACGGCTCCAACGAGGTCATCCAGCAGCTGCTGCAGACCTTCGGCGGACCGGGCCGTACGGCGATCGGCTTCGAGCCGTCGTACTCGATGCACGGCCTGATCGCGCGCGGCACGGGAACCGGCTGGATCTCCGGCCCCCGCAACGACGACTTCACGATCGACCTCGCCGCCGCCGAGAAGTCCATCGCCGAGAACCGGCCCGACGTCGTCTTCGTCACCACCCCCAACAACCCCACCGGCACCGCGGTCCCGCCGGCGACGGTCCTCGCGCTGTACGAGGCCGCGCAGGCCGCGAAGCCCTCGATGGTCGTGGTCGACGAGGCGTACATCGAGTTCAGCCACGGCGACTCGCTGCTGCCGCTCATCGAGGGCCGGCCGAACCTGGTCGTCTCGCGGACGATGTCCAAGGCGTTCGGAGCGGCCGGCCTGCGCCTCGGCTATCTCGCCGCGCACCCGGCGGTCGTGGACGCCGTCCAGCTCGTACGGCTGCCCTACCACCTGTCGGCGATCACCCAGGCGACCGCCCTGGCCGCCCTGGAGCACACCAACACCCTGCTCGGGTACGTCGAGCAGCTGAAGTCCGAGCGGGACCGGCTGGTCGCCGAACTGCTGGCGATCGGCTACGAGGTCACCGCGTCGGACGCCAACTTCGTCCAGTTCGGACGGTTCGACGACGCGCATGTGATGTGGCGGAAGATCCTCGACCGGGGTGTCCTGGTCCGGGACAACGGTGTGCCCGGCTGGCTGCGGGTGACCGCCGGAACCCCCGAAGAGAACGACGCGTTCCTCGACGCGGTCCGTGAACTGGTGAGCTGTGTGGGGGACACCGCCACAACCCCGAAGGAGCAGAGCGCATGAGCCGCGTAGGCCGCGTTGAACGAGTGACCAAGGAGACCTCCGTCCTCGTCGAGATCGATCTCGACGGTTCCGGCAAGGTCGAGGTGTCGACGGGCGTGGGCTTCTACGACCACATGCTCGACCAGCTCGGCCGGCACGGTCTGTTCGACCTGACCGTGAAGACCGAGGGCGACCTGCACATCGACTCGCACCACACCATCGAGGACACCGCCCTCGCCCTGGGCGCCGCCTTCAAGCAGGCGCTCGGCGACAAGGTGGGCATCTACCGCTTCGGCAACTGCACGGTCCCGCTGGACGAGTCCCTCGCCCAGGTCACCGTCGACCTGTCCGGCCGCCCCTACCTCGTGCACACCGAGCCCGAGAAGATGGCGCCGATGATCGGCGAGTACGACACCACGATGACCCGGCACATCCTGGAGTCGTTCGTCGCCCAGGCCCAGATCGCGCTGCACGTGCACGTGCCTTACGGGCGCAACGCGCACCACATCGTGGAGTGCCAGTTCAAGGCACTCGCCCGGGCCCTGAGGTACGCGTCCGAGCGCGACCCGCGCGCGGCGGGCATCCTTCCTTCCACGAAGGGCGCGCTGTGAGCGACGCACGCGCGGCCACCGGGCCGCGGACGACGACGATGGCCGCACCTCTGCGCCGCGCGGGCGGAGAAGCGAACGGAGGGGCACTGTGAACGGGCTGTCCACCATCCTGATCGTCTTCGGGCTCTTCCTCCTCGGCGGCATCTACTCCTTCGTCAAGCAGAAGATGCCGAGGAACCTCATCGTGCTGCTCTCCATCGGTGCCGCGATGTGTCTCGTCGCCGGTGTGATGAGGCTGGAGGTGTGGAATTGAGTTCACCCAGGAAGGTCGTCGTCTTCGACTACGGCTTCGGCAACGTCCGTTCCGCCGAGCGGGCCCTCGCGCGCGCGGGAGCCGAGGTCGAGATCACGCGTGACTACGACAGGGCCATGAACGCGGACGGCCTGCTGGTGCCGGGTGTCGGTGCCTTCGCCGCGTGTATGAAGGGCCTGAAAGAGGCTCGCGGGGACTGGATCATCGACCGCCGGCTGTCCGGTGGCCGTCCGGTCATGGGCATCTGCGTCGGCATGCAGATCCTGTTCGCGCGCGGCATCGAGCACGGCGTGGAGACCGAGGGCATGGACGAGTGGCCCGGCTCGGTCTCGCCGCTGGAGGCCGACATCGTGCCCCACATGGGCTGGAACACCGTGGACGTGCCGGCCGGCTCCGATCTGTTCGCGGGCCTGGACGCGGACGCGCGCTTCTATTTCGTGCACTCCTACGCCGTGCACGACTGGAGCCTTCAGATCACGAACCCGGCCATACGCGCCCCGCTGGTCACCTGGTCGACGCACGGCAAGCCCTTCGTGGCCGCCGTGGAGAACGGCACCCTGTGGGCCACCCAGTTCCACCCCGAGAAGTCCGGCGACGCCGGAGCGCAGCTGCTGAACAACTGGATCGGAACCCTCTGATGTCTTCGAACCCCTCAGGACGGCTCGAACTCCTCCCCGCCGTGGACGTCCGTGACGGCCAGGCGGTCCGGCTCGTGCACGGCGAGTCCGGCTCGGAGACCTCGTACGGCTCCCCGCTGGAGGCGGCCCTGGCCTGGCAGCGCTCGGGCGCCGAGTGGCTGCACCTGGTCGACCTGGACGCCGCGTTCGGCACCGGCGACAACCGTGCCCTGATCGGCGAGGTCGCCGAGCGCGTGAAGGACCTGGGCGTCAAGGTGGAGCTGTCCGGCGGTATCCGCGACGACGCCACGCTGGCCGCCGCCCTGGCCACCGGCTGCGCCCGGGTGAATCTCGGCACGGCCGCCCTGGAGACGCCCCAGTGGGTCGCCAAGGTCATCGCCGGGCACGGCGACCAGATCGCGGTCGGTCTCGACGTACGGGGGACGATCCTGCGCGGGCGCGGCTGGACCCGCGACGGCGGCGACCTCTACGAGACGCTGGAGCGCCTCGACAAGGAGGGCTGCGCGCGATACGTGGTGACCGACATCGCGAAGGACGGCACGCTGCAGGGCCCGAACCTGGAGCTGCTGAAGAACGTGTGCGCGGCGACGGACCGGCCGGTCGTGGCCTCCGGTGGTGTGTCGTCGCTTGACGACCTGCGGGCCATCGCCGAGTTGGTGCCCCTCGGTGTCGAGGGCGCCATCGTCGGGAAGGCCCTGTACGCGAAGGCGTTCACCCTCGAAGAGGCCTTGGAGGCGGTAGCCCAGTGAGCGAACTGCGACGCGTCACGACCGGCGCGCCCTGGGAGGAGACCTTCGGGTACTCCCGCGCGGTGGAACTGCCCAATGGCCTGGTACTGGTCTCCGGCTGCACCTCGATAGTGGACGGCGAGATCGCCGGCGGCGGGCCGTACGAGCAGACGGTCAACGCCTTCAAGGTCGCGTTCGCGGCGCTCGGGCAGTTGGGGCTCGGCCGCGAGGACGTCGTGCGGACGCGCCTGTACCTCACCCACGCCCGGGACGTGGAGGACGTCGGACGCGCTCACAAGGAGCTGTTCGACGCCGTCCGGCCCGCCGCGTCCATGATCATCGTCTCCGGCTTCGTGGACCCCAGTCTGGTCGTCGAGGTCGAGGTGGAGGCGTTCCGAAGGGAGGGCGCGGCATGACCCTCGCCGTACGAGTGATCCCCTGCCTGGACGTGGACAACGGTCGGGTCGTCAAGGGCGTGAACTTCCAGAACCTGCGCGACGCGGGCGACCCCGTCGAAATGGCCAAGGTGTACGACACCGAGGGCGCCGACGAGCTGACGTTCCTGGACATCACCGCCTCCTCGGGCAACCGCGAGACGACGTACGACGTGGTGCGCCGCACCGCGGAGCAGGTGTTCATCCCGCTGACGGTCGGCGGCGGTGTCCGGACCGCCGAGGACGTGGACAAGCTGCTGCGGGCGGGCGCCGACAAGGTGGGCGTCAACACCGCCGCGATCGCCCGTCCCGACCTCATCCGCGAGATCGCCGAGCGCTTCGGCCGGCAGGTGCTGGTGCTGTCGGTGGACGCGCGCCGTACCGAGTCGGGCTCCTTCGAGGTCACCACTCACGGCGGCCGCAAGGGCACCGGCATCGACGCCGTCGAGTGGGCCCACCGGGCCGCCGAGCTGGGCGCGGGGGAGATCCTGCTCAACTCGATGGACGCGGACGGCACGAAGGACGGCTACGACCTGGAGATGATCGCCGCCGTCCGCACGCATGTGACGGTCCCGGTGATCGCCTCCGGCGGCGCGGGCAAGCTGGCGGACTTCCCGCCGGCCGTCGCGGCGGGTGCGGACGCGGTGCTCGCGGCGTCCGTGTTCCACTTCGGTGACCTGCGGATCGGGCAGGTCAAGGACGCGCTACGGGAGTCGGGCCATCCGGTGAGGTGAGGTCGCCGACGAACGCCGTCGGTCGACGTCGTCGGCTTCGATGCGAGCCCCGGTCGCCGGAGGGCGGCCGGGGCTTCTGCTTGGGGAGACGCGAAAGATAAGTTGCGCAAAAAAGATTGTGCAACTTTTCTTTCCTGTCTACGGTGGTGCGCATGACAGGCAAGGAGAGAGACCGCCGGATCACCGACGTGGGAACGCTGAAGGCACTCGCGCACCCGTTGCGGGCGCAGCTCTACCGGCGGCTGATCATCGCGCGCTCGGCGACCGCCTCGCAGCTCGCCGACCAGGTGGACGAGGCCGTCTCACTGGTCAGCTACCACCTGCGGAAACTGGCCGAGCACGGCCTCATCGACGAGGCCGAGGCGCAGAGCGCCGACGGCCGCGAGCGGTGGTGGGAGCCGGCCTCGGACGGGGTGAGCATCCGCGACGAGGACTTCCGCGACGCCCCCGAGAAGGCCGCCGCCCACACGGCGGCCAGCAGGCTCTTCTTCGAGCAGCGTGTCGACATGTACCGGCGCTACCTCGACGAGCGCGCCCACTGGAGCGACGCGTGGACGACGGCCTCCGACTCCTCCGAGTGGCTGCTCCGGCTGACGCCGGAGGAACTGGCCGAGTTGTCGAGGGAGATGTACGCCGTAGTCCGCAGGTATGAGGAACGCGGCCGGACGGCCGACGACACCGAGGGCCGCGAGAACGTCGCGGTGTACACGTACGGCTTCCCGTTCCGCGTCTGAGAGGACCCGCCCCGTATGTCCGCCACCGCAGTCCGCCCGGGGTCGGTCACCGACAGACCCGCCCATCGCGACCCCAACGTCCTGCGCTGGTTGGGCGCGTACGCCTCGTCGATGGCCGGCGACGGTGTCTACTACATCGCCCTGTCCTGGGCCGCCGTACAAGCGGGCACGCCTTCCCAGGCCGGACTGGTGATGTCGGTCAGCGCGCTGCCGCGCGCCGTGCTGATGCTGGGCGGGGGCGTGATCGCCGACCGCTTCGGGCCGCGCCGGGTCGTCATCAGCAGCGACGCCGCGCGCTGCGCGGCCGTCCTCGCGGTGGCGGCGCTGCTGTTCCTCACCAGCCCGGGGCTGTGGCCGCTGGCCGTGCTCGCCCTGGTTTTCGGCACCGTGGACGCCGTCTTCGTACCCGCTGTGGGCGCGCTGCCCGCGCGCATCACCGGCAGGGGACAGCTCGCCCGGGTGCAGGGGATGCGGGGCCTGGCGTACCGGTTCGCCATGGTCGTCGGCGCCCCGCTCGGCGGGCTCGGCGTGGCGATCGGGGGCGCGGCGGCCGCGTTCGGGCTCGCCGGACTGCTGATCGCCGTGTCGGTGCCGCTGCTGATCTCCGTACGGGTCCGGGAACTGCCCCAGGCCGACACGGCGGCACCCGTCACCACCGCCTGGAGCGACCTGGTGGTAGGCCTCCGCTACATCCGCCGCCACCGCGTCCTCGCCCCGCTGATGCTCGCCATCGCCTTCGGCGACCTCGGCTTCGTCGGACCGCTCAACGTGGGCCTGACCCTGCTGGCCGACGAGCGCGGCTGGGGTGCCGCCGGGATGGGCTGGGTGCTCGCCGGGTTCGGCGTGGGTGCGGGGGCCGTCTCCTTACTGCTGACCGTGCGGGGACGGCTGCCGCACGCCGGACAGGTCGCCGGATACGCCCTCGTGGCGGGCTCCGTCGCCATCGGCGCCCTCGCCTACGCACCGAGCGTCGTCGCGGCCGTCGGCACGGCCCTGCTCATCGGGCTGCTCGCCGGGCTCAGCGGCGCCATGTGCCACGCCCTGCTGCAGACCCAGGCCGACCCCGCCTTCCTCGGCCGTGTCACAGCTGTCGCCAGCCTCGTCAGCCTCGGTCTCGCCCCGCTGAGCATGCCCGTGTCCGCCGCGGCGATCGGGGCCTGGGGCACCGGCCCCGTCTTCGTCGTCAGCGCTGCCGTGTGCGGGCTGGGTGGCGTGGTCGCGCTGTGCGTCCGCGACCTGCGCAGCGCCGAACTGCCCCGCTGACCCCCGTCAGTCCTTCGGCTGCACCAGCTGCACGAGATTGCCCACCGTGTCGTCGAGCACGGCCGCGACGACCGGCCCCTGCCTCCGCGGTTCCTGGGTGAACTCGACGCCGAGCCCGCGCAGCCGCTCGTACTCCGCCTCGATGTCGTCGACGGAGAACACGACGCAGGGCAGGCCCGCCTCACGGACCGCCTTGCGGTACGGGTCGGCGATGGGCCCCTGGCCGGGCTCCAGCAGCAGCTGAAGGTCCTGCCGGACCCCCTCCGCGGCGCCCACCGTGACGAACAGCGTGCCGCCGCCGAGGTCCATGTCGGCGCGGGTCTCGAAGCCCAGGACCTCCGTGTAGAAGGCGTGGGCCTTGGAGACGTCGTCGACGTAGACGCTGGTCATCGCGACCTTGATCATGACCGGCTCTCTCAGATTCCGAGTTGCTTTCCGCCGTGCAGCTTGGTGATCGCCTCCTTCTCCCCGTCCAGCTCCACCTTGGCGGCGTCCTGCCGGCCGTACAGGAACAGCAGCAGCTCCGACGGCTCCCCGGTCGCCGTCACGACCGGAGTGCCCCGGTTGGCGACCGCCGTACGACCGTCCGCGCGACGCAGGACCAGGCCGGTCGGGGCGCCGCGGCCCATCAGACGGGCGGTGCGCTCCAGACGGGACCACAGGGCGTCCTGGAAGACCGGATCCAGCTCGCGCGGCGTCCAGTCCGGCTGGGCGCGGCGGACGTCCTCGGTGTGGACGTAGTACTCGATCGTGTTCGACGCCTCGTCGAGCTGCTTGAGCTGGAAGGGCGAGAAACGCGGCGGGCCGGTCCGGATCAGGCGGATCAGTTCCTCGTACGGTTTGGCGGCGAACTCCTCCATCACCTTGTCCAGACGGGACGCGAGCTGCTTGATCAGGATGCCGCCGGCGGCGTCCGGGCGGCGCTCACGCACCACCACGTGCGCGGCCAGATCCCGGGTCTGCCAGCCCTCGCAGAGGGTCGGAGCCTCGGGACCCGCGGTTTCCAAGAGGTCGGCGAGCAGGAGCCGTTCACGCTTGGCGAAAGTGGACATGGGGCCAGCCTACGACCGCCCGCCGGGTCCGCCCAGTGGACGCCCCACCGTCACTGTCAGTGGCGCGCGGCACAATGGCACCCATGACCAGTACGACCGGTACGCCCCCGTCCAGCAGCCTCGCCCCGGAGATCGCCGCGCGCCTGAAGCGCAGCGCCGACGGGCTCGTCCCCGCGATCGCCCAGCAGTACGACACCGGAGAGGTGCTCATGCTCGGCTGGATGGACGACGAGGCACTGCACCGCACGCTCACCACCGGCCGCTGCACCTACTGGTCCCGCAGCCGCCGGGAGTACTGGGTCAAGGGCGACACCTCCGGCCACTTCCAGTGGGTCAAGTCCGTCGCCCTCGACTGCGACGCGGACACCGTGCTCGTACAGGTCGACCAGGTGGGCGCCGCCTGCCACACCGGCGCCCGCACCTGCTTCGACGAGGACGTCCTCAAGGCCGTCGAGGGCACCGCCGATTCCGACACCCCGTCGTCGGCTCAGTAAGGTCAGCCGCCATGGACCTCGAGACGTTCCGCAAGCTGGCCACCGACCGCCGGGTCATCCCCGTCACCCGAAAGCTCCTCGCCGACGGCGACACCCCGGTCGCGCTCTACCGCAAGCTCGCCGCCGAGCGCTCCGGCACCTTCCTGCTGGAGTCCGCGGAGAACGGCCGCACAGCTTTCCAGTGGTCCCGCTACTCCTTCGTGGGCGTCCGCAGCGCCGCCACCCTCACCGCGCGCGACGGACAGGCCCACTGGCTCGGCACCCCGCCCGTCGGCGTCCCCGTCGACGGTGACCCCCTCGCCGCCCTGCGCGCCACCATCGAGACCCTGCACACCCCCCACCAGGAAGGCCTGCCGCCCTTCACCGGCGGCATGGTGGGCTACCTCGGCTACGACATCGTGCGCCGCCTGGAGAAGATCGGCCCCGGCGAGCGGGACGACCTGCGGCTGCCGGAGCTGACCATGCTCCTCACCAGCGACCTGGCCGTGATGGACCACTGGGAGGGCTCGGTCCTGCTGATCGCCAACGCGATCAACCACAACGACCTCGCCACGGGCGTCGACGAGGCGTACAGCGACGCGGTGGCCCGCCTGGACGCCATGGAGGCCGACCTCTCGCGCCCGGTGGCCCAGCCCCCGGCCGTCCTCCCGCCCTCCGAACTCCCCGAGTACAAGGCCCTGTGGGGCGGCCCCGACTTCCAGGAGGCCGTCGAGGACGTCAAGGAGCGCATCCGGGCCGGCGAAGCCTTCCAGGTCGTCCCCTCACAGCGCTTCGAGACGCCCTGCACCGCGAGCGCGTTGGACGTCTACCGGGTCCTGCGGGCGACCAACCCGTCGCCCTACATGTACCTGTTCCGGCTCGACGGGTTCGACATCGTGGGCTCCAGCCCGGAAGCCCTGGTGAAGGTCGAGGACGGGCAGGCGATGGTCCACCCCATCGCCGGCACCCGGCACCGCGGGGCCACCCCGCAGGAGGACCAGGCCCTGGCGGACGAACTGCTCGCCGACCCCAAGGAGCGCGCCGAGCACCTCATGCTCGTCGACCTGGGGCGCAACGACCTGGGGCGGGTCTGCGAGCCGGGCTCGGTCGAGGTCGTCGACTTCATGTCCGTCGAGCGGTACTCGCACGTCATGCACATCGTCTCGACGGTCACCGGCAAGGTCGCCGCCGGCCATACCGCCTTCGACGTCCTCACGGCCTGCTTCCCGGCGGGCACGCTCTCCGGTGCGCCGAAGCCCCGCGCGATGCAGATCATCGACGAGCTGGAGCCCTCCCGGCGCGGCCTGTACGGCGGCTGCGTGGGCTATCTGGACTTCGCCGGCGACTCCGACACCGCCATCGCCATCCGCACGGCCCTGCTGCGCGACGGCACCGCGTACGTCCAGGCGGGCGCGGGCATCGTCGCCGACTCCGACCCGGTCGCCGAGGACCAGGAGTGCCGCAACAAGGCGGCGGCGGTCCTGCGCGCGGTCCACACGGCCAACCGGCTGGGCAAGTAGGGCGCTTCGCGAAATGGGGCGCTTCTCACTGGGCCCCGGGTGACCGTTCGCCCGGGGTTCAGGCGATAGTGGGGTATGTGACTGCTGTACCGCACTCCCGTTCCGAAGCCGCAGGCCCCGCCCGGGCCGGCCGCCGAAGCCTTGCCGTAGCTCTGCTGTCCGGTGCGCTCGGTGCGGCCGTGGCGCTGCTGGCCACCCGACAGCAGTGGTCGCAGGGCACCGCCACGGTGGCCGGCGGCGACTTCCCGCTGACCGCCACGGGCAGCGACGTCACCGGCGTCCCCGCGGCCCTCGCCATAGTGGGCCTCGCCGCGCTCGTCGCCGTCTTCGCCGTCCGCAGGACCGGCCGCTTCGCCGTCGCCGCCCTGCTCGCGCTCTCCGGCGCCGGCACGATCGCCGCGACCCTGCTCGGCGCCTCCGACACCTCCGCGCTCGACGAGAAGGCCGCGGAGGCCTCCGGCGACACCTCGGCCACCGTGGACTCGCTGACCCACACCGCCTGGCCGTACGTCGCGGCCGTCGGCGGCCTCCTGCTCCTCGTCGCCGGACTGCTCGCCCTGCGCTACGGCCGTCTGTGGCCCGCGATGTCCGGCCGCTACGAACGCTCGGGCGCCCCCCGCCCCCGCCCCCGCCGTACGCCCGCCGCCGACCCCGACCGGCCCGAGGAGCTGTGGAAGGCCCTCGACCGGGGCGAGGATCCGACCGGGGCGTAGGTTCCGGTCCGCCGGGACACAGACCGGCCTGCCCCGACGGCAGGGTCGTCCGACGGCCGGGAGCGGCAGGGCGACCCCCGGACAGCCCGCTCGGGCCCGTACGGGATGATGGACGCTGAGCGTCCGGCTCAGACACGTACACAGCAACGAGGAGCAAGTCATGGCGGGCAGCAGCCACGGTCACACCCCGGCCGCCTGGACCGGTGTCACGATCGTCTTCATCGGTTTCTGCGTGGCGGGCGCCTTCATGGTGCTGGCCCAGCCGGCGGGCTTCTGGGCCGGTATGGCGATCACGGTCCTCGGCGGCGTGGTCGGCTGGATCATGAGCGCGATGGGCCTGGGCATGCCGAAGCAGACCCACCCGGTGCACCACTCCGCCGAGCAGCGCGAGCCGGCCGGCGTCGAGAGCTGAGTCCCGTACCGGCGCGGTAAGCGCGCTCCTACGGTCGTGGAGGGGCGACCCGGCGGTACCGCCGGGGCCGCCCCTCCCGCGCGTGCGCGGGCGGAGCGCGGCACAATGCCAGACGTGAACGCCGACAGCCAGCACAGGGTGACAGGGGCACCGTCGGGCGCCGGGGGCGTGGCGGCTCGGCTGGCGGTGCCCGCGGGGATCCTCGCCGCGGTCGCCGGAGCCTTCGCGTACGTGGGCACCGTGGACCCCAACCAGCCCGGCCACTACCCCGTCTGCCCGCTGCTGCGCTACACCGGCCTGTACTGCCCGGGCTGCGGCGGGCTGCGCAGCGCGCACGCCGTCGTCCACGGGGACTTCCTGTCGGCGCTGCACGACAACGCGGCGGCCGTCATGGGCTATCTGGGGTTCGCCGCGCTGTGGACCGTGTGGGTGGTCCACGCGGTGCGCGGACGCCCGCTGCGGATCGATCCCGCCCCGGCGCTCGTGTGGACGCTGGGTGCGTTGCTGCTGGTCTTCACGGTTGTCCGGAATCTGCCGTTCGGTGGCTGGCTCCACCCTTGATCAATGGCGGAGGTCCAGGTAGTGGGACCGGCGTCAACCGGATGTGAGGCCTACGCCGTCCTCCGGATACCATCGCAGTGACCATCCGTTTTCCTCTCGTCCACGCCCGATGGGGCGGGCCGGTGAGGGAAGCCGAACCGCTTGAACATCAACCGTCTGGAAGGGGGCCGCTCGCGTGAGTGTGCTCGACGAGATCATCGACGGAGTCCGTGCCGACCTCGCGGAGCGGCAGGCGCGCGTCAGCCTCGACGAGCTCAAGGAGCGCGCGGCGAAGGCTCCCGCGGCCAAGGACGGACTGGCCGCCCTGCGCGGCGAAGGAGTCAAGGTCATCTGCGAGGTCAAGCGGTCCAGCCCGTCCAAGGGCGCGCTGGCCGCGATCGCCGACCCGGCCGGGCTGGCCGCGGACTACGAGGCGGGCGGCGCGGCCGTCATCTCCGTCCTCACCGAACAGCGCCGCTTCGGCGGCTCGCTGGCCGACCTGGAGGCGGTCCGCGCGCGGGTGGACATTCCCGTGCTGCGCAAGGACTTCATCGTCACCTCCTACCAGCTCTGGGAGGCCCGGGCCTACGGCGCCGACCTCGCGCTGCTGATCGTCGCGGCCCTTGAGCAGTCGGCCCTGGAGTCCCTCGTCGAGCGCGCGGTGTCCATCGGACTCACCCCCATCGTCGAGGTGCACGACGAGGACGAGGTCGAGCGTGCGGTGGACGCGGGCGCGAAGGTGATCGGCGTCAACGCGCGCAACCTGAAGACGCTGGAGGTCGACCGCGGCACGTTCGAGCGGCTCGCCCCGGAGATCCCCGACCACATCGTCAAGATCGCCGAGTCCGGTGTCCGCGGCCCGCACGACCTCATCGCGTACGCCAACGCCGGCGCCGACGCCGTCCTGGTCGGCGAGTCCCTGGTCACCGGCAAGGACCCGAAGACCGCGGTCTCCGACCTGGTCGCGGCGGGCGAGCACCCCGCTCTGCGGCACGGGCGCGGCTGATACCCCGGTAGGCTGAGCGGCGATGAATCTGACGATCACCCCGGCGACCAGGGACCCGTACGCCCGCCTTGCGCGCGGCTGCCGGCCCCGAGGCTGCCGCGCGCCCGCCCGCAGGGTGCACGGCCGCCGGGTGCGATACGTCATCGGAGACGAGCCCGGCCAGGTAAACGGTCGGCGATGGCAGCGCCCCTTCCAGGGGCGCGGGACAGTTCTGAATGTGCGGCTCCGCCGCGTGTGCGCGACAAGCCACACTCGGCCCGCGGCCGACTGAGCACCCCGCCCCCACGGCGATTAGGCACTTCCCCAACTCACCGTGAGGTTTCCGCATGCCCAGCGAGTTCTTCATCCCCGACCCCGAGGGTCGGATCCCCAGCGCCGAAGGCTACTTCGGCGCGTTCGGCGGCAAGTTCATCCCGGAGGCCCTCGTCGCCGCCGTGGACGAGGTAGCCGTCGAGTACGACAAGGCCAAGCACGACCCCGAGTTCGCCCGTGAGCTGGACGATCTGCTCGTCCACTACACGGGACGGCCGAGCTCCCTCACCGAGGTGCCCCGTTTCGCCGCGGAGGCGGGCGGCGCCCGGGTGTTCCTCAAGCGCGAGGACCTCAACCACACCGGCTCGCACAAGATCAACAACGTGCTCGGCCAGGCCCTGCTCACCAAGCGCATGGGCAAGACCCGTGTGATCGCCGAGACCGGCGCCGGTCAGCACGGCGTCGCGACGGCCACCGCCTGTGCGCTGTTCGGCCTTGAGTGCACCATCTACATGGGCGAGATCGACACCCAGCGGCAGGCGCTGAACGTGGCCCGGATGCGCATGCTCGGCGCCGAGGTCATCGCCGTGAAGTCCGGCAGCCGCACGCTGAAGGACGCGATCAACGAGGCGTTTCGCGACTGGGTCGCCAACGTCGACCACACCCACTACCTGTTCGGCACCGTGGCGGGACCGCACCCCTTCCCCGCCATGGTCCGCGACTTCCACCGGGTGATCGGCGTCGAGGCCCGGCGCCAGCTGCTGGAGCAGGCCGGACGGCTGCCCGACGCCGCCGTGGCCTGCGTCGGCGGCGGCTCCAACGCCATCGGCCTGTTCCACGCCTTCATCCCGGACGCCTCCGTCCGCCTCATCGGCTGCGAGCCCGCCGGGCACGGTATCGAGACCGGCGAGCACGCGGCCACGCTCACCGCGGGCGAGCCGGGCATCCTGCACGGCTCGCGCTCCTACGTCCTCCAGGACGAGGAGGGCCAGATCACCGAGCCGTACTCGATCTCGGCGGGTCTGGACTACCCGGGCATCGGACCCGAGCACTCCTACCTCAAGGACAGCGGCCGCGGCGAGTACCGCGCGGTCACCGACGACGCGGCCATGCAGGCGCTGCGTCTGCTGTCGCGCACCGAGGGCATCATCCCGGCCATCGAGAGCGCCCACGCGCTGGCCGGCGCCCTGGAGGTCGGCAGGGAGCTGGGCGCGGACGGCCTGATCGTGGTCAACCTGTCCGGCCGCGGCGACAAGGACATGGACACCGCCGCCCGTTACTTCGGCCTGTACGACACCGACGCCGAGGTCGCGGCGGACGCGGACGACGACACCGCGGAGATCGAGGGGGACGCCAAGTGAGCGGCACCATCCAGCTGTTGACGGACACCCTCGCCGCCGCGAAGGCCGAGGGGCGTTCCGCGCTCATCGCCTACCTCCCGGCCGGGTTCCCGACCGTGGACGGCGGCATCGAGGCGATCAAGGCCGTCTTCGACGGCGGCGCGGACGTCGTCGAGGTCGGTCTGCCGCACAGCGACCCCGTCCTCGACGGACCGGTCATCCAGACCGCCGACGACATCGCCCTGCGCGGCGGCGTCAAGATCGCCGACGTCATGCGGACCGTCCGGGAGGCCCACGGGGCGACCGGGAAGCCGGTGCTCGTGATGACGTACTGGAACCCCATCGACCGCTACGGCGTCGAGCGCTTCACCGCCGAACTCGCGGAAGCGGGCGGGGCGGGCTGCATCCTGCCCGACCTGCCGGTGCAGGAGTCGGCGCTGTGGAGGGAGCACGCGGAGAAACACGGCCTCGCGACCGTCTTCGTGGTGGCGCCCAGCAGCAAGGACGAGCGGCTCGCCAAGATCACCGCGGCGGGCAGCGGGTTCGTCTACGCCGCCTCGCTGATGGGGGTCACCGGCACCCGCGCGTCGGTCGGCGCGCAGGCGCGGGACCTGGTCGAGCGCACCCGTGCCACCGGCACCGGCCTCCCCGTCTGCGTCGGCCTCGGGGTCTCCGACGCCGGGCAGGCCGCCGAGGTGGCCGGCTTCGCCGACGGCGTGATCGTCGGCTCGGCCTTCGTCAAGCGGATGCTGGACGCGCCGGACGACGCGGCCGGTGTCGAGGCGGTCCGCGCGCTCGCCGGTGAACTCGCCGAGGGCGTGCGCGGAAGGTCGTAACAAGGCGGGACATATCGTACGGGTCACTCGAACGGGTGGACCTGGGACCGGGGAGGCGCGGTGCGCCTCCCCGGTTCGTTCTGCGGGGTGTGAGCGAGAAGAACCGTGAGAGAAAGCGGACCGCCCGGGAGCGGCTGGCGGTCGAGCGTGAGAAGCAGAGGTCCGCGGAGAAACGCCGCCGGGTCCTGATCGTGGGCGCGAGTGTGGTCTGCGTCCTGGGCCTCGCGGCGGTGATCGGCGTCGTCGCGGCCAACGCCGGCAAGGACGACGAAAGCAAGGCGGCGGGCCCGGTGGTGGCGCCCTCGGGGGCGCAGGGCAAGGACAGTCTCGCCATCCCGGTCGGCAAGGAGAGCGCCAAGTCGACGCTCACGGTCTGGGAGGACTTCCGCTGCCCGGCCTGCAAGGCCTTCGAGACGGCGTACCGGCCCACCATCCACAAGCTGACCGACGCCGGGCGGCTGAAGGTGCGGTACCACCTGGCGACGATCATCGACGGCAACCTGGGCGGCACCGGCTCCCGCAACGCGGCCAACGCCGCGGCCTGCGCGCAGGACACCGGGAAATTCCCCGACTACCACGACGTGCTCTACGACAACCAGCCCGTCGAGACCGACGACGGCTACGCCGACAACGGCAAGCTCATCGAGCTGGCCGCCAAGGTCGACGGTCTTGATACGCCCGCGTTCCGCACATGTGTCGAGAAGGGGACGCACAACAGCTGGGTCGACAAGTCCGCGGCGGCCTTCCGCAACGGCGACTTCAAGGGCACGCCGACGGTGATTCTCGACGGCAGGAACATCTACCAGGACCAGACGATGACCCCGAAAAAGCTGAAGCGGCTGGTCCAGCAGGCCAACAAGGAGTAGGCGGCGCCGGGGGATCTCACCCCCGCCCGTTATGGACCCGTAGCCGGGCTGCCTGCCGTGCGCGCGGCCCGGCACGGTAGCGTCGACCTTGCCATGGAACTTGCTTACATTCCCAGCCCCTCGCGCGGGGTGCTGCACCTCGGCCCCATTCCGCTGCGCGGCTACGCGTTCTGCATCATCATCGGCGTCTTCGCCGCCGTCTGGATCGGCAACCGGCGCTGGATCGCGCGGGGCGGCCAGGCCGGCACGGTGGCCGACATCGCGGTCTGGGCCGTGCCGTTCGGTCTGGTCGGCGGCCGGCTCTACCACGTGATCACGGACTACGAGCTGTACTTCAGCGAGGGCCGTGACTGGGTGGACGCCTTCAAGATCTGGGAGGGCGGCCTCGGCATCTGGGGCGCGATCGCGCTCGGCGCGGTGGGCGCTTGGATCGGCTGCCGGCGCCGGGGCATCCCACTGCCGGCCTGGGCCGACGCCCTCGCCCCCGGTATCGCCGTCGCGCAGGCGGTCGGCCGCTGGGGCAACTGGTTCAACCAGGAGCTGTACGGGAAGCCCACCGACCTGCCGTGGGCGCTGAAGATCACGTCGTCCACGGACGGGCGGGTGCCGGGCACCTACCACCCGACGTTCCTGTACGAGTCGCTGTGGTGCCTCGGTGTCGCGGCCCTGGTGATCTGGGCGGACCGCCGCTTCAAGCTCGGACACGGGCGGGCGTTCGCGCTGTACGTCGCGGCGTACTGCGTGGGCCGGTTCTGGACCGAGTACATGCGCATCGACGACGCCCACCACCTCCTGGGCCTGCGGCTGAACAACTGGACCGCGCTGATCGTGTTCGTGCTCGCGGTGGTGTACATCGTGCTCTCGTGGAAGAAGCGGCCTGGGCGGGAGACCGTCGTGGAGCCGGGTGTCCCCGACGATTCGGCCGACAGCGCGGACGGTGCCTCCGCTGATGAGTCCGAGGCCGTGACGAAGACCGACGAGAAGACCGAGGCGGACGCCGACGCAGGCGCCGACGCCGACCCGGACACGGATGCCGCGGACAAGGACGCGGACGCGGATGCCGACGCGGGTGTGAAGGACGAGGCCGAGTCGGCGAAGAAGAGCTGACGTCACGTCGTACGAGGATGAGGGCGCGCTGGGATCCCAGGGCGCCCTCATCGTGTCTGGGCCGGGGTCAGTTCCGGCGGGCCAGTGACAGCGTGCGGTGCGCCGCCGACACCATCGCCGCGTCGATGAACCCGCCGTCCGGCAACGCCTGGGCACCTCGTTCCGTCGCCGCCGCCTTGATGATCGTCTCCGCCTCCTCGATCTCCCGCTGTGTGGGGAGGTAGGCCCGCTCGATGACCGGGAGCTGGCGGGGATGGATGGCGGCGCGGCCGAGGAAGCCCAGGGTGCGGCCGCGGGCGCAGGAGGCCGCGAGGCCCTCCAGGTCGCGGATGTCGGGGTGCACGGACTGGGGCGGCGGGGGCAGGCCCGCCGCCCGTGCGGCCACGATCACCCGGGAGCGGGACCAGTCGAGGCCCGCGTCCTCGCGTACTCCCAGGTCGGCGCGGAGGTCCGCCTCGCCGAGGCCGATACCGCGCAGGGCGGTGTGGCAGGAGGCGATCGCGTGGGCCCGTTCGATGGCCAGGGCCGACTCCAGGAGGGCGTACAGCGGGGGCGCGCCCGCGTCGGCGCCGCCCGTGTCCTCGGCGACGCGGACGATCTGCCCGGGGGAGGTCACCTTGGGCAGGCGCAGTCCGCGGACGCCCGGGAGCGCGGCGATCGCCGTCAGGTCGGCGTCGGCGCCGGGAGTGCCGACGGCGTTCACGCGCACGTGGACCGGGATCGGCTGCGGCTCGGTGAGGAGTTCGGCGGTGGCCGCGCGGGCGTAGTCCTTGCGGTCGGGGGCGACCGCGTCCTCCAGGTCGACCACGACCACGTCGGCGCCCGCGGTGAGGGCCTTGGCGACGACATGGGGACGGTCGCCGGGGGCGTACAGCCAGGTGAGCGGGGGCGCTGTCATACGGCGCCCGCCTCGCGCAGGGCGGCCAGTTCCGCTTCGGTCAGGCCCAGTTCGGTGAGGACCTCCGTGGTGTCCGCGCCGTGCGGCCGGCCCGCCCAGCGGATCGCGCCGGGCGTGGCGGACAGACGGAAGAGGACGTTCTGCATACGGAGAGGGCCCAGTTCGGGGTCGTCGACCGTGGTGACGGTGTCCAGGGCCTGGTACTGCGGGTCGGCCAGCACGTCCCGGACGTCCTGGATCGGGGCGACGGCCGCCTCCGCCTTCTCGAAGGCGGCCAGGACGTCGGTGCGGGTGCGGGCGGCGATCCAGGTGCCGACCGCCTCGTCGAGGACGTCGGTGTGGGCGGCCCGGCCGGCGCCCGTCGCGAACCACGGTTCGTCGATCAGTTCCGGCCGGCCCACCAGCCGCATCACCCGCTCGGCGATCGACTGGGCGGAGGTGGAGACGGCGACCCAGGTGCCGTCCGCCGTGCGGTACGTGTTGCGCGGGGCGTTGTTCTGGGAGCGGTTGCCGGTGCGGGGCTGGACGTGGCCGAGCTGGTCGTACCAGGTCGGCTGCGGGCCCAGCACGGTCAGGATCGGTTCGATGATCGCCATGTCGACGACCTGGCCCTCGCCCGTGCGGTCGAGGGCGGCGAGGGCCGTCATGACGGCGTAGGCGGTGGCGAGGCCCGCGATGGAGTCGGCGAGGCCGAAGGGCGGGAGCGTCGGGGGCGCGTCCGGTTCGCCGGTGATCGCGGCGAAGCCGCTCAACGCCTCGGCGAGGGTGCCGAAGCCGGGGCGGTGGGCGGCGGGGCCGAACTGGCCGAAGCCGGTGACCCGGGTGAGGACCAGTCGCGGGTTGGCGGCGGACAGTTCCTCCCAGCCCAGGTCCCACTTCTCCAGGGTGCCGGGGCGGAAGTTCTCGATGACGACGTCCGCGGTGGCGGCCAGGCGCAGGAGGGTGGCGCGACCGCCGGGCGTGGAGAGGTCCAGGGTGATGGTGCGCTTGTTGCGGGCGAGGAGTTTCCACCACAGGCCCACGCCGTTCTTCGACGGGCCGTGGCCCCGGGAGGGATCGGGCCTGGTGGGGTGCTCGACCTTGATGACCTCCGCGCCGAAGTCGCCGAGCATGGTGGCGGCGAGGGGGCCCGCGAAGAGGGTGGCGAGGTCGAGGACGCGGAGGCCGGTGAGGGGGCTCTGGGGCTTGACGTGTCCCGCGGCGATGGGGGTCATGGGTGAGGTGCCTCCGGGTGGGTGAGCGTGCGGGTGAGGTGCGCGAGCGTGTCGAAGCCGATGCCGTCGAAGTCGCCGACGGTGGTGGACAGACGGTTCTTCAGCGGGGCCGTCCAGCGGTCGGGCAGGGCGGAGGGGGCGCCGGCGAGGAGACCGGCGACGCTGCCCGCGGTGGCGCCGTTGGAGTCGGTGTCCCAACCGCCTGACACCGCACGGCAGATGGAGCCCGTGAAGTCGCCGTCCGCGTGGGTGAGGGCGGCGGTGATCAGCGCGGTGTTGGGGATGGCGTGGACCCAGTGGGTGTGCGCGTGGGCGGCGTGGAGTTCGTCGACGACGGTGTCGAAGTCCCGGTGGCGGCGGGCCAGTTCGAGGGCCTGGTGAATGGCTCGGGCCAGGCGGGAGTTCGGGGGGATCACTGTGAGCCCGGTGCGCAGCGCGGTGTGGATGTCGGTGGTGCCGGTGGCCGCCCGGGCGATGGCGGCCGCGATGAACATGGCCGCGTAGACGCCGTTGGCGGTGTGGGTGAGGGTGGCGTCACGGTGGGCCTGTTCGGCTGCGGCGGCCGGGTCGCCGGGGTTGGTCCAGCCGTGGACGTCGGCGCGGATCAGGGCGCCGATCCATTCGCGGAAGGGGTTGTGGTGGCGGGCGGTGTGCGGGGGTTCCAGGCCGGTGAGGAGGTTGCGGTAAGCGACGCGTTCCGCGGTGAAGGTACGGCCGGCGGGGAGTTCGTCGAGCCAGAGGGCCGCCACGTCGCGGGTGGTGAAGCGCTGTCCGTGGCGTCGCAGCAGGAGGAGGTTGAGGAGGGGGTAGTTGAGGTCGTCGTCCTCGGGCATGCCGTCGATGTTCTCGGCGAGGGAGGTGGTGGCCGAGCGGCGGTTCCAGGGGTGTGCCGTCAGAAGGGCGCTGGGGACTCCTCGCGCCGTGAAATACCTGGTCAATGGCCAGTTCCCGGCGGACTCGGCCAGTCGGCGGATGGCTTCCAGGGGGAGTTTCTCCACTGGTTTGCCCAGGAGGCAGCCGGCCGCTCGGCCCAGCCAGGCGGCTTCCAGGCGGGCCGGGGTGGGGGCGGTGGCGTGCCCGTGCCCGGCTGTCTTCTTCGGCCAGTCCGGACACAGGGACTTGATCCGGTCCAGGTCCGTCGGCTCCCGGTCCGCCAAGGGGCTGGGCAGGTCCGCGAGTTCGTCCAGCAGGTCCACCGCGAGGAGGCGCAGAGCGCGCGAGGCGCGTTCGGGGGAGGCGCCCGCCGTCTCCGGAGCCTCCAGGCCTCCCGCCGCCTTCCAGCGGGACGCGATCGCCGAGGGGTCGCGGCCGTCCTGGGCTGCCTGACGGAGTTCGTGGCCGACGAGGTCCTCCGGCTGGACCCAGGTCAGGCGGAGCACCCGGTGCCTCCGAGGAGGGTGAGGGCTCGCTCGTGGGAGCGGCGTCGGCGTACGTCCCGTTCGAAGATCTCCCGGGTGACGGCGGTGAGCGTGGCCGCGGGTTCCCACAGGTCCAGACGGCTCGCTTCCGAGACCTGTTTCGACCAGTCCTCCGGGACCGGGGAGCCCAGCGCGCCCGCCAGCGCGCCGGCCATCGTCGCGATGGAGTCGCAGTCGCGGCCGTAGTTCACCGCGCCGAGGACCGCGTGCCGGTAGTCGCCGCCGGAGACCAGCAACATGCCCAGCGCGATGGGGAGTTCCTCGATCGCGTGCAGCCGGGACGGGCGGCGGGCGCCCAGGGAGGGGGCCCGGTAGTCGGGACCCACCGTGTCGTAGGGCGCGACCGCCTCTCGGAGCGGGCCCAGCGCCGACTCGAAGTCCGTGTGGTGGGACGCGGCTTCGCAGACCTTCTCGATCGCCTCCCGGGTACCGTCCTTCGCCAGGGACAGACAGGCCGCGACGACCGAGTCCGGGCCCGCACCCGGTGAGGTCGCCGCGGCCACCGCCGCCGCGAGAACGGCCGCCGCCTCACGGCCGTACGACGACTGGTGGGCGCCCGCGATGTCCAGGGCCTCGGCGTAGGCGGCCGGGGGGTTGGCCGCGTTGACCAGGCCGACCGGGGCCATGTACATCGCCGCACCGCAGTTGACGATGTTGCCGACACCGGCCTCGCGCGGGTCGACATGGCCGTAGTGGAGCCTCGCCACCAGCCACTTCTCCGCGAGGAAGACACGGTGCAGGGGGAGGGCCTCCGCGTCCAGCTCCGGGATCCAGCGCGGGGTGGTCATCAGGTCGGGGACCAGGTGCTCCGCGATCGCGTACGCGTCCAGGTGGTCGCGGACCTGGGCGTAGACCCGTACCAGCGCGTGCGTCATCAACGTGTCGTCGGTGACATGGCCGTCGCCCTTGTGGTACGGCGCGATGGGGCGGGCGGTGCGCCAGGTGTCACCGTTCCAGGGACCGACGATGCCGTGGACGCGGCCGGCGTGGCGCTCCAGGATCTGTGCGGGGGAGTAGCCCTCGACGGGACCGCCCAGCGCGTCGCCGACGGCCGCGCCGACCAGGGCGCCGGTGATGCGCTCGGCCAGTCCCACTTCTCGGCTTTCTTCGGTTTTGGGTGTCATGTACCGAATCATCCCTTCGGTGGGGCGGGTTGTGCGGCTTCCAGGAGTTCGGCGAGTTCCACCAGGTCCGTGCCGGTGAGCCGGGGGAGTGCGCAGCCGGACAGCGTGCGGCAGGCGGCACGCCAGGAGGCGGGGATCGACGCGCCACCTCCCAGGGCGCCGGCGAGGGCGCCGGCCAGGGCAGGAGCCGAGTCCGCGACCCGGGAGAGGCAGGCCGCCGCCGGTACCGCTTCCGCGATCCGGCCGTTCGCCGCGGTGGCCAGGGCGAGGGCGACCGGGACCGTCTCGGCGGCGGCGATGCCGTAGCTGTAGACGTGGTCGACGATCTGGTGTTCGAGCAGGGGGATCAGGGCGAAGGTGCTCTCGGCGTCGTGGGCCAGCGCGAGGGCGTGGCGGGCGTTGCGGCCGATCTCGGTGGACTCGGGGAGCTCCGCGAGGGCCGCGGCCGTGCAGGTGTGTACGTCGGCCCCGGTCAGGGCGAGGGAGAGGGCCGCCGCCATCGCCCTGGCGCCGTGCACGCCGTCGCCGTCCTGGGTGTAGCGGGCGTCGAACTCGGCCAGATCGGCGGCGAGTCGGGGGTCGCCGGGGTGGGCCACAGCGAGGACGCAGGCCCGGACGCAGGCCGCGTCGTCGAAGTAGTGCGGGTTGTCGTGGCCGGTGGCGGGCGGGCGCAGACCGGCGGCGAGGTTGCCGAGGCCGGCGCGGACGGAGATACGGGCGCGCAGGGGGAGGACCGCGGACTCGATCTCGGGGGCGCGGTTCGCGGCGGCGGCCACCTCGCTCGCCACGGCGTTCCAGGTGAGGTCGATCGCGGCGCGGGTGCGGCGCTGTCGGCTCAGGTCGCCGAGGACGCTGTCGTCGCCGGCCCGCAGCAGTGCCTCCGCGGTGAACGCGGCCCACTCGGCGTCGTCGGAGGGGCCGAGGCGGAGGGGTTCCGGGGGCTGGTTGAGTGCGATGGGGACGGGGAGGGTCGTGGTCGCGTTCTGTTCGGCGAAGGTGTCGAGTTCGCGGGTGAGGCGGCGGGTCCAGTCGGGCATGCGGGCGGCTCGGTGGCGGGCGGCGGGCCAGCCGGCGGCGTCGCCTGCGGCCAGGCCCAGCAGGAGGCCTTCGATGCGGCGGCTTGTTTCGATGCGGCCGCTCGTGGTGTGAACGGCCTCGGCTTCGCCTTCGGCCTTTTTGTTCCCACCCGCACCACCTGTGCTGGTTTCGTTGTCGGGTGCGGGTGGCCCCTGTGGGGCGCTCTCGCCGTCGGCGGCCGCGGGTTCGGTCGTGCCGAGCGTGAGCGTGGTCTCGTCCCAGGGGGCGGGGGGCA
>Ga0307516_10000835_pt1 | contig 42165 bp, 46 predicted proteins | sample 19_EM_MG_FD_203310 | JGI IMG/M metagenome (GOLD analysis project Ga0307516, IMG submission 203310) | Populus trichocarpa ectomycorrhiza microbial communities from riparian zone in the Pacific Northwest, United States - 19_EM | ecosystem: Host-associated > Plants > Roots > Unclassified | place... | reverse complement strand
GGAGATTCATACTTGTTTGGAGGATTTTTTCAAGATGAAGGGGGTTGATTTACGTGGGGCTGAGGAGGCTTTGACGGACCTTGATCTGACTCCTGATATCATTGCTGACATTCCAGTTTCATGCCTAAGTGAGGTTCTTGGTACTGTTGAAGGTCGTACTCGTAAGTACCAAATATTCACAAAGGCATGGTCTGATCGCCTCAAGTGCAAGAGGCGCAGACTTGTGTAGACCAGATACTTTGATACTATCTTCAAAGAGGTTCATAGTTGTCACTCATTCCTTTCTACAATATGAAATTTGATTAATGTCGTGCTACTATGAGTAACCACTATTAAGTATCCAATTCTCCTCATCTTCTGGTGACACAGACATGACTGCTTGGTGTATGAGCCACAGTCTAACCCCTGGTGTCATTGCCTCACATTCATGACGGCACAACCAAGCCTTTATTGACAAGAATGCCTGCTCAATGGGGTTGAAGTTGGGTGAGTATGGGGGCAAATAAATCAATTTTGCACCTAGAGTGATCACTTTCTTCAATATGCTGCGCCATAGCTGACACAAACATTACTCACCGCACTCAATTTCAATAATTTGACAGACGTCTTCATCATGGTGGATTGAGCAATTGTCCATAATGACCACACTGCGAGGGCCTGGAAATGGTGTCAACTTCAGAGCCTCAGCATACAGTTAGCAATATGAAACCAACTAGTAGAAAGAAAACACACCACTTGCTCTCGTAGAAATGACGAGAACTTGACCTTATTGACAGAGCCTTCGAAGATGTCAAGTGCGATAATTCCATCTACCGTCAGTGCAGGTAAAATGGAAAATCTCTGCCCACGGATGAATGCGTCACGCCGCACGCAAACACGACCAAGTGGGGACCATCCGTCCGTGCGCTGATTTGTTTTGTCGTCCACAGCTGATTCATCAAGCCAAACGAAGTACTCCATTGGTATATCCCCATACTCAGCTTGCCAGGTTGCACGAAGCAGCTCATTCCTCTCGATAGGAGACTTGGAAAGCTGCTTGTGGGTAAGCTGGAGCCTGCAGAATGTTCGCGAGAGGGTTGCAAGAGAGACTTGAACATCCCTCACTTCCAGTAACCGCTGCTGGATCTCATCAAGGTAGAGCGTAGGGTTTGCTTCAAGTATAGATGAAATATAGGCAATGTCCCCTTGCTTGAGAGTGCGTGGTCGACCCCGAGAACGTGCAAAGGGATTGCTGACTTGTCCGAAGTCTTGGTGGAGTTTGAGAATCTCGTACACCGTACGTTCGGAGCAACCTGCAAGCTCTGCAATTTCCTGCACTGATTTTCTGCCTTCATAGCGCCATACAATGATTCGGTTGCGTAGCTGCTGTTCAAGGTGAGGCGGCATATCAGCACCCTGTGACTCCTCGTCACACCAAGCTATGTTTTCTGCGAGGTTTTCATAACCATTTTTGGACATATTCATGCTTACAAATACATGCACGTGACTCACACATGAGCTTTGTTAGATTTCTACGCTGCAGTTTTTTATGCAACACTCTGTAACGACGCACTAGTAATTGAGGTAGGCGTCACGGAACCCGGCAGGCTCAGGGGGCCACACGTTCGTCGCTGCCATAGCACCTTCATTGAATCATTCTTGTCATTCTCCGTAGAAATGAGTTCTTCCAAATCTAACGTGAAGAAACTCTCGCGGATATCGCCCACGTTGGCAGGGTCTACATTACGACACAACGGGGGGGAATATCCTCTGGACCTGGGTCCGACTTCTTTAGAATGGTGCTTTCATATGTCAGGTAGAAATCAAGGAATTGGTCGAGTAGCCATGTTACCTTCATCTTGGTCTCGAGTGGAAGTGAACAGTAAGATTCCATGGCTGCAACCAAGGTGTCGATGGTCTCCTGGGGTATCCCGTGCCCAGTGACTGCCAACATTTATAAAGTGAAGAAATAAATGGTGTATATGTACTCACTGTAAAAGAATCCAACATTCATGCAGGAATTTCTTATTTCATGAGCCAAAGCAGCTCTTCGCTCTGGCGTAGATGCATCTCCTATATCGCTGACCAACAATGAAGTTCAGCAAGCGGTCGATCAAAAGCACCAATTGGACACACATTACAGGTATACTGTCGAACGCACCATCCAACGCAGCGGCTGAGGATTCAGCTACCAAAGACCTGTGGTTTTCAACTTCAACTTCGAAGCTGAGCTGCTATCCAGAGCAGATTGATCTTGATTATCACTAGTGCTTTCATTTGCCAATGTTTGTACCTACTCTATGATTCTTGTGGGTTGGACACTGCCGGACCCGGCCGGAAGGCGCTGTGCGCCCGTACTACTTAGTCTCTTTTCGTTTGCGTCTCACAATCCTCCTCGAGATCCTACGACTGGCAAAGAGGTGACACTTGGGTGCAATCTACCTCCAGTCAACTACGGAATTCCCCTTTCTTACCTAAGGACAAGATATCAATTTTGAAGCTTGAAGACTTGAACCAAAAGACCTTCCTCATTCTGACCGTTTCGTTAGACTCTTCGCACTTTCATAATTTAGGTGAACCATGGATGTTATCGGAAAGAACCGAGAGAGAGAGATAGACAAGATTAATCTGTTCAGTGAGTCTACTACCATGGTCACACACTCCCTCCTAGACGTTGGGTGATTTGTCGACAGCACTCAGTGCTTTTATACCTATACTTGACGAACGGAGGGCTGATATAGAAAAGATCGAGAAGAAGACATTCAAGTATGGTCAGCGATATCGACACAACGTAAGCTTGTTCTCGTTGTCCACCATACAAAGTCATGTGCAGGGCATCAACGTCTACATTTATATAGCTGGACGTATACTATCCCAAACAGGCTATCCTCACTCCCAACGGCAAAGCCCCTGTGCTGTTCTTCGTTTATGGCGGTGGATACAACATCGGCTCAAGGCAGTTCCCGCCCCCATACGAGATGGGGTATCGTGCGCTTGGCTCCTTCTTTGCACAGTGTGGCTTCGTAACCATCATACCTGACTACCGGCTCGTCCCCGAAGCTCGCTTCCCAGCTGCATCCCAAGATATTTGCGATGCCATAACATGGACGATTCAGAACGCTGTCACAATCAAGTCTTCGTCGTCGGCTCCCGAGTCGATACCGGAGATAGATGCGGAATTTCTGTTTGTGATGGGCCATTCTGCTGGAGCGGCGCATATCAAGATAATGACGATGTACGGAGATGTACGGAAGGCAGTCCCACCTCTCAAGGGCATGATATGGAGCGCCGGGCCCTGGTTTTTCAATATGAAAGGGGAGTCGTTCGAGACAAGCGGCCCTGTGAGATTTTATTTCGGAAGCCCTGAGCAGCAACGCGAACGCGAACCTCGATCACTGTGGAATAATTTGACAGACGAAGAGATAAAGGCATATCCAGATATTTTGTTGGTCCAGGCAGAGAGGGAGCCAGATTGGCTGCAGATTACGGGTGAGGAGATTTCGAAGGACTTGGAGAGACGATTGGGGAAGAAACCACAGAGGATCGTTGGGGTGGGGCATAATCATGTCAGTCCCAATTGGGCACTTTGTTCTGGCCAGGGAGAAGAATGGGGGCATGAAGTCGTAAAATGGATGAAAGAAAGAATCCAAAGTCCAGCACAGTGACTGTTCGTAATTAAGGCATCATACCCCCAATGGAATATCTCAAGTGTTTCGGAGTAAATCGCCTGCCCACGCAACAATTCTGTTCAGCTGTAGCCATCCACGATTCCATGTCCCTGGCAGTCACTACTAGAACAAATTCTGATTTATTCTAGGCGATGTAGTCGACTTCAACCATCTCCTGTCCGAATATCCTTGCGCGCAGACCAAAAACAAACGAAGGATCTGAAAACGTCACTGCTAATGATAGAGCAAGTGGCACCATTGCCATCATCGAACACTAGATAGAATCTTCAGAATTATCTTAGTGTTACATACGTGATGCTCGTGTATATCTGGGACAGTATAAGTACATTTTGGCTTCACCGTACACCTACTCCACCGATTCCATCCTTTCCCTTGTCCTGATCTAAACATGACTATCGCGTTGCGAGTGCTGCAAGTAGTACATCCGTATCCACTTTAGCAGCTGCAAGGAAGGAGCGCTCATGAGTAAATTTTGCCATACACCACACACCAAAAGGACCGAGTCTCCTACCTTTTAATACCAGTCGCATGAACGTTTGTGCCAAGTGCGGATGATCCTGTTCGAGCTGACACATGCTCGTTTTTGAGAGCTTCCACACCACCGCAGAACGCTCGACCACGACCGTTGCGTTCCGGCTAAGACCGGACAGCGCAGACATTTCTCCCGCGAGTGTCCCAGACACCATCGATTCCTCGATCACGGGTGTATGCTTAGCGAACTTGTAGGATGCCCGAAGAATACCTGATTGGATAAGGTACAGCCCATCAGAGGCATCCCCAATTTCCCAAAGTATGTGCCCTGCTGGGAGTGATACACGCTCAAAATAAGGGACTAATTTGGTGAGCACGTCGTGATCGACTTCATCATATGATTGGAATGTCTTCAGGAACGTGTTGAAAGGTTCCAGGGCCACATCCTTTGCAAGAATTTCTGGACATGCACGATGAGCATTGACGCTGGTCGACCTCAATAATGAAGACTTACCACCAGCGATTGTTCGTTCGCCTGCGTTTCGCAAATGAACTTCTCTTGGAGTGCCTGGAAGGGTGTCTTGGAGATTGATATCCAACGCCCGCCGTCCTGGAAGGGTCGAACAAACTTACTGTTATGCTATAATCCAGAGCAAGCGAAACACGCACTGATAGGCGTGCTCTCTGTCTTCTGCACCCTGAACCAAGCACGAAGATACGCATTCTCTGTCCCTGCACGTCCATCAATTCACGTAAATTCATAGTATACTGCAATCCCCACTTACATTCCATGGCATCATTCAGCGTTTCGCAGCGTTCCACCTGCGGCTCCTCCAATATCCCAGAGCTCGCTAGCGCCTTGCCAACCGGAGATTTTGACGACACGCCACAAAACACCAACAAAACACCCTTGGACGCGAGCAGTCTCTGTACTCTCACAAATGCTTCAGCAGACGACATGTCTACACCCGCTACCAGCGTGAGGTCAACGATTACAAAGCGAACAGGATCCCGTCGCCAGTTCGGATTATTGACGATGCCCCGTAGCTTGTCTTCGACGTGCGCAATTGTACCGAAGAATAGAAATCCCTGTAATTGGAGAATACGCGTTTGCTTGGATACTTCCCGGATATAGGCCCTATGTGCAGCGGGACGTCGCACGGTCGACATGGCCGCATCTCCCGAGTAGAATACCCGTATACTTCGTCTCTGGGAGTTTTGTATGACGAAGAAGAAACCTTTGGGAACGGCGCGAAAATACAAAATTTACCAAAAACATTTATAGATGAACGGTGCAACACTTACAGCTGACGACGATACCGAACAGGATACCGATCACAAAGTCCCAGACAGTCATGGTGACCATGATACTTATGATCGTGAAATACTCCATCCTATGCTCAGTCGGCATGGCTCGTTCATGTGGGATCAAGTACTCGCACCTGCTAACACGGTGGCGTGTGTCCCAAAGTGCCTCTTTTACAAGATCGATGCCAAGCACAATAACGAGTGTGCTTACGACCACCACCGCTGGTACACATCCATCAGAGGGACATTATCCAGAAATTCAAAGACATACGGATATAGGCGATCGGCGCTGTTCCTATTATCAAAAGGAGAAAGCTGACGACTGCAAGCAAGAAGCCTGCAACTCTGTTGCCACCTCCTAGCCGATAGAAGCTACACCATTGTCAGGCCCACACATATATGAGTGCGCGCGGAATACCCACAGTAAGGTGTTGACATAGACGAGATAATTAGGACTGGAAATCAGTCTCAGCAAGAATCAGAATGATCGTTGCAGTGAGGCGTACACAGAGCCAAGAAGCCCAGACAACAGATTGGAATACCCGTGACCAACAAGTTCCCGATTGGTGTCGATATCCTGATCCAGTGAGACGGCTATTGGGCCAGAAGGTCACACAGTCAATAGGAAGATGGCCTGAAGTGGCACTTACATAAAGCAGGGACATTGAGAGGCGGATGCAAGACGTTAAAGATAAGCCTATTTCAAATGTAAATATATGAACAGACTGCGTCCTGCGCCCAAAATACGCACAACGCAAATTGGGTAGACAGTGTACTCCATAGTGGGGTCCACCTGATCAAGTTCAGGTCTCCAAGGTGCGTGCGTGTGAGCTCCCATGAACAACGTTGACAGTCGTGCAGTATACTCACCGTAGTATGAGTAAAATTCATACCACTTTTCTCCCGTTCCCTGGGCCGACTCGAAGAGCCATCCCTCCTTGCGAAGGTTGTCCAGATTAAGACTAGCCGCTGCAACGATCACATAAAAGGCAACAGGTATAATTAAAAAATCTAAGCACGTCAGCATTCGAATCGCGAATAAGTCGCATGAAAGCGATCGACTCACAGACGGGGAATATGAGCTGATGCTTCCAGCGTGCCGTCATGACCCTCAGAAAAACCGCAAGGATTACAGGGAGGACCCATTGTGCGAGCGTATGAGAATTGGAAACAAAGTACCGGAGTGTCTCGAGTGTGGGTGGATCAAACGCATCCGAAGGCAATCGAGTGCTGACCGTTAATCTATTGAATATCACAAGTTACGGACGGACCGGCACCGAAAGAGGGGGAGTTATCTGTCGATCAATCGTTGGAACGCGGATAGGCGGCTTACCCCGTGAGAACGAGGAATACGCCAACACCACCGATGCACCTGCATAACAATATTTCGACGTCAACCAGTCTCCGCTCACCGTCAGGGCTTCATGCCACATACCCAACCAAAATATGCCTGGGAAAGAATCCTATGAGGACCCCCAGACGGAGGTAACCAAGCAGGAAAAATGTAAGCCCTTGGGAAAGAAACGTGTTATGGATTTGCAATGCTTGAATAGGAAGGTACAGACCTGTAAGGAAAGAAGATAACGCAAAAGAAACCAGGGTGGTCGCAATCACTTCAGGCACGTTCTCCTCGCCCACCTCTCGTGCAATCGTTGTCGCAAGGATATGAAAGAAGGGCTAGGGTTGCACGAGTGAGGAAAAGGACGTTCAAAAAAACCCATTGGACATACAACTACTTCAATCATCATACTTCCATTGGCGCCTGCGAAATTACTACCGCCGAGTGTGAATACCAATTGGGCAATCACAGTACTGCGGCGCAATTTGTTCAGCAAGGTCTGTGCCGCCATGCGGATCCGGACTACTTACGAGACAAAAAAGAGAGAAACACCCATCCCTCCCAAAGGGGCAAAGACACCAGACGTTGGAAAGATTATCATGCCATCTTATCGCATTATTAGTAATTATTGGGAATGCGCTTGGTGTTTACTTACAGGAGAGACCATCAAGAACGTTCAGTAATGCGCCTAAAAGGACAGCAGGAATGGCCAATATAGCTGTCCTTGCCAACACGTCCAGACCCATGGGCTCCAGCGTTGTCCACCAATGACGAAACCTCTTGGGAAATCCATGTATAGTGGAATTCTTGTGGAGAACTGGGCCAGAGGGACTGCGAGTAACAGTGGTTTCGTGCGGGGGAGAACGCGGATGAAGCAGAGGGGTTCTTTCACTTGCTACATCTGGTGCATCTTCACGACCCGTATTTTCGCAAGCGTTGCTTCGACGATGATCATTGTACCCTGTGTCGGATAATTTCTTAGTAAATGAGGCGAGATGCGTTTGTAAGGTCCTGTCGGACGACGACTGCGAACGCTCTTCTATGGGAGGCAAGTTTGGACTGAACGGCGGGGTGCTACCGAACGCCGAGCTGTCGGTTTCTCTGGATGGGGAACGTTTTCGGGCCAACAAGAGCGAGAGCCCAGAAGGAATGAACGGAGCAGGCTCTGTACAACCCCTGTCTGACATCGACCCTAAGTTTGGGAGTGCCAGTTGCGATGCGTTAGTAGTCTGAGAATCTGAGGTGGACGTGGAAGAGGAAGAGGAAGGGGAAAAGTCAATGCTGGCTGAAAGGTGGGCGTTATCCGGGTCTGCATTTGTATTGTGGCCCAGAGCAGCGAGAGAAATGAAAGAAGACTTACGAGCAGAAGCCAACGGCGGTTCCTGAAGCAAGGGAAAATCGAAGGACTGGCCGGGGGAAGGGAAATGCATATTGGAAAGCTGAACGGTGCTATCACGTAGATCACCCGACAAACGCGGTTGGGTGTGGATACGCGAGGTAACATAACTCCTTGGCCGGAGAAGTCTGATGAACGAATGGGTGGAGGTTAGAGGGCCACATTGTGAGCATGAATATGTATGAGAGACGTGATATGGCAATATCTGCTACATGCTGCAGTAAGAAGGAGCAACGTACCCAGCCCGATGGAGATGTGCCCCGTCTGGGGGGGAAGAAAACGAGGGTAATATGTCGCGTTCACGATACAAAATTGCGCCCCTGTTGCGCAACTCGGAATCACTACATCCGTGTGTGCTCATCCGTGCTTCGTTTGACGACGATTCATTCGTCGAGACGGAGACCATTGTCTCAACAAGTCCGAGGAGATTGCGTTGGGAGATGTCCAGGTTCGTCGGCGTCATGGGTCATGATCGTTGGTTTTCATGCGAGGATGGCGGGTTGAATGCTGGTAGGCGTCTTATCCGCTGCACAACAGCGGATGAGTCGAGACTATTTTTCTACTCGAGCCGCTATTTCTGTGACGGTCAAATATGTCATGATAAGACACAGCCACACCCAATTGTCACGTGAACTCGCGCTGCCTCTTTGCTTTTGTCGCCGCTGGCAAACAGAATATGTCCAACACAATCCCACTGTAAGCTCGTCGTATTCATGCATTCACCATCTATCTGACTGTTACACAGCTACCCATTGTCTAATTTCACATTCAGGTACGACTGTACTTGCTCATACAAAGCTTGTTATTTCCGATCTGACGAGCATATGATTTAGCACCAAAGAGGCCCAGCCTGAAGAGGACCCCTCCGTTTCGGCCCGCCTACAGCGCCTTCAGAATAATTATGAAGACTTTGGAATGCGGAGAACCGTAGAAGGCGTCTTGGTCGTGCACGACCATGGCCATCCACATATCCTCATGCTCCAAATTGCCAACGCGTTTTTCAAGCTGCAAGTCTGCTTTTCTTGCCGGCCGTCTATATATCCACCTTTCTCTTTGCAGACCAGGGGACTATCTCAAGCCCGGCGAAGACGACGTCGAGGGCCTCAAGCGGAGACTGGACGAACGTCTCGCCCCACCCCCAGAGTCCAAACAGTTTAATGCATCACATGGCGTCGACAATGAGTGGGAGATCGGTGATTGCCTTGCGCAGTGGTGGCGTCCCAACTTTGAGACGTTCATGGTCAGTAACTTGATGCCCTCGTGATTATATTTATCTATTTCCATTCCAGTACCCATTCATACCTGCGCATATAACCAAACCAAAGGAGTGCAAAAAGTTATTTTTGGTGCATATGCCCGAACGCAGTACGTTTCATCTCATTCGGTGCCGCACCGACGCATGATAACCACGATTGTTCAGAGGTATTGGCTGTTCCTAAAAATATGAAATTACTAGCCATTCCACTGTTCGAACTGTATGACAACGCCGCACGGTATGCCCTTCACGCATTCGTTTTTACAGCATGCGTTGATGATTGGAAACATAGGTACGGTCCGCAGCTGTCTGCTATCCCTCATTTATTGTCCAGGTATAACTTCATATACCAGTAATTCAAGTTGTGCCCTATAGAGACATCCTTTGGCCCATTGCTGTGCCTTTTCTGTAGATGGACGCTGTTGTAATCCACTTAGCATGTCGACAAGCAAGATGATTGCGCTGACTGAAGCGGGTTGTGTGTATTATCATTCAGGGTGCCTTGGAAGTCTGAGTTCCGTGCGCTTCTCGATAAGCCTCCGGTTATTAACCACAACACCGCTCATCCTGCCAATTCCTCTGCAACCTCTCACACTCTGGTAGTATTTGAGTCCCGCTCATGACATTTCAAGGGTTCCTATTCATATCGCATCGAACTGTCCAGTTCCCTAAAGCAAAGAGGAATCCACAACGTATTTACGCATCCACGTACCGAACGACGACCGCAGGCTGTTCCCTGGTCAATTAGACGAACAAATCCCAGAAATCGGCGGGACCGCTCGCGAATGGACCGTCGACAAGATCCTGTCGCATCGAGGCAGTCACGCGGACCCCAAGTTCAAAGTCCTCTGGACGTCAGGCGATAAAACGACGTGGTTACCCTACGGTGAGATAGCATATCTTCGTGCGCTTACTGACTACTTGGAAGTATTGACATATCGCCACTGACCGATAGCAATATCGGAGACGCATCGGACGATGAACTCGATGCGACAACTGGGTATGTGGCACTATGCATCTGTTGTCCTAATACATATTGCCCTGTCCATCAGGACACGCAGGAGCGACGCTCCACTCCGGCACCAGGCCGATTTGCCTACCACGGCGGTACGATCTTGTCTGAGCAACAGCGTTGATAAAAGCCGCCTGTGATATTCCTCACAGATCCTTTTCGACGAGCCCAGCAACGGACTTTGGGCGCTGGACCCAGTTGAGCCCCCATACGAGATGCGTCGGGCCAAGGAGCTGGCGCCTAATTGCGCGCGCAGTAGTCGCTGTGTCCCACGCATATGAACGTCAGGACCGTGCCCCGATATATTGCTAGCACGACGCGGGAGCTTAAGAAGAGACAAGGGCCATCCGTTCACGCATCGCGTTTCACCTCGGACGGAGACGACATCCTTAGGGTGCCGACTCTATAACAAGCATCGTTGCTCTGCTCGTACACCGTACCGAGCGCAGACACGCCCTAATCGTCGAACCAAACGACAACCCTTCCACCTCAACTGTTTCGTGATGAGCGCTGGAGATCCCACCAGTCCCCCTGCCGAGTTCATCCACCTCGACAACGAATCCTATAACGTTCGCGTCGTCACTAAGGACGGCGACAGCTATTATAAAAGCTACCATTACGAACAGATCCGCGATTTCTTCACTCTAGACCATCAGCTTCGCAATAAGGAATTCCCGTCCAAAATTCCTGGAGGCTATGACGACTTCTGTCGTGCCTTCGACAGGGACGCCAAGAGAAGGAACTTCACCGGCGCCGCGTTCGCTCCTCTCCAGTACAAAGGGCTGGAGCCCGTTTCCATAGCATGGGATGCTGGTAGTACCCGCCCGCCCACTGTCTTGGAAATGTTGGGACAGGATGCGGACCTCAGGTCTCACTGGGAAAAGATGGGGTGCCGCGAAATGACGCACGTAAAGGAGGATTTCCGGCTCATGATGGCCTGGAAATACATGAGTAACGAACTGCAGAAGGATCAGGTGAAGCAAAGAGCATACGACGAGCGAGAGAATAAACGCCAGCGCAAAGGCCTTTGCGCGCCCGAGACCAGCGGAGGTCGTGCCGTCGGAACCGGGACTAAATTACCTCGAGAGCGCCGTCGTCGTGGCCGTTCGTCTTCGAGCCCATCCCCTAAACGAAACTTTTGTCGCCCCCCTGAACCTTCCCTTAAACGCTCTCGCAACGGTTCCGTCGTTGGAGAAGCTGGCCCCAGCACTCTCCCTATCGCTGATGAAGGTTGGCATGGGAAGGGAAGGTAGTGGTTTGCCCAGGGGTTCAGTGGTGGTATCTCCATTAAGGGGCAGGCTACTAAAGTAACGAAGGTAGACAAGAAGGGAAAGGGGAGGTGCGACTATCGGTATTGACGACGTCGAAGATTTTATACCAAGAAACACTCCAATTGAATTTTCTGGGCAACGTGAATTGAATAATCGTCTTTGGACAAGCCGAGAACGCATGCGGGACGTGCGTAAAACTTATTGACCCCCCATGCAATCATGCCAAACATCTCGCAGTGATTGGTTCGTAGACCCTACGACACTGCACTCATCGTTGGTACTATATGATGAAGGTTCTACCGACTATCATAGGTCGAAAATGTAAAGAGAGGTCGCGCAAGTCCTCCCATGATCACCTTCCAGATGTTCTCATACGAAAAATTTGGGCCAACGACAGAAAAGAATGGACAACATATTCACCACTACATATATGTGCGTCGGTCCAAGTCTAGTTTCACGTACTAGCCGCAAACAGGGGGATATAAATAGAAAATATTTTAAGCTTTCCCGGGCCGTATCCAGCAGATGCTATGGTCGGTCCTTTCACTAGGTCGTCGTAGCCCAGCCTATCTCCAGAGATTCGTTTGAAACCAAATTATACTGCCTTGGGATATGACTATAGTACAGTATTCCTGCTTTAAGCCTACCTCTACAAAGTAGATCAATTCGCCAGATCGTGGCTATTCTACCCAGAAAGTAGCGGTCTAACGATGCTATCCAATAATGATGACTCTGAACCCGTCCAGCTCAGGTCAAGTAACTCGACGCCCTCCTGAACCACATCTCTTGTCTGCTGCCGACCGCCCCACGTAATGCGAGGGGTCCATGCTACCAAGTGCGCACCTATGTGACCCAATGCAACACGTGCAGTTGAAGTGTCCATCGCTGTATTACTCCGAGTCTGCTTGTATGCAGAGAGGAAAGACCTGATTGTGGTTTTGGCGGATTCTTCACGATGTGGGTGGAACCTCGCAATGAGATAAAGCTCCGCGCAGAGCTGGCCCAAATCCAACGCTGGCAGACCTGTCTTTGCCAGTTCCCAATCTATAACGTATAATTTATCCAGAGCCTCGATTGCACCATCCGCTCCCCGTCGCAGCGATACCAAGATATTCCCTGGCCAAAAGTCGCCATGGGTCATGACAACTGTCGAGGAGTGTATCTCCTTTGTCCTCGTCTCCGCCAGCTTTGTGATGGTCACTAACTTCTCCTCCGGAAGCTCTAGGCAAGGATCCTGAAGGTGAGGAATATCATTGTCTCCACCTGTCAGTGTGGAGACGAGTCGACCGTATGTCACGAAGGCCGAGACCATCTTCCCGCGCTCATTACTTGCGAACAGGCTTAGGTCAACGTCCGGATGTTCGTTCAACCCATGTATGTGGCTGAGGAACCGCCCGAGCGCGGCCCCGATGTCCTCAAGTAGAGACCCCGGCAGGGTCTCGTCGATTAATGTCTCTTTCAGAGTACGTGTATCCGATCCGGCATCGTCGATGATCAATACACGGGCTTCCTTGTCGAAGAAACGCACAGTAGGAACCGTCACGATGGTGTCATCATCCAGCCTTGGAATATTGCGGACCAGTCTGATCGCCTCCACTTCAAGTCTCTGTTCGATTTCAATGTGAGTAGGACAATCCTTAACACAATTGAGATGAGTGGAGGAATACCTGACGCCCTGGGGAGATCGGAGTCCGAGTGGTGTTGACAGGTAATACTGTTACACCTGGAGCTGCATATTTCAGGACGAAGGTCGACATCCCATCAACAGGCACGTGGAGATGGATCCTGTATGTGAAGTTGGCGAACCCTCTGCTCAGTAAGTTGACGGTATGTGAAGCAAACACAGTATTTTGCAAGTAAGTCTGGATGCCGGCTTCTGTGGCTAGCATGTCGTCGGTGGAAGCAATGCTTGACATGGTGGCAAGTTGTCCGAAGTGTTCAGGATTTATGGAGCAGAGTGCTCAGTATGAAGTTCAGACTCTTGATCGCCACTGTACTATATAGATAGCCTAGTCTTGAACGAGTCACGGTATTACGGAACCGGACGTGGTTTTAGTGCGAATGAGTACGAAGATGAAGCGCTGGTCAGGACTCAGATTGTGACTCAGGTGGAGGCAGTCCCGTGTTCCGTATTTTCATAGTGACTCTAAATGGCGGTGGAAGGTGTTGGGACCGAATGCGGGACGTTGGGAAAAGATGGGAAGCCGTAAGACTGGCACGCACGAAGAGGATGGCGTTCTACGCAAGATAGCCTGGAAGCATATATTGCGGATGGATCAATTGAAAAAGAGGGCTTACGATGAGAGAGAGAAGCGCCAGCGCCAGGGCCTTCGCGCGCCCGGGACTAGCGGCAGTCGTCCTACTAGTAGTACCAGGGAGAAGTTACCTCGTCGCCGTCGTTCGTCTTCGAGTCCGTTTCCTAAGCGCACTCTTCGTCATTCCCCTGGATCTTTCCCTGAATGCTCTCGCGAAGGTTTCGTCGCGAGTCCCAGCACGCTCCCCCCCCCCGCTGATGAAGGCGAAGATATCTACATGGGTAGTGGGATCCAGTGGTGGGCCATCTCTATAAAGAGGAAAGAGACAAGAAGGGAAAGGGTAGGTGTGAAGGTACTACGACGATATGTGACGGCATGACGGCTGAAAGCGCTTGAACCAGAATTGCTGGCGGGATGTGTCCAACGCGTCATGCTGTGTTTGTCGCTGTACGTGTCTGCAATGTTGGCCTGATTCAACTTATGTATCATTTCCACTCAACCGAAGGTGTCCTTGTGTACTGGATGTTGACTAGGTCCTCGTACCGAGTTTTCCGTTTGGGCAGTCGGCACTTCCCAAGCCATTATATAAGGGGTTCACCGCCGTCCCCTATTTCCATCTCTCCCCACCACCCTCTTGAACATCAGACGACGTTACAATGCAGAGCACAACTTGGAATTCGTTCTCTTTCTCCAGGTAATCATTGTCACTAACTATTCTCTACAGACAAGGAGAACTGCCCTCAGTCAGCCTCTCCATATGCATTGCCGAACCGGCGCCCTCGAAAATATAGTACTTCAGGTGAGTTCTTACTTAAATTTTCTGTGTAATCACCGTCACCATGCTCTACAGACATCGACAACGCTTCAAGGTCAGCCTCCGTTTTGTAGTGAGTTTGCTACCTCGCTAATCAATCACCAGCTTCACAATGTTCTAAGCGATGATTTGCGTGACTCGTACGGTCTACACATTGTCAGAAAGGAGAGGCCGTATGACAATGTTCACCTTGAGCGGGATGAGTCGAACATATCAATGTCTAATATCATCGTTCCGAATCCCCGTGTAGGACAGTGTCCTCGCTGTAAACATTTCTCTCGGTCTTCTTAGAAATATAGATACTATTGTCTGACATCCGAAGATCTTGTTGTGTTGTGGTGAATAGGCTAGGATCCTACTTGCCGCCACGCAGACACCCAAGCTCAATGTCCAGGCACGCAAACTGTTCGTGATGACTGGAAACAGATCAGATATGCCACAGAATCAAAAATGTGATTTCGTCGAGAACAAGGTCTTCTCGTGAATGAGAGTGCGTGCCTCACTACGCAGAGGAGAAAGAACTCGCCTTCAAGACAGGACAGGTCAACTGGAGCTAAATGACCGCTGAACGTTTCATTGAACCCCTTCATTATCACAATTATCTCCAAATTCCAAAGAAGACCTGCCACCACGGCCTTCCCGCTCCTTGAGCGCTCCTTTCGTACCCCTGCACAAGACGTTCATAGTGTTTGGGCATGGAAGCTGGCTGCAGCGTCCTGCTCGACAAGGGATACTTTTTCGACCACGTCCAGTGTCAGTTCTGACGAATACAAAGTGACTTCATACGAGTGTACGAACCTTTTTCTGAATGCTATTATCCAGTAGACCCTGTGCTGCTTGGACAGCTCTTGGGGTCAAGTTTGGATGTGATGCAAGAGACTGAAGAAAGGTTTTAAGCTGGATGTTAGGCCGAAATGGGTCTATCGGCCATGCGGCTGCAATTTTCAAGAGTCTCTGGGAAGTTTTGGAGGCAGACATTGCACGCAGGTGGCCGGGAAGTGGATGTCCAGTGTCCCAGCTCGTCGATGCTAGTGTTTATGTGTTGGGGGGTGGCTTAGCTCGGCGCCTTTCCAATTTGCAGGTCGCGTGCACGCACCAGGACTCCGCCTGCACTCCACCCTCCTTCTCACTCTCCAACATCGACGATGCCCCCCGTCAACGCCACCGCAGCTGGTGAGACATCTACCGCAGGCACTAATCCAGCGACACCAGTCAACGTCAAGCTATTACTCATCGGCAACGCATCCGTGGGCAAGAGTAGTCTCCTCTTGCGCTTTTCTGACGAACAATGGATACCCGAAGACGAGGCAACTGCAACTATTGGAGTGGACTTTCGGGTGAGTTGTCTGTTGTGATTAGTAGAAGTTGAGGGCTTCCGAAGGTGCGGGCGTCGTGACTCAGCGCTACTACCGCTGGACGCACATACGGCAGGGGCCACAACTCCTGCAGGCACTCGAGTGTCCGCCTGTCCCAATCCCGCCCTCCAAACAGTACATTGAAAACCGAGCTAATGTCGATTTGCTGTCTGATACAGGTACACAAGATGGAAGTGAACGGACGAAAGGTCAAACTGAGCATATGGGTCAGCATCGCCTCCTGCATCCCTTGAAACCAATGAAACATGTGGCTGAGATTCTTGACTCCCTTTCTTTCGCGCTTCGTAACGTTGTTCACGACGTAAAGGACACTGCAGGACAAGAGCGATTCCGAACGATTACGTCTTCTTACTATCGAGGCGCTCAGGGGATCATACTTGGTACGATGCATCCCCTCCCTGTCCTTTATCTGTGCGTGCCTGTGCTGACATAGTAGCGTCATTTGAATAGTGTATGACGTCGCGAACAGAGAAACGTTCGACGCACTACCAAAGTGGTTCACCGAGATCGATACCTATGTTTCGACAATGGTCCCCAAGATTATCGTTGGAAATAAACTAGACAAGGTTCTTATCCACCTCTTTCACTCCGTCCCTTCACTGTCTCGTCCTACTTGTGATGTTGCATCCCCTGACATACTGTTTACATTATCCAGGAACATTCCCGGCAGGTATCCACCTCCGAAGGTGCTGCTTTCGCCACACGCAAAGAGGCCCTTTTCCTGGAAGCAAGTGCCAAGACTTCCGTAGGTGTAAGCGAGGTATTTGAGGACCTCGTCAAGCGGATACTTGAAACGCCAGAACTGTGGGCGCCCGTTACACCTGATAGCGGAAAGCGTGGCCAAGAGGACGGCATGCCGGGCACGATCGACTTGAACGGGCGCGGTCAGAATCAGGAAGGGGATGGCTGGGGTGGTTGTGGATGTTAGCGGGAGGGATTCTCGTGGTTACATTAGGAACAATCATGACTGGCTATGAATACCCAGGTACTACATTATCCTCAATTTTTCAATGTTCTATACCTGCGCGAATTGTATTAACGACTATAATCAGATGGTCAAAACTTGATCGTATTATGATGTACCTTGAAAACTGACTTTGGTGAGACGTTTCACCGTGACACTTGTTGCATACTGATTCCATGTCACTTGTCTGTCGTCAGTAAGCAGTGCCAAGTCAAACACATGGAATATTGTAAGGCTCGTGGCCCAGATTGACGAGGCTGCTGAGCCCCCCTAACTGTCGCATCGTCTCGGTGATGATCACCTTGCACCGCAGTGGAAATCTTCGGCGGCACACCAGTCAAGCTTACCATGGACTATTTTAATTGACAGGTGTACCGCCGCGTGCGGAATAACTTTGTCTTCACGAGCATTGCTTGAGCGAACCCTTGCCTAAAGTATTTGTCCTGGAGGTCTGCAGCTCCCGCACCTATAATCCAGGACAACATCTGTCATCGTACCGAGCAGATATAGGCTTCGCAGGGACATATGCAGCGAGAAATGGAGACGATCGCTCTGGTGCGAATTGAAGGCATGCGTGGATAATATCTGTGCAGACACCCGTGTGAGTGCCGTTTGGAGGGGTAAGGTGAATTTTCCTGTGCTGTGGGATAGTGCTACAGGCTTCTGATACTGTCGTTGTCGGCACAGGCAAGTCAAGAATCCGAGGAAGAGTAGGCGAACAAATCACGGTGCCGCCGAGCCCGAAAGGCATGGTACTACATAGTAGAGGAAGAAAACCAAGGAAGCGGGCAGTACTGCCACCTGCCTATCTGATGCAGATGGCCATACGTAACGGGGGCAATGATGGATACGTGCGATATCGAGCCGAGTTGTATCAGGATCGCGCCCACAGTCACCCTCGAAACCAATGGAATATTTTGGATTCAGACGGAAGTTGTCGGTTGTCATTAGAGAACACCCGATCTGATTCCTGGGTGGGAGTTGGCATTATTACGATGTGGGGCACCTCATGAAACAAAATTCATCCTAGCCCTGTACATATCAACGCGATACACACTTGTCATTGAAGCTCCGTTTGACGGTGGCATATACATATTGATTCTGAGAGGCGTCGCCAATGCTCCAAACCCTGCGGTCCGCACGTTAGGTCTAGCATCGGGTAGTCCCTAAATGACCATAATTAACTCGGAAAAAAACCCCCCTGTGGTGACCACTCCAGGTTTCGTACCGTGCATCGTGGACCGCCGCCATGATCGGCTTGGCGATCAGTGATGAGCACCAAACCGAGAAACAATATCATAAGCATGCAAGATTTAGAATCTTTGTACCTGTTGTCATAGTCATACTGAGTTGAAAACACAGCTGGACTGCGGAACTTGGATAGGGTCCAATTCATGGACCCGATTAGTACAAATGGGTTGAATTGAACAGACCTACAAGTGTAGTCATGGACGGTTACTCCTCCGACTGACCGCCGTCCGGAAGGACGGTCACCGTTGGCGAGCGTATCTCGACCAGGCATCAGCCTCCCGTGCTGAGACAGTCGCTAGTAGTACCCGTCCAGTAAATCACGCCAACCAGACCATCCCCCCAAAGCCAGGTGCACGCCACAACATGTGGGCTGTTCGAGCGTGTGAAGGGTATTTGGACGCCTCGCCGCGGCATATGCACACACGCAAGCCTTGAGTTTGAGGAACAAATGTAACACGTCATAGTACATAGGAGCGCGCGCGCAACAGAAGCCTCGGAAGTTGATCGTTCCTTGTTATCTTAACAACGAATCATGTATCAGGGGATGGTGGAGCGTGCACGGCGGACATAGTGGGGCAAGCCGAGATAATGGAGGACAAGCCGAGATGGGGCGAGTGAGGTAGGAGGTGAATGTGAACGACATTTAGTCGACGATGATCGATTAGTCTTTGATACCTGTCGAAATAGCATGTAGCACATGGCAAGGGCGGGTCTTTGTTCTCACCTCGTACGCTGTGCATGCCTAGTTAGACCAGAAGAATTTTGTGGACATCGCCGACTGTAATTCCTGTGCAGCTGCCAGACAATAGAACAGTACAATCGTTCGGAACCGCCCCTGTCTCTTTCACGTCAGGGCCCAAAATAAAATAAAACCCAAACTTAGGCCAAGAAATACCATCGAGGATGTGGAGCATCCTGCACAGACACGATGATCTGCTAGGCAACGGGTGTTATCTTGGGCTGTCCCTGCCACTTGGTACATGTCTCATGTTTCACAGTATAGCATGTTACAGAACTTACAATCAAACAGCTACTAGGGGCCCTTTCTCAAACAGGCCAACTCAGGTGCTGCCATCACTGCAAGAGCCACTCGTGAATCGAGTCAACGTCAACTCGGTATACATTGTAGATGCCGGAAGAAAACATAGCAACGGCCGTTGTGCGTCAGCGCACCGGCTGAGAGGGCCATGCTCGTTACATGCGTTTACCTCACCTTATGGTAGTGCAAACATCGGAAAGCTGATCTTGTCAGGGAGACCCCGCGGAGACGCCGAAACCCGCGGATCCACTCACTGCAGGCCATACACACGTGGGGCAGTGCTGAATTAAGGGGTGCGAGGTTTTTGATGTAGCCACATGATAAACCATGAAGCTTTGGTACACGGAATAATTTCTGCATAGCATACATGATGCATGACATATGCTACAGATGTGCAGTCGGAAGCATCCATGGTGGTGCATTGACAGATGTCAGCGCAAGGGAAGACCGAGGCTGGGAAGAGAAGTGCTACAGCAAGAAGTATTTATACCCTTTTGTATGCATGAAACAGCCGGGTCCTCTAATAAATTCAAGTGCGCAGCAAAGGTGAAAGGGAGGACTCACGAATAGTCACAAACTGGAAAACCGGTGCACTAAGCCTTTATGCCCCATCACTTCTGCGCAACCTATTGAACTTGGGCAGCATCTCACGGAGATACTCCGCATGTTTGATACGTAGATCTGCCTCCTGCACTTGCCCCCTTCCACTCCATGTCCTGCGATCAGCAGAGGGACCATAGATACAGGTGTACTCTTGTAGCGTTTCCTCTTCAGTGGGCACGACCAGGCAAACCGCTCCAATGACACAATAGTTGGTTATGCGCACTGTATGATGGATACGTGCTCGGGTCGATATTGTGTTGAAGTTCCCGATGGACAGACACTCGACACCTGTGAAGTAGAACGCATCATGGGTGGTTGGCACTCGAGCGCTTCCGACACGTACGACAGCCTATCTCGAAAAGATTGTTGTCGCCTATGCGCATCACTTCCTTGCGACGATTGACAATGACAACTGCCTCTTCGATTATGCAACCAGCGCCAATGACGATTGGCCCAGCGAATGCGAAGATGGTTGCCTTGGGGTGAATGACGGTGGTTGGACCAACGGTGATGTCGCCTTTGAGGTCAACATCTTGGCAAACCACTGCTTTGGAGTGGATTGTGAATTTATCCCGTCTGTGTGGAAGGTGTCAACGATGCGATGCAGCACGGCAGACCCGCACCCACATAGGAGGCATCCAAAGAGCTGGCGATGAAACGTGTCATTATATGGCAGCCAATTGTTGCATCCATAAACAGGCACACTATATACAGTACTAAACATCGGGATGGGTCGTCAATCGCAACCCTGCCTCAGTTCCATGATATGGCCCAGAACAACGGACTCACGGTGGGTGTGCACTGCTAGTTTGATTCCTCGATAGGTTTCCGCAGTATTTGAAATAGGACATCCCATTGACCACCAACTTGCTGTGTGTCAGGGCTCTCGTAACTTACTTGGCTGATACATCTTGCTGCTGCGACGGCTCCCCTCCATGCGACGTTTAATTCCCGCTCAAACCACTGCCACACCGGGACTATTTTCAACGTTTCAGGCGTTCATCCATATGTGGACCCAGGGGGCACTGCTCCCAAACAAAAACCCTCCCTGCCCTACTCCTTCCTTTATACATTACCCACACGACTGACGTCCTAGTCTTCCAACCATGTCCGACCCAGGCAGTATGTACCCTCGATATGTGTGCAACCTGACTACTAACAGCACATGCTATAGCGACCAATACTACTATGTCCGCTGGTGCCACCATCGGTCCATATAATTATGTCCCTACACAGTGGATAACTATCTTGGTTAGTTCCCCTCTGTTTTAGCCCTCGCGCACTGTAACCTACCTGTCTGTCTCGTCCAGTATGTTTCTCTCTTTGGCATCTCTACAGGTGAGCAGAAATGATTCGCGATTTATCGCCCTCTCACCGCGTTGTCCAGCGGTCCACCTTTTGCAAGCCGTAAAGTTCCGCATGTGGTGGCTTTTTCCTACTGTTATCCTTGCGGGTGTCTTGGAAATTCTTGGCTGGAGTGCCCGACTGTGGTCAAGCATTAGTCCGATGTTACTCACCCCCTTCGAAATACAGTGAGACATTTGTCTTTTTTATCTTAGGATTTTCTTTGACACCCCGAAGATTGGTCGGAACAATTATAGCACCCACCCCCTTCATAGCAGCAAATTTCCTTGTTTTGGGGAGAATCATCAACCAACTAGGTCCTCAATACAGCCGCTTGTCACCGAAGCTTTGTACGCTTGCTATCCACCCCATTGTTTTCTTATCTGACCGATTTATTCAGACGCTATTATATTCGTGTCCTTCGTAAGTACACCAGCGACAAGTCGATAACTTATCTTACTCGGTGCTGCGGAAACCCAGGATTTATTGTGTTTAGTGATACAAGCAGTAGGCGGTGCCATGGCTGCGGAAGCAGTCAACACGAACGGGGATGCAGACGAGGTGTGTGGAGGTCTCTTTCATGAATTGCCGCTCCTCATGTTCTTCGTGCTTCTACAGGGAGGCAACGTCATGCTGATCGGTGTTGCAATTCAAATGTGTAAGTGACATTCCAACCGTCCCTACCAAGCAGCGTGGTGATGTGACTTGCCTGGCCAGTCGCTATGACACTCTTCGTTATCTGCGCTGCGGAGTTTTTCGTGCGCTTCCTCAAAGACTCTCCCATACGAAGGCATGCGGCATCCATGAGTGAGGAGAAGCGAGATGCTAAGCTCTACGAGTGGGATACGATGAAGTTCTTGGTCTTCGCTCTCTTCTTCGAAACAGTTTTCCTCTTCATCCGGTTGGTTTAATTCCCACCTTCATCCACTGCACATACTAATACATCAGACAGGTCAGTGTACCGTACCATTGAATTGGAGAATGGCTGGAGTGGACCCATTATCTCTACCGAAGTCTACTTCAGTGCGTCCACCGTTTTTTATTATATTATTACCGGCTTTCCTAAACTGTTTTTGTATGACAGACGTCTTTGATGGTGCCATGATTACCATTGCTATGTTTACGATGAACCTGATCCACCCGGGTCTGTTCCTCAAGCGACCTGTTTCCAACATTGCGTGAAGATGATACGTTGGGGTAACCGTACATGGTAATATTTTAGCAGTTTAAGGTTACTTACGTACTGGGAACTGCCCCAATGGACGTGAGATAGTTTATGTATGTTGGACTTTTGGTGCTGTTATATCGGTGAAAATTTCGTTTAGTCTAGAGAGACATCGTCTTAGATATGAAATTTATGTATTCGCCGTGTGCGCCATGTCCTGTCTGTTCCTTTTTTTGCGTAGGGTTAGCCCTCACGAATGTTCCGGTGGAACGAAAATTGATTTGGCTGGTCATCAAATAGCCCAGGTTGTTATGAGCTGTGAAGGTCTCTATACCATCCCAAAAGCTGCCAATGGCTGCAACTAGATCACCATCAAAAAAAAAAAAAAATCCTGAGTGGGCACATGCTGCTCATGGAGTTGCCGTGCACCTTGGCGCAATTTGAGAGCCAGCTCCACCAGCTGATCCTTAAAAGCAGGATAAATACAAGGCTGGTGGAAAATGGAACGGCAAGGACAGGACAACAAGCAGCGGCCCTGATATCGTCTCGATGCGAGTGGATGTGGCAGTACTGCTGGCTGGGAGAGAATCAGCGCGTGCGTCACGGACGGAAATCTACATAAGATGTTGCAACAACTTACTACCTGTGTCGTCCGGGCCACCTGCCGAGTCATCAAAACATTCAAATGTGCTTTTTAGATGAGGCGTCGATACAGTTCAAAGCTAGAAATGTCGGTCAAGCGCAAGAGATCAATAATGCATACCGTAGTCGAATAAATACATTGTAGTCGATGCGCTTCGAAGCCATCCAAAGCGAATTGGAGCGCTGAATAAAAAAGCTTTCAGCAGAGTATAGGAAGCAGTGGAGCGCCAGCGAGGAGTTGGAAATTATGGATGAAACTCTCAGCTAGCCCGAACGTACGATGGCTTGTTAACACGGTGTTGCAACGCCGTTGCCTTCGCGATTCGGGAGCCGATGCTCAGCGCTCATTTTCGTATCCTTCGTTCGCACGTTGCCATGGCACCACTCCCCTACCACTTGGACTTTGAAAATTTGATACGTCACACTAAACACTGTCTGCCACCAGGCAACCACGTCTTAACGGTCTCTACTGTTTGTTGCGGTATATAAATAAAGACTTAAGTTCTCTCTTATATCTCTTGGGCTGCGGATTTTCACCGCTGTTAAATGCAGGGGTCATCCAATGACGTGACGGCACAGGAAGATTAGTTCCTCCAGCAGATATCGCCGTGTTATAATACTACTCTGATAGCCAGCTCACATGCACCGCACCTTACTCACCTGTCTGTTTGTCCAGCATTGCAACCAGATGATTGTCAGCCATCTGCGAGGGGGAGTACCCTTTCGATATGTTGGCCTCTGTATTATCATCCTTGTGGGTAACTTTCTATATCAACTGCACATCGTCGCTTACCTCTTATTCAGGTACTTCTTTTCTTTACTTTGAAATCATTTACTTATGTTCCACACGGGTTGTGGACAGAGCTAGGCAATGGTGGCATCACAGGTCTTCATACTACAACATCTGCACCCCGCAGGGCTAACGCCACCTTCATCATACTTTGCCGCAACTCCGACACGGAGGGTATCATCCGGAGTGTCCGAGAGATCGAGGATCGGTTCAACAGGAATTTCGGCTATCCTTACGTATTCCTGGATGAAGAACCTTTCACGGAGGAGTTTAAAAGGTACTGTTTTTACGCGTTCCTTCGCGAACTTGGCTTCAGCGTGCCATCCTTAGGCGTTTATCTGTCATATCTACCTCACCGATGGAATTCGGTCTCATCCCACATGAATTTTGGTACCAACCGTCATGGATAGACGAGGAAAAAGCTACAGCTGCGAGGGAGCAAATGGTGGCGGACAACGTTATTTATGGAGGTGTGTTTTTGTGGAGATTTGATTTGAATGTAGCTCATGTGATCTATGTATCAGGCAGCTTGCCGTACCGAAATATGTGTCGATTCAACTCTGGTGTGCGTAGAATTTCTTCGGGCCGGTAAGGACTGATTCCAAACCAAGGATAGTTCTTCTTCAGACACCCCCTTGTTCAGAAATACAGGTAAGTATGGGATTTACTATATGTTTCCCTTTGGAGTTCTTATACCCCAGCTATCGGCGACAATAGATATTATTGGCGTGTTGAGTGAGGACTAAACCAAGGTTCTTCAGGGGCGGATATTGATCACTTTGTCAGACCTGGAGTACACTTTCACTGTAATATAGACTCGGATCCATTCTTGTTCTTACAGGATAACAACAAGACATACGGTGAGTTGAACTGTAGAATCTGAACGCACTACAGAAGCACATAGTGCTCACGGAGTGCGACAGGATTCACTATTGCTATGTATGAATTTGAAGCCACTATCCGCACTCTCTGGCAGACTGTACGAGGTGTGCATAATTTTGATCTGACCTCATTATATTCTTTGCCAAACCCTTGCATTCCATTCCAGAATTCGCACAACTGCACCCGCAGTACATACACACAGACAACGCGCTAGCGTTCCTTTCCAATGATAATGGGCTACACTATAATCTGTGCCACTGTATGCTCACGATTCAGCCTTCGCTTTACGCGGCTTTAGCTGACCATTTGTATTGTAGTCTGGAGCAACTTCGAGGTCGCGGACATGGATTTTTGGCGCTCGGATGTGTACATGTCATTCTTCAACTTTCTCGATGAAAAGGGTGGCTTTTACTATGAGGTGCAGTTTTTCCCACATCTGGGTTGACTTCCAGGCTAATAACAAACCGCAATCGATGTATTCCTTGTGGTCTCACCTGCTCAGCGTTGGGGGGATGCACCCGTGCACTCCATCGCCGCGTCATTATTTCTTCCGCGAGATGCCATTCACTTCTTCCATGAGATTGGTTACGAACATGCCCCCTACACTCACTGCCCTCTGGACAAGGAACGGTGGAGTAGGGGTCAATGCTCTTGCGATCAACAGCACAGCTTCGATTACGATGGGTACTCGTGCCTTAGACAGTGGGAAAAGGCTATCGGCTGACAACCTGACGTCCCTAATCAGCTGGCATGACAATTCCATGGGCTGACCCTCAGATGCGACGGTTGTCAGTAGACATGCTTAAGACACCTGTATGGTAGCATGTATCAGTCTAAGCTCGCAACGTCAGCATTCATTGCTCACGGCTAGGGTGTTTGGAATTGTGAAGACAGCGGACCGACTGCGGTCTTTGTTGTTTGCAAAACATATATACAAGATGTGGCAAAGAGTTGGCATAAGGCGACATTTACTAACTTTGTACACCCACAGCCTAGGCTCTTGTACTAGATGAGTCTACTATATGGCGCTTATCACTGATCAGTTATCGTCACTGGACTGTCCTGAATGGTGTGAGTCTGTCGTAAGCTCATCGCGTGTTCCACACCTGAGCGCGCGCTGTTGAACAGGAAATTTTCAGTGCTGAATCCGCTCGCATCATGCCCCAGCTTTTGTCCACCTTTCATACGTCCTAGACAAAGCCTGTACTGACAACCCTCCTTCTAGTTCTTTGAATGGTGGGTGGCCTTGCCTGAACTCCCCAATGGCTCACAGATCCACTGTTCTTATTTATGTAGTACTAAGCATGGGAACTTTCCATCCAGAGGTTTGGACGAATCCTAAGACTCTCCCCGCGGCATTATCGCAAGCTGTCCGTCTGTACCCACACCATGAACTCGCGTTTATCCCATCTTCGTCGTTCGATTGCTCTATCAAGGTTAAAACCTTGTGTGCCTTCGATGAAGAGGTGCGCAGCCTTGCCTGTGCTCTGGTTCGGATGGGACGACCATATGGCTCCGTGATCATCGTGTATCTAACGGAGCACGAGGATAACATGGCAGCCATCTGGGCCTGTCTTTTTTCCGGTCATGTTCCATGCTTGCAGCCCTCTTTGAGTGCACATCTTGCTCATAAGGAACGCCATGTCGCTCATTTGAAGAACCTCTTGTCATTTGCGCCGTGGCTGACGGACGAGGCTGGTGCACAGCAATTACGCTCTATCAGTGAACTAAAAGTCTACCTTTTCTCTGAGCTCGTCGCACAAGCCGAGCGTAGCGACATTCCTGATGTCTGGTGTGCGCATACACCCACACCTGATGATGATGCGATGATGTTCTTGACTTCGGGTTCCACCGGTTTTTCCAAAGTGGTGGTACACACTCATCGTACGATCCTCGCTGCTTGCTACTCAAAAGGGCAGGGCTATGGGCTCACCTCCAAATCAAAGACATTAAACTGTTCGGTCACCTTTCGTATGTTTACCAGGCACTAACGCGGCATGGTTTGGACAGGGGTTGGATTTGACCATGTGGCCGGATCATTGGAGATGCACATCACGCCTCTACTCTTTGGTGCCTATCAACTTCACGTGCACGCATCGGTTATCCTGGCTGATTCTCTCCAGTTTTTACGTCTGTTGGACGAAAAGGTAAATTATTCCCATCAATGATGAACGAAAGGTGATCCGAGCCAATGCGGACCTATTTCAGTGCATCAACATTGTGTTCGCGCCCAACTTTTTGTTAGCCAAGCTTACGCGTGACCTTGAGGCGAGATCCGACCTCTTTGGTCAACTAAACCTCTCGTCTCTGCAGCGCATGAACAGCGGAGGCGAAGCAGTTGTGTCAAAGACTGTTCTGGCCTTCATCAATATGCTCAAAAACCTTAGCCATAACCCATCTAACCTACATTTTTTCGTTTCGCCTGGGTTTGGTATGACTGAAACTTGGTGAGTCGTAGCGTACATCGTCCGATGAACCACTTATTCTTCATGTAGTGCAGGCTGCATTTACAATGTCCAAGACTTCTCTTCTGTGCAGCCCAAACACGAGTTTCTTGATCTTGGTACCCCTATTCCTGGATGTGAGATGCGCATCGTTGACCCCACAGATGGCATCACTGTTCGCCCTGATGGCCAGGGTGGCGAGCTTCAGGTACGCGGACCGATGGTTTTCGTCCGGTACCACAACAGCCCAGAGTCCACTCTCCTTAGTTTTGTCGACGATGGGTGGTATCGCACAGGAGATATTGGTATAATTGAAGATGATGCTCTGAGGCTGTGTGGTCGCATCAAAGACACTCTCATTGTGCATGGCGTATCTTATAGTATCTCTGCGCTGGAGATGCAACTTCAGGCCGCTGAGGGTGTAGTCCCATCTTCCCTCGCTGCCGCACCCTATAGGGCACCGGGTCAAGAAACAGAAAGTTTTATCTTATTTTATTCTCCATCTTTTGACCTGAACGATGAAACTGCGCCATCAAAGCTTCAATATGTCCACCGTACTCTCCAAGATGTATCCCTGAAGATGATAACGCTTCCTCCAAAGTTCATCATTCCGCTTCCGATCGAGTTGATGGAGAAGAGCACCCTCGGGAAGATTTCTAGAGCTCGCCTTATCGACCTCTTTGAGCGGGGCACGTTTGCTCAATACATCTCTCGCACAGAGATGTTACTTCGTGCAGGTTGCGGCACCACCCCCGCCAAACCTTCTTCAAGCACCGAGCGAGCACTGGCGCAAATGTTCATCAGCACCCTTGGTGTTGAGACTGTCTCAGCAGAAGACAACTTTTTCGAACTTGGCGGTACATCCATTGATGTCATTAGACTCAAGCGGGAGTGCAAGGCCACTTTCGCTCTCCCTGAGATCCCTACCATCTCGTTCCTCAAGTATCCTGTTCTCTCCGCTTTGGCCCATCATATCGACACTCTTCGCATCGAGGGCAATTGGAAAGAGGACTACGACCCTATTGTTCCTTTCCACGTTACGGGCCATAGGACACCGTTGTTTATGGTGCACCCTGGTATCGGAGAAGTTCTTATATTCGTCGGTCTGGCGAAGTATTTTCAGAACGAGCGCCCTTTCTACGCGCTCCGTGCTCGTGGCTTCGAGAAAGATCAGCCTTTCTTCACCTCCATGGACGAGATGGTGTCTTGCTATGTCGCTGCTGTCAAGTATATCCAACCAATGGGGCCCTATGCCATCGCTGGGTACTCCTACGGGGGTGTAATAGCTTTCGAGATGGCAAAGCGTTTCGAGTCCATGGGCGACGAAGTAAAATTCTTGGGCCTCATTAATATCCCTCCAGACATTACCGGCCGCCTAGATGAGATCGACTGGACACGTGGTTTGCTTAACTTGGCGTACTTTCTCGGCCTTCTATCAAGAGATGTGGCAGACGCACTTGCGCCTTCAATACGACCCCTGATCCGGGCGAAACAACTCGACATTGTTTGGAAAAAGTTTTCACCTGCACGCGTGGAGGATCTAGATATGACATTAGAGAAGCTAAGCCACTGGGTAGACGTAGCTGGTGCTTTGGTGCAGTGCGGGAAGGGATATCAACCAAGTGGTTCAGTCGGTGAGTCTGCTCCTGCATTACGTTGGTTCCGGTGCATTTTTATTTATTACCATACATTAATCTCTCAGCCACGATGGATGTGTTTTATGCAATCCCCCTTCATGGCAGCAAAGCTGATTGGTTGAACCAACGACTGAAGGGCTGGGCGGCATTCTCGCGTACGGAGCCCTTGTACACTGATATTCCAGGGCACCATTACACACTGCTAGACGCGCAGCATGTTTCGCAATTCCAGAAGATATTGAAGGAAAGGCTTGAGGTTTGTGGTGTGTAATATTACTGGATGGAAAGGGGAGAGAGAGGATTTCTTTATTTGTATAATGCAACAAACAGTAGAGACCGTTAAGACAGGTGGTACTAATACTCCCAGATTCATAATATGTGATCCTGCTAGTGAACTTAAGTGCACTGACTGGTTCATTGACATGTATATGTCAGGGGCAGTGTTATCGATGCGAAGTGAAGATTTCTTACACATTCAAACTTGGAATTGTCGTTAGCATCTTCTCCTCGGTGTTCTGCTTGTCTCGCGAGCGAAGCAGAAACAAGATCCAAGTCCTCCCACGTTCTTGAACTACAGCGCAATGATATGAGCGGATTTTCCTTTGCAAGCAAGTTGGCCGTGAAACCAGAAGATTGGCAGTGCGTGTCGTTAATCCAGTCAGCGATCTCCTTCAGAATTTCAGGTCTTGTGTATTTTTTCATGAGGCTCGCGCCGCCTGCATACGCCGTGCCGACCAAGTTTAATTCATCTAGCACGCGGTAGATGTCGAAGTGGATATCACGGGCTGTGCGATCGCGGTATTGTCGTTTCAGTTCGTCTAGCGTTTTGGTATAGTCATCGAGAACAGTTTGTGGTTCAGAGGTGATGTCGTTTCCAAGTTAATCTAATCAGAGCGATGTTAAAAGGCGTACAGGAGCTCTTCGTTTCAGAATAGTCTACACACAACTGTTAATCACCTGGGCGAAGCGTACGAGGGTGTCTTTCATCGTATCGAGATCGGCCAGTGTATCTTCTTCAAAGAGGAACTCGCAGACGTTTTGAATTTTGGGGAGTAATTGGGAGACTGAACTGTCCAGATTCGCTTGCATAATAACCATCTAACGAAAATGATCTTAGACACGAGCCTTTGGCAACCGCAGGACATACCTGAGCTGCGTTATGGTGTTGAACACCCTAAGAGGTTAAAGGTATGTCGAACTAATTGCATTTATACATATTGCGACGTCCGTGTTGGCTCATCGATAAGATTGACAACACGTTGGGCAACTAGTTGGACTGGAACTATCGCGTCGAGCCTTTCTAGGGTCTCGTTGCGCACAAAAATGACGGATGTGACAGGTTGGTCATAGCGTTCGTCAATTCAGGTGGCCATCACAGATGAGTGGTCAGTAGAAAGCAATGGGCTTGAATGAAATGCATTTTCATGATTTAGCCGACTCTGCTGGAGGTGACACATCTTCAGGTAATTCTGCTTGAAATATATGTACTCGTGCTCATAGATGAACTTACAATATTGCGGCTGGACCGGTTGAATATGAAGTTCTTCAACTTGGTCATCTCTAGTCGGTGATACTAGACCTCTGATATTGTGCCGATGAGTCAGAGGTAAGGGCTGGATATAACTCTTTCAATCGACTTGTTTCCAAATGATCGATCAAGGCAGTCTCTGGAAAGGATCAAACTGCCTTCCAAGGTATTATGCTGAGCGTCCGTCTGAGTGAGCTTGGAGCGACGAGCCCTTTTCCCATTGACGAAAGGGTAATTGACACGATGAATGAAGCCAGAGTAAATACCGTTCGAACTTCGGGAGGTCAAAGGGAAGTTGGAAGGCTGATGCAGTTGGCGGTCCGGCCCGGTCCAGACGCTCCAAAATGTTTCCATATATGGAGATTTTGGGGGACCATCCGCTGTAGTCCCCCGCAAACCCTTCCGCGCGCAACGAAGCAAGAGCTATTGACGAGAATGAGCTCGCTAGCCTTCCTCGTTACCGAACTACAGGTATTCAGTCGCGTACTCAGACTCGTTCTGTAACTGATCGCACATATATCAGTCTTTGGCAAGCGAAACGAGAAGAAAACATCCCGAGATACGCGAGGTGGTTACAGTGTTCGACCCCGTTGTTTCTAGCTCATCTCACTGCAATCATGCCAGGCAGCAGAGAAATCACTAGCCATCCTTCGGTCTTCTCCAGAGCAAGCAACCACCTCCCTAGCATCAGGTGCGTCAACGGCTATACACTGATCCATCTGACGATGCACACACCCCCCTTGTTACAGATGGCGCGCAGTCAGGCGACCTCCTCCGCCCCGTTTTCATGGGATGTGCTACGAAAAATGCCAAAGTGGTAGCCATATCACTTGGCTCGCTCCAACGACTCATTGCGCTCAAGGCAGTACCCAAATCTGCGGTACCTCTCATCATCACCACTATGAGCGACTCTATGAGCCAAGGAGTTGACATCCAGTTGCGGATCCTACAGACCCTAGTCTCTCTTATCACGAACTTTCCTTCCGTTCACGGAGAACTACTTGGGGAGGTGGGTTCACCTTCATGTTGCGAACTAACACAGTACAGTAACATCATCATCTAATGTCTCCCAGGCGCTTCTCCTCTGTTTCAAACTTCAGGATTCCCGAATAGCGGTGGTATCGTCCACAGCAGCCGCCACGCTTCGTCAGCTTGTGATGTTCGTCTTCGATAAGATGGGTGACGAGGATAGACGGGGATCTGTTCCCCAGGATGCCATGACCGAGGTTAATCTTCCGAATGGAAGAACTACGTTATTAGGGCCATATGCAACAGATGCATACTCCGTGTTTGAAGATCTGTGCTTGCTGACGAATGCCGAAAAGCCTCACTTCCTTCAACTTGACTACCTCCACAAGACGTTCGCACTTGAACTAATCGAAAGTGTGCTTACGAACTATCACGACCTCTTCAGGCAGGTTAGTGTCACCTTTCTTTGCACGGTTCCTCTCCTCATGACATCACTAGCATACAGACCTGTTACTCTTGCTTCAACATCACCTGTGCCCACTCCTTCTTAAGTCACTGTCTGACAAGGCGATATTTCCACTCACCCTTCGATGCTTCCGAGTGGTCTTCTTGCTACTGAAGAAATTCTCATTCGAGCTGAAAACAGAAGCAGAAGTCTTTTTCATGCTTCTCATCAAGATAGTATCCGAGGACTCGGAATCAGGCATGTTCGATTACGCGGGGGCGCGCCCTCCATGGACGAGAGTCCTCGCCATGGAAATTATGCGAGGGTATAACCAATCTCTTACACATTTTCTTTGCAATTAACAAAGTCAATCATCCAGACTTTGCAGCGATGCCGAGCTGATTCGCAATATCTGGGACCGCTATGATGCGCAGCAAACAGGCGCAAAGGTCTTCACCTCGCTCATCAGCGCGCTCAAGCGACTGGTGACAGAAAAGCCTGCTTTGTTAGGTGTATGCGCCCAGATGTCCGGTGTTGGTGTGCCTTCGCATGGCGCAGAGGTCGTTGGTGGGACAAGTGCCGGCTCTACCTATGGCCTGGACGTAAGTGGTATGGCGGGCATGGTGGCCACTGCAGCCAGTGCAACTGTCTCTGGAGTCGTTGGTATGATCGGTTCAGGCACAGGACTGAATGTACAACATTCAGGGATGAAACTACAATGGTGCGTGATACCGAGGTTGCATTTATGGTACCCTAGTTGAAAAGCATGTTACCACAGTATCGATCAGCTCGACAAAGCTGACTCGCCCATCATACCAGAAACCTATATCTATCTACTTGGAATTCAATGCATTGTCTCGCTTTGTGAAGGTTTTGCATCGTTCACGGGGCCCTTGTATACTTCCATTATGATCCAGAGGCCCCAAGCCGCTGGTGAATCCGTTATCCACGCACCCGCCTCTTTGGATATCTCTACTCTCCCTCCTGACGAGCCCGCTACGATACATCTCGGTATCGTTCGTTCGATGGTCGAACACGGTTGGCCCGCCCTCCTGGCAGCCCTCTCTTTCATCATCTCTACTAACCTCTCCGACGAACTCTTCATTGATGCACTTACCAGCTACCAGGCTATGACGAACGTTGCGGGCATGCTCGCGCTGACCACTCCGCGAGACGCGTTCTTGACTAGTCTCTCTAAGTTTGCGGTACCGTCTCGTGTCGTATCCAGTCTAGCATCATACATCGAACCCCCGACGCCTCGCTCGTCGACGTCCCTCACGGATAATCTAGGCTTGACGGTTCCCCCAGCGCCACCTGCGTTGTCAGAACGAAACCTCGTCTGCCTCAAAGTTTTGATCTCGAGCGCTCTCTTCCTTGCCGGCAGTCTGGAGGAAAGCTGGTACGGGATTCTGGAAGCGGTCCAAAATGCAGACTATGTTATCACGTTGAAGGGCTCGCAACTGCAGTCAGCAAGGCGCAACAGCACCATTGCCACTGGCAGCGGAGCAGTATCCCGAGTCGTGTCCGGCGCAGGCCCTCCAGACGGTGCGAAAACAGCGCCACAACCCCTTCGTCATCCTCTTCTGGCAGACACTGACTCCGACAGTATCCAGCTTGCCATCCAGCGCCTTTTCGAGGTGTCAAAGAGTCTCGAGGACTCCGCTTTCCAGGATTTCGTCAAAGCGCTGTGCAAGCTCAGCTCAGAGATGGTTGGGATGCAGTCAGATAGAAATGATCCCCCGGCGAACGAATCGGAAGGTTTGAATGAACTTCCGAACCCAGCTGGTCTTTCACCGCGTGTCGGCGTTGCCCATCGTAGGCGCGTGAGTGGTATACATCTCCCTCGTACGCTGGTGAGTCGTGTTTATATCCTGTTGATTAGTTTCCGAGCGTTGACACTGACACCTGTTCAAGCGCTCTGGTGACTTTGGTGTCGAGAGGCTCGGGATGGTAGCAATGCTTAACATCCACCGCCTTGTGTACCGGCCTTCGGAGGTCGCGTGGGACCCGACGACGAGCCATCTGCTTTCGATTGTTAGCTTTCCGTCTGCTCCTGCTGCTATCCGTGTCCAAGCAGCCCGCGTCCTGGACGAGGTTTTAGTTGTCGTCCCACGCCATTTGTCGTCTAATGGAGAACTGCAAGCCATAGTTCAGCGTCGCGTTCTCGATGTCCTTGCAAAACAGATAGTACCCTCGGGAGCGGATAATATCCTTTCTACGAGTACTAACGTCGAGTTGCGGCGGATGGGGCTGGAAACATTGCATCTCATTTTGCAGGCATCTGGCCACACCCTCGTCATTGGCTGGGAAACCATTTTCGAGATGCTAGGGAGCGTCTGTAAGCCCGCAATGCTATCTCGCTCAGGTTCGATCGATTCTGTCAGCACGCTGTCCCTCCAGGACAGCCACCGACCGAAACCCCTTCCACTTGGATACAATACTGAGCGCGGATACACTACGTTGGTCAAGATTGCCTTCCAGTCGATGAAGTTGGTTTGTGATTCCGTGTCATCGCTCTCGCCAGAGCATCTACGGCTTTGCATCACCACTCTCGGCCAGTTCGGCCGTCAAGCAGACACAAATATCGCGTTGACAGCGGCGGAGAGCCTTCTCTGGAGCGTTTCAGATTCCATACAAGCAAAACGGAAAGACCTACAGAGAGAACCTGAGTACAGCGAACTGTGGATGTTCCTGCTCCTGGAGGTGCTTGGTCTCTGTACAGATGCACGCCCGGAGGTGCGGGTTGGGGCAATTCAGACGCTCTTCCGTGCGATGCAGCTGTATGGCGCCACGCTGAGCTTGGACACATGGAATGAATGCGTGTGGAAGATTACCTTCCCGCTTTTGGACGCGATTTCTACCGAGTCTCGCCGTACTCTGTCTGATTCCGCTATACTGTCATCGACGAGTGCATCCTCCGAGCAGGCGTGGGACGAGTCCAAGAGTCTTGCATTGCAGTGGATCGGCTCCATTATCAAGGAGTTTCTTGTGACCAAGATCATGCGCCTCCAGACATTTACAGAGGCGTGGAAAGTGTTCGTGTCGCATATCCATGACACTGTTCTTCTGGATCGACGGTCCCTGAGCACTCCTGCACTGCAGTGTCTCGATAAAGCTGTCGACTCCCTGTCGGCCGCTAATGAAGATTTGCAGCCTCAAGTTGCAGAAGCATGGGAGTGCGTGTGGCAAGCGTGCAATGATATTGGGGTCGCCATTTCCCGGGCAGGCAGATCGCACCTCTCCCCACGGGTGGAAGCGTCCCTGGCTCAAAGACCATTCACGCAAGACAGTCTCGCAGCGTTTATAAATGTTATTCGTACAACTCGCCGAGTGAGCCGACAGCAAACTGATATGGAATGGTCGCTAGAGCGTTTGACGCACCTGATGGAGATCCTGAAAGGTCCGCAATAGTATTTGTATGTTTCTTGCTTTGCTGATAACCTCGGTCTCATAGGTGTCATGACCTACCCCGACTCTCCCGACTATAGACCTGATATCGATGGGCTTACACCTGTCCAGGTACGTATGGGAGATTTGTTACTTTCCCTTTGATTGACGGTCACGAAGGCATCAGTGGTGGAGGCCATTGAGGGTATCGAGCTCATCGCGACAGGTGTACCTTCTCTAATTATGCGTGATCTGTCGGAATACGTCACTCTCCCTTTCCTTGCAGCCTTCCACACCGGCCCAGCTCTTATGTCTGCTTCTGGGTCACCCGCCACTCCGGTTCCAGCATCGGTACGGAGGCAAGTCACCTATATCGGCCTCTCGAAGAAGGCGATGCCGTCACTCGTTGAGATGTTCCTGCGCTTCAGACACAACGCTGAAATATATGAAGATGGAACATTAGAAGCTGTCTTGGCTGTGCGTAGCTTCTCGCTAGCCTTATCTTCTTTAACTTATCACTTGTTGTCTAGGCGTATTCCATCCCGATGAAGCTTAAATATGATTGCCCAGCCCCATCCAAGTTCGGGAATGATCTACCCCTGTGGAAGACAGCAACGACGTGTTTCCTGCGTGTTGTGACGGAGTGTGCAGCTGTAATCTCCGAACTGGGCGAAGGTGAGTTTAGGCCGGAGGATGTGCTATCAGGTTTCGGCACTCAGTAACAGACAACTCACAGCGATTTCGGGCGCACATGTCGAAGCCATTTGGAGACAGATAGTAGAAGGTTTCCGTGGAGGGATATTGGCGGACTGGTGAGTCTTAATATACCCTTTTCGTCAGTTTCACCGAAGAAGACGGGATTAGCTCGTCTGCCGAAACATTCAGCCTTGAGGAACAAGAGGCTGAAGAGAATTTCGACCTTGCCCTTATCAGCTGCCTTGAGATTGACCTCGTTCCACACCTTGGAAACTGTCGTGTCCCAGACTACATCATCGTCCAGCTTGCCAAGATTCTACGCCAGGGAAGTCGGCTTTTAAAAGACTCCTCGTCCCTCGGTCTTGTAGATGAGGGTGACACCGAAAGCCCCAACACCTCTCTAGATCTTTGTGAATTCCAGAAGCTCGATCTGAATAGTTTGGGTACTACAGCTACCGTCGTTCCTGTTCCTAGGGAAAGATTTTCGTTCTGGTGTTTCGACCTGATGTTCTTGATCTGCTCCAACGTGGCAAGTGGCAAGTCATCCAGCTGTCTCACGTGTTCTTTCTGATAATTCTTGTTCCAATACAACGTTTTGTCTGCAGACCACGAGGAGTCGCGGAAGCGCGTGGCTGCTCTGTGTTTACCGTCATTGCTTGACCGGTGTACGGTTGCGATGGTAAGTTATATTGCGGATGAAGCTCTCCGTGGGAACCTGCCCTTCCCCAGGTACGTCGTGACCTTTCTCGGCCTCGTAATGTAGGGTTGGCGAATATGTCGTGATTACGCTTTATTAAAGGGTACGTGAAGATGAGCTACTGCATATCCTGCGGAAGCTTTTGGAGCTGAGGCTTTGGCCCGGCACGCTGTGGGCGGCATTCTCGGATTCGCCCACGCAGTATAGTTCAGTACAACCATGTATGTCTTACATCGATGGGTTGAGCCTTTACTTAAACCGACTTATAGCTATTGACCCGAGCCTACCACCATCGGTGTTAATACCAGACATTGTTCGTCGCTCGCCGGTTGCACACCTCTTCCATTTCTATACAGTTTTATGCGAAATCTCATCAATACCGAGGCAGACACCCTCGATATGGATGCTTTCGCCGCCAATCTCTCCCCCTCCTGTTTGCGCTCGGATAAAGGCGAACACTGAAGCACCCAGTATAGACGGGGTGTGCAAGGAAGTAACAATTGTGGATGCACGAGGATTGGCGAAGGAGTGCCTAAAGGTATTAGGGAGAGAACTTGGAGCCATCTAGGACGGCTCGGTGCTCTTCGATGATGTACCTGCCACTTAGTTTTGTAGTCCATGTATCTACATGTTTCAGCGGCCTGTGTTAACGACGAAGATACGTGTGTATGATAGAATGCGCACGAACCAGTTTCACTTGTGCAGTCGGCAGAAAAATGACGCTGGTTTCATAAGGTGCCCATCAGTCATTATCGCACTGTGTTCATAATCCCCCAGAATCTTTGATGTAACGACTAGGCCACGGTCGGGCGGCAGACGTTTCATGCTCCCATGTTAACGAAAACGAAGGACCCGCAACGCCATACGACCGGACCTAGAGCCCGTGGCCATGCGTGTCATGCGATGCATCCACGTAATCACCCTTAGCCCTGCCAGCTCCATCGGATGGCCGTTAGATTTGGTGCGTCGCTGAGTTGGGTCTACTATCGACCAGTTGGCGACCCAACGATCGACGACCAGCTCCTCCAGCCAGTCCATCATCAGATACAAGAAGTTGCACGGAAATGCGTCGAAGCATGACATGAACAGGGACAGCAGCCTGGCCACGACGAATTGGGATGGGAGAAGCAACAAATCCAGTTCAGCCGCCTTGCTTTCGAAAGGCTTGCAGAAGTGCAAATGTGCCCCATCGGGTCCGTCTTCTGTGGCCCCTCACATGGCTCCCTAAACCCACCTTGTAACGTCTGAATGGAATGAGGCAGAAGATGATATGCCGCGCAATGTGTAAGTTGATCAGCGGCCCAGTATTCGGCGAAACAGCAGTTCCAGTGCACGTTCTGAACGAGGCAGAGTGTAATAAGGATTGCTCATGCTTTTTTTGGATGCAGCTAGGCACGGCCAACAAGGTATTGGGACAGACCAACTGGAGATCGAGTGGGAAGACAATCAGTCAAACAGGGCTTTGTGCGCTGAACCGAACAATGGCCCAATGGAGTTAGTTCTGAATTATGGCCAGCGCAAAGTAACATGAAATGAAATCGTAGAAGGGCATAAACTCGGCACTAAACGCGGCAGCCTGGTCAATAGGAGCCTCAACTCCTTCCCAGTTCGGATCTCACAGGCTCACTGCCAGCATGTGGGTGGGACTGCCATGACTCACCCTGGTGCCAAAGCATGGTATGGTTGCAGGTGCGCAGCTTCTTTGGCGCTTTTTTGGACAGTATTTCGTAAGATAAGACGGCAAGATTCTGTCACCTGCAGTTCCCACTTCCTCGGCAGCATGTATGAAGTGGTTTCAAGTTCTATCCACAACGATGCATATTCGCGTTTGAAGGCCCTGTTATAATGTCTTCGGGACACCAAGCCGAGATGAAAATACTCACCAGTTGCGAAAGCTTCATGAAGCCCAGCATTTCTTGTCGTTGGATAACGCGGAAGGGTCACTGCAGCGCTCGTGACACCGCCTTCTTAGGAGGTGCGGCCATTCATGAGATACACGCGACAGATTCTAGGGTAGTAGAATAGGACGCCAGGAAGTACTCCGTGTCCACAATATCGCGCCTTTATCATCCAATCGCTGACAACTCACCTCAGCTCAAGATCGTCCCGGATATGGTGCCGCACAACAGATATGTGTCATCGGCCTGTACTTGACGCACTACCGAAATTAATTACCTTGGCCATTTCTCCGGTGCGTACGCCGATACCCCATTCCAAGAGGAGTTGGGGCGCCAAACACTGGTCGTGCGAAACGAACATCGGTCCTTGACCGGGAGGCCGTGAAGGCCCAGGCTCAAACTTACGCAGTGGAATGATTAAATGCTCGCTCGGCGGACGTCGGCTATGAAACGGTTCTGTGGCGGGACTCATTTAACAGTGGTCGAGACGCCGCCATGAAAAAGGCAGCCCGAAGGAAGAAGAATTTCCCTGGAGTCGTGTCAAAGGGTCTGTCTGGCAGCTGACCCTCTCTGATAACGCATCCACTAACCTCCATTAACATCAGTTCCCCATGCACAGCAAGTGTCGGGCGACTATGTACTCACCCTGGCACCTGTGATTGTGACTATACTGCTTGTAACTGCTGGCGACTAGTTTAGAACGTCCGTTTGTGAACATGTTTGGCGGCACACTTCCCGGAAACTGGCATGTGGACAGCTTCAGCCTCTGAACGTTGTTGTCGGTTGACTCCAGCCACGGTTGGGAACAAGAGAACATAGCCCGAATGAAACTCCGCATAAAAAGATCGGGATGAAAAGGGGCTTGATAATCCATTGAGTCGTGGGCGATGAGTCAGGCTGCGTCTCCATCCAGAATTCACCCCCGACTGACCGTCACGACAGCATGATACAAGTATTTTGTATAACATCAAAACATCGAAAGCTTCGTGGAACAAAAGCATGATATACTACCCTCAAACTGAACACTATTTACCAACTGAACTTCGAGCTAATATCCTTGTTTAGCAGAGGGGGGAATCGCAGTGGCAGAAAATCAGTTTGCATCATTATCCTGTCATGCGCACGATCAGGCCCTAGGCTAGTAGAAAACGCAGCTCAGAGCTAACGGAAAGTACTCACAGTTGTGACGGGGTTGGGAATTACTAGATGGTGGTGGCTTCGATGGATGCTCAATAGTATATGCTTTTCTGGATAAGTGGATTAAACATCACAGTCGTACGAAATGGAAGAAGTTGTCTACCCGTTGGGCATGTTGTAATGCTCTGTCGTTTCTCCACTTGAGGTGGGAGGAAAGCTTGTGGTGGGCTGTTGTTTGCTCGACATGACGAACTCGAGGTTGAGTACAGTCCTCGAGTCTGTGCAAGCTTTTATGCTTTCTGAGAAAGACACATGTCAGTATTTTGGATGATCGGAACGAAACTGTATACAACGAATTGAACTTACGCCTCGTTGTATGATTGTGATCGCGATCAGATCTACCATCGCATATTTAGGAAACCTAAACCGATGGGAGATAATGAAGGTATCGGTGGTGTATGAAGGTAACATGAGTAAAGTCCTGGAAACTCACCCAAAAGTAGGGTCGACACACAGCGCAACCACTCCTTATCTTTACCTCAAATTTACCAGTGGGAACTGCCACTGTCAGGGTGTTGGCAACATTTCAAAGAGCATAGACTGCATGTGACCGCTATCCGTGCTCGTTGACGCAGCGAGGGAGTACCCGTCAGCCCGATCATATCTAGAGAATAATGCGTTGAACGTTAGATTCAGCCTGTTGTGCACAGGATGCTGTGAATTGTACACGACTTCCGCACGGTTTTCATCACATTGCGGTAAGATGGGCCTGTACTAACTGCGGCTCTGGTCAAACGGAATTCCCTGCAGCCACGAAAGAGAACAGCTGAAAGTAGCAAAGAGAACAAGCCCAGTCACTAACAACTTCAACTTGCAATCCCAGCTTGCTCCGCCTTAATTCTGCGTGAATCGAGTTTCATCCTACTTGAATACTAAAATACCCCCATCTATGTGGGGCAGTATAGACAAGGTTCGTGGGGGAAACCTACCTCCTACGAGAGGGTGGCTGTTCATATCATGGTCCATGGACTTCATGTACCCCAGGCAGCACGGCTCAGGCATGGACTTGGTTGATTGCCTCCGATGCGATGCGTTCGGCAGAGTTAACTTTACTGTTGCTAGCATGGTCGAATCCCAGGCAGTGCAAAAACGTGAGTAATCCATGTGCATGAAGAAATATGAAGTCAGGCACCGGCGTAGAGTTGCTCAGAGAGTACTCGATAGCAGGTGTTTTGATGAATTTGAGTCCACGGATCAGAGTGGGGAATCAAGCTCAAGGCCGATATCATCAATTCTCCGCGCCATGAGCCACGGAACCTTATCCCTGAATTCGAAACTGCCTCTGGGGAAGGTCAATGATCGAGCGCCCGCCTTCTTAGGCGATCGAGGCTATGTATTTCAGCCAACTTGACTTGGGACCCTGGGTGGAGAAGGTGCATGAACGTCCAAGGCGTATCTGATGCCGCCAATAAGGAAGTATCGTCTCCTGTCTCAAGGTGGAATTTCATAGACCTACCACGACGTCTGAAGCGAGATCAGAGAAAGAGAAAAGAAAAACGTGAGGCGAAAAAGCATATAGTTGGCAGTTGAACGTTGGGAACTTGCCGCTTATATAATACAGCTGCAGCAGGCCAGTGGGTGTCAATTGCAACATGAATAACTTGAAACCTACCTCATGGGATGGCATAACAGCCGTTCAAATGGTGCCTTCCACAGGCAGAACCACACCAGTACTTGATACATATAGTCAATGGTACTGCTCCTGGTAAAAAACAATTATCAGAGGGAACCCGGTAACTTCATTTAGAGGGCACGCCATTTGCAAGTACATGAGCGCAGCATTCTAGACAGGGGGAAGCGGTGACTGAGTTTACTGGGTGCAACATGTGCAACCTCTGCTGCTGAAGTTCACTCCACAACATTTCTACGCCACCACATCGGGAAGGAAAATAGGATGGAAGCATATACAGACGGACAATTATTAGCTGCCATTGGATGTACAAATAGGCATTGTCCCCGGACCGGATAACGTGGAGCTAATGAATGAGGTATATAAAGAGGCAAGTTGAGAGTGTGTCGAGAATATCAGTCACGAATGAACATGATATGTACTTACATACCTGGCTCCATCAATCAGAATCAGAAATGAAGAGAAAGGAGACCGACCTACTGGAAAACAAGTTCTGTGGGCAAAACATGATTATAAACACATACCTCTATGGATCCAGCCATGTGCTGGAATAACATTCACTAGATGCACACTTATAGCGACTTTAGCCAACAAGTTGAAGGAGGCCTTGAACATGTACAGTGTACTAGCTTGAATTACATAGCTCAGTTACTATCACTTGACCAGTATTGCAAAATGAAAACACCATGTCTCATAACTACACAACCACATAAGTAAGTATTGTACAAATTACATAGGCAGGTAGGGGACCATGTATGAAGGAACTTGAGATAGAAATTAAAGCAATATGTG
>Ga0307516_10000834_pt1 | contig 42210 bp, 69 predicted proteins | sample 19_EM_MG_FD_203310 | JGI IMG/M metagenome (GOLD analysis project Ga0307516, IMG submission 203310) | Populus trichocarpa ectomycorrhiza microbial communities from riparian zone in the Pacific Northwest, United States - 19_EM | ecosystem: Host-associated > Plants > Roots > Unclassified | place... | reverse complement strand
CCAAAGATCGCTCATCGTGATCTTCAACTCACTGACGGCGGAGCGCTGCATCGTCTCATGTACGCCCACTCCGCAGCTTCCATGCGCTTTATCGGCGCGCTTTCGCTCTTTGCGCTGGTTGATGATCATATCGGCGAAGGTCGTCACCAGGCAGTCCGGATGTGCGAATACCTCGGCTGTCACGCCCATCGAATGCAGATGCTCGCGCTCCCGGAAGAACAGCACCGGATTGCAGACGAAGAATTGCGACAGGAAGGTCGGCACGCCATACAGGGTCCCGGAGCCAAAATGGCCGAACACATGGGATAGGCCCTCAGGGGTTACCACCGTGTGTCCGGCCTGCGCGCCGCCATTGAAGCGAACGACGACCCCGCCGCCGGTACGGCACAGGTAGTCCGTGAGAAGACCCTTACCCTCGTCGCCGAAGTTCGCCCCAATGACCGCGCGCGCCTGCATTACGGCGCTCCCAGCATCTTCGGTGCTGACCCCTTGGGCAGGTGCTTGACCGCCTCCAAGACAACGCCAGCCGATGCACCCCAGCCGCTCGCGGACGCATGTGCATCGCGACCCTCGGCAACCTCGATGATCGACACGATGGTCTCGGAGAGCTTCGTGTGATCATCCAGCAATATGACGTGCTGGCCCAGGAGCGGCTGCCACGTATCAGTGACGCTCTTGAGGTTACTGCGCGCGTGATTGCCCTCCTTGATGACGATGTGGTAGCAGTCGTACATGCGCTGCGCATTCTCCAGGCATTCGGCCGTCGAGAAATCGCGCTCCGCGCCGTCGTCCAGGAACTTCACCAGTTCCGCCTTCTTCAATCCCGGCCCGATGGGCTCATCGCCGACCGTGAAGAGATAGCCCCGCTTGCCCCGCTTGATGAGGCTGTCGTGCACGGTGTGGAACGCTGCGAAGTACCACGGCAGTTCATAGCTCTCCCAGCCATTTCCGCCGCCGCCATGTTCAATGTAGATGTCGGTGAGCTGCTCGACGATACGGTTATCCGCCTCGAACTGCGAAACCTGCAGGGGCGAGTGATCGCAGGAAACGTCACCCACCGCCATGAACATGACATGCGGATCAGCCACCGGCTTGCGATCGATGATCCCTGTGAACAGGGTTCCCAAGCCCTTGCGCGCGATCGTGTCAGCCAGCATTCCCATGCTCCCCGTGACATCCAGCGCCACGATGATCGGCGTCGATCGCGGATTGTCCGCGCTATCCCGGGACTCGCGAACCTTCACCCCTTTCGGATCTAGCGCGGCCTTAATGCTGCGTGAGGCAAAGACCTGTTCGGTCGTCTTGCCGACCGTCGTGCTCGTGTACGCACGATACTTGCCCGGATCGAATGTTCCACCACCCATATCACTCTCCTTGGCGCAACGCGCGCCATTGTTTAAGTTCTTCGGAATCCACCCACAAATCCCCATTCGGCTTGTGCGGCAGCGGTCGGTCGAGTGCGCCGTCCAGCTTCTCCAACTCCGCGATCTCGGCTGCGTCGGTGACTGGCGTCCATTTTCCTTTCATCGTTGTCTCCATTTATTGGGGACACCCATTCTCTACCACGATTCGCGGGCAGCGATTTGGACTGTGAGCATACGCGAGCAAATGCCGTGTTTTCTAGGCTTTGCGCGCATGAAGATTGATGGTTCGCTATTGACATGGCTTCTCTAACTCACTCGGTTCGTAACAGTGCAACTCTCCGAGATAGCAGTCGAAGATCCCATTGATGCGGCCGCGACCCTGGCCGCAGAACTGGACATTCACCGGAGCGCCTTCATAAAGCATGTGGGGCCGGCGCTTCCAATACTTCACAGTGACGCCATCGGATATGACCGACTTGAGTTCAGCCGCCTCGCCGTAGGTCGCTTCGTTGTGGTCCAGGTGCTTGCACGCGCAGGGCTTCACTTGGCTGCTCCCCGGTCAGAAGTGGCTCTATGGCAATCGCACCCCATCGGCACGAACTCATGCCCAGCGTTCCACGCGTTGTGGCCTTCTTTCGATTCGCCGCAGCCGCAGCAATCGAGATCAATCCTATTGCCACAATCTGGGCAAACCGGATCGCCGGCTACGGGCGTGCATCCGAACGTCTCGGTGAATGTCGCAGGCTCGATACGCAACACAGCACCGTCGAACTCCGAGCGCATGCTGACCATGCCCTGCCTGTGCAACTCGCGAATTACGCCGTCCGCCATGTCCGAGAGCATCGGCTTTCTAGGCTCACAGGCCGTTTCCGATGGTGTCAGAGCGGCCCTGGCTCTAAGGAGCACTGGGTTTATGCGAGAACCACAGGTAAACACCTTGCCGATTTCCGCGGCTTCAACCATGTCCCGCAGCGCCGCCTCGAGCGCGCGGATGCGGGCGCGTTGATGCGTGACAACTGCATCTAGTCCGGCTGCCTTTGCACTCATTGCCTCCGCATGTCCGCGAACGGCGTTCAGTCTTGCCTCGGCGTCGCCCATCGCTTGCGCTAATCCTCGCGGATCAATTCCCATGATCGTTTCCTTGTCTTTGCTGAGCGAAGTATCGCTCCAACTCTTCGCGAATGATTAGCCGCACGGCATCTGCGTTCAATGGATTCCACGGCGCACGGCACGGCGGAATCGTCAGCGAACCGGGCTGCTGAAATTGCGGCGTGCCTCCGCACATGTGAGTTTGCCCATAGGACATCCATCCGCCACATATCGAACAGGGAAATCCAGAGGGTCCGCTCGTTCCTGGTATCACTTGGATACCTCCTTTGCAGAGGCGAAGTCTTTGTCGTTGACGCTCATCCCGCAGAATGGGCAGAACGTTGCCATGGCGCGCACCGCCTTACCGGGTACTCGTGAGTTTACTTTCTCGGTGGCGATAATCAGCAGTTCTCTGCCGCTCGGAACCTGTATGGCGAAGGACAGCCGCGTGTTCTTTTGCTTCTGGTAAGCGTCGAATATTTTGAAGCATCTATGCGTCACAATCTTTCCCCTGACAGTCCCAGTAACAGACGCGATTGCCGCGACACCAGTCGCCGTCTGGACAACCTGGTGGATGTCGCCAGCGGTTATACGGTTCAAGAAACCCCTGAGCCTTCAGGTCGCTGAGCTTTTCCAGACTGCGTTCGTCGAATACAAAAACAGGCTTATTCACAGTCTTTTCCCGCAGCGGATCATTGCCTCGCCGCCTTCTCGGCGTCCTTCTTGATGCGCAACTCTTCGCGATCCACCGCCATCTCGCGCGGCGCCTCGATGCCGATTCTGACCTGCTGGCCCTTTATGCCAAGCACGACCACGCGAATGTCGTCACCGATCACCAGCACCTCATCGAGGCGGCGAACGAGTACTAACATGTCAAAGACTCCTCGGATCAAAGGTCATCGCGGTGCTCCTGGCTATTATTCCAAGCATTTGGAAAGCTCTAAATCGAGGCGTTCTTTGCGCGCGCCAGCTTGTATTATTTTTTCGGTGACTTTCGGAAGTAGGAGTGATACTTGTCTTTTTCTCCGCTTTATAATCTCGTTAATTTCCGCATTGAACTTATATTCGTCGGAGACGATCTTGCCTAGTATCTCCAAGGCGTCGGCCATTTCGCGTAGCGCATTCCGAAATGCATCAGCACTTTTTTCTGCTATCGTCAGTCGCTCATCAAATGACAACGCTGGTGGGACAATATCCGACTCCGTGAGCGAATTGAGCCACGCGAAGTGGTCGATCAGCGTTGCTGTCTTTATCGCAGATACTGTTCGCTCGACGATGGCGTGATCAGCGTACCATTCCCCATACAGCAACACTTTCTGCGGAAGCTTTTCCTTCAGCAATCCATGCAGGTGTTTCTCCATGAGCAATGTGGCATCGCAAGTTGCGACTATTTGTAGTGGCCGATAATGTCCAGTGGACAGCCCGCGCATTCGGAGATCGACATCTCTTGCGAATCCGAATTTAATTGCGCGTCCATCGCTAATTGCGTAAATCATTATCTTTCTCGTATCAGTGTAGGGTGGGTCCAAACCCGATAACGAAGCAAGTGACGCCACGACGTAGCATCTCGCGCATGCGCTCATCAGCAGCCATAAGTTGTTCCGCTGTTGGCGGCTTGAATCCGGGCGGCGGCTGCGGAAGCCCGACGAGAAAGAGCACCCGCAAATCGTCGTCGAATGTCATTAGTCGCGTTCCTCCGTTGAGTCCTCGATTCCCGCGGGAAAGGCCGCAGAGGCGTGACGCTTGACCCACGCCAGCAGGCAAAACCAGACCGCCGATTCCAGGTACACGCGTTGCGAATCGGCGCGCAAACAAATCTGATAGCCGTCATGCGAGACGAAGAGCCCGTCTCCGAGGTAGGTTTCTTTGCCTGGCTCGATCATGGGTGCCAACTCCCGATCATGCAGACCACCGAGATCAGCGCGATCACGAGCGATTGATCAATAGTGAATCCGATTTTTCTCGCCACGATATAGGCGACCACGCCGCTGCCCATCAATACGGCATAAAGGATCACTTTGCCGGCGACCGCTGTCACGTCCGACGGCTCGCAAGGATCTTGCGGCTTTTGACCGTGATGCCGTCGCCCACCACGCCGACTGCATCCAATTTCAGCGATTGCACGACGCGTCCGATCTTCACCCCGTCAGCCATCAGGAACGCGGCATTGATCTTGGATAGGTCCGTGACCTCAAATTCCCATACCTCGCGAACTGCGGAGCCGGCGACGCGCGCGGTGTCGGCTTGGACAACCGGAGCCACGACCGCGGCCGCGCGCTCCTCGAACTGCTCGGCCTTATCTGCGGCCTTCTCATTGATCCGTGTGGCCTGGGCGCGCAACCTGTCGGCCTCAGCCTGACGTCCCGCTGCGGCGGCCGCTTCTGCCTCGCGGTGTTTCTTGTCGGCTTCCTCACGAGCTTTGCGCGCCGTTTCATCTGCGATGGCCTGCAGGCGCCTGCGCTCATCCTCGGCAATCTTGTCGAGGCGGCGCTGCTCGACGCGGCGGATCTCTTCCTGCTCGTTGTCGTAGGCGATGATCTTGCGATCAAGGGCGACCTTCGCCCGCTCAAATTGAGTAACGGGACCGGCGAAGAAATCCATGATGACCTTCTTCGCCTGGTCAATCGGCCGCGTGAGCGCAAGTCGCGCATCGTTCAACGCCTTGATCTTGGTGTTGATCCGTGCGCGCGCTTCTTGCGCTTTGGCGGAATCGCTGACACTCCCGACCGCGAAGCTCTCGGCGTAGGCAACAGCCGTCATTGCTTCCGAGGCTGCGTCCCCGGCTGGCGTCGGAATTGATAATTGCACCAGGTTCTTGGGCGCTTCCGCTTCAGGCGATGCGGGTTTCGGTTTCACTGCTGACATGAGTGTTCCTATCGTTGAAGTAGTGCAAGTTCAATGCCGAAAGAAAATGCGACCAATCCGTCGTGGCATCGCATTTGTGCAATTTGTATTTATTGCGCATCAACTGCAGACACAGCCGGCGCCGCGGCTTGTCGTCGCAGGCCATCTGGTAGGCCGACGTCTGCAATCCGACGGTGCGCGGTACCAGGCCGCTCTTGATATCCAACAGCCACGTCGTTCCCTTCCACGTCCCGCGCTTGTCCAGGCGCCCGGCATAGCGGTAGCGCGCGTGGTAGACCAGCTGTTCGGAGTGCGTGACCACGAAGCCGGTCTCGGATAGGAACGATTTGTAGGCGTTCAAATATGGGATCAGCGACGCGTCCAGTTGCTCCTCGTCCAGTTCGCCCTTGTCGAAAAGGTCAGTTGCGAGATGGACGTGCTGGCCGAAGACACGTGCGCGCTTGAGTAGATCCGGATCCACGAACTCGAATCCATCCTTCACCATCGCGCCCGATTCGTGAAAACGAATGTTTGCGATACGCAGGATGCGCGAAACTGACGGCACGGGCCGATCTCCATAACGGTAGGTATGGGAATCAGCATCGAACGCCAGCGCTACCGCCTGAGACATTTAGGTCGCGCTCGCCTCATCGATTGCCGCCATCGCCGATTCGTAATTGATCGCCGGCAGTTCCTCGAGGGAACCGATCTCGAACCTGGCGAGCAGCAGATTGAGCGCGATGCCTTCCGCTTTGAGCTTGTCGGCAAGCGCCGTCGCCTGATCCAGGGTGATGACTTCGATGTCCTCGACCGGCGGGGCGCTCGCGGTTTTGCGCTGCGGCTCGCGCGTAACCGGCTTGCCGTTGGATTCGCGCGGCGTCACGTCGATCGCGTTTGCGTACACCCGCTCCGCATCGTCCGGGTCGTACACGCCGGCATAACCGAAGGCGACGCGGCCGCATTGAATGATGGCCTTATGGCGGGTCATGCGCCGAGGCATCTCGTTCCAGGGCCCCGTATCGCGGTAGCATTCCTTCAGGTACTCGCGCACCACTGTCGGCCGGCTTCGATCTTTGCGGCGGATTTCCACTTCGACGAAGTACTCGTCTTTATCGGTGCCGTCCGGCGCCTCCCGGATCTCCATGTAGTCGAGCTCAGGCCGCTTGTTGATGAGCCGCACCCAGCCATCGAAGCCGATGATCGGCACAATGCCGTTCTCGCTCGGGAAGGCGTAGATCTCGCGCGTGAAGGGATTGAGCCCATATTCCTGAGCGATCACGAGAAGCGCCATCATCTGTTCAGTCGAGACGACCTTGACTTCGCCGCCACCTTTGGGCGGACGCTGCTTGAATGCCGTTTGCTTGAGCGTCTCGAGCATCTTGTCAGCGTCGATGTTGTAGCGGCCGGCGAACTGGGCGACCAGGCCGGTATTGGGCGAGGGACGCGTTGCTACTGCGCCGGCAGGATCGCGCGTCGCCACGTCTGTTGATTTCTTTGCGGATGCGTTTGCCATTAGATCTCCTGGGGTTAATCGGCTTGACGACGATGAAAGGCGGATAGCAAATGATCTTGCGCATCGAGCGGCAGTTCGCGCTTCGCATGATCAATGGTGAAGACGTTCGGCGTGACCGTGCTGCAAATGGTGAGTCCGGTATGCAAGAGAGCACGCTCTACATCGTGGGCCGTCACGCCATCGCCCAGCACAATGTGGACGCGCTGGTTCATAAATGCTGGTTCTTCCGCGTGCCACGGAAAGCCGCCATGTTGTAACGATTCAGGCGCTCATTGCGGATGAAGGCATTGCGCCGCTCGCGCCACCCCTGAAAATATCCGACGGCCCGGTCGACCCCGAAGATGAGCAAGGCGAGGATGAAGCAGCCCAAGGCGATCTTGCCCGCGCTCATCAGTGAAAAGCCCTCGCCGCGATAAAACCCCATACGATGAGATCGACGTTGAGCAGCAGGAATTCGGTGACGCCGAACCGCACGCTCATCACGACATCACCTTGACGATCGACACCGAGCAGCCCTTGCAGGCGCCCAACCGAAAGCCGGCCAGAGTCTCCTTCGATACCGTGACGCGGGTGACCGAGCCGTGCGGCCATTTAATAGTGACGGCGTACTTCACGAGATCACCACTTTGACGAACACTCCAAACGCGCCGATCAGCATCGGGCAGAGGATGTAATCGCCGTGCAGGGCGAGAAAAAGCAGGCGATTGTCGAGCCGCTTCTGTTTGGCTTTGGCGAGGCGGTCGGCGGTGGAAAGTTCGAGGTTCATTTGCAGGCTCCGTTTGCGAATGAGCCAATATTACGGGACGCCGTAATGCGCTGTCAACGGAATTCCGTAGTGTGGGATATGGGTCACATTTCCGGGCCAATAATCCGTGAATGAGACCTCAATCATGGCTACGCTACGGAACGCCGGATATATTCGGCCGCAGTGAAACCACCCATAAGGAACGTGACGTGAAACTCATTGCATCGATATTGGCTATCTCGATCGCCGCTGTAACTTCGGCGGCCGCGGCGGATCTAGCCGGCGTGGCGCTCGGAAGCTCGGCGAACGCGCGATCGCTTGAGAAACTTGGTATTACTTCTCTGGATGAAAACGTGTCCGCTGGCGTTCACCGAGGTAAAACCAAATTTGAGTACGTCGATGCAAACTCCGAAGTGACCGTAGATGGGGCAGGCCGAATTTCATCGTTAGAGATTGATTTCCCGACGATTCAGGCGCCGTCGATCCTAGAAATGGCGATGAAGAAATGGGGAAAGCCGGCCGACAGCGGAAGATCATTTTTCGCCGGCCATCTTCTCGAGGTCTGGATCTGGACGCGCGATGGCGCGGAGATCACGCTCAATAGCTACGACCCCCATTTCGAAACTGGATCATTGACGCGCGGCTCACTGGTGATGGTCACGACAGCGAGTGCCGATGCGGCGCGCGGCCCGAAAGGTGGAACGCTCTAACCTACTTGCGCTTCCAGAAGCCATCATCCTCGAGCCAGATGACGTTCATCCCGCCTTTTTTTTGATTGGCGGCGACCGCGATCTCGATTTCTCGAGCTGCTCCACGAACGCCAGGACCGCGGCCTCGATCGCCGAGCGATCTTTCGCGGATAAATTATCGAAGCGGCCGCGATCGAACTTGAATGGCCAGCCGGACTGAATAGACAGGTCAGGTGCAGTCATATCTTCCGGCGATCCTTTGCCGGCCTCCAGATAATGAACATTGACTCGAAGCACCGCAGCGATGACATGCAGCTTTTTGGTACTCTTCGAATCCCCGCGCTCTAAATCATAAATCGTCGACGGTCGCAATCCGACCCGCTGGGCAAGGTGCTCGACGGTCATTTTGCGCTTTTCGCGCCATTCTTTTACTCGGTCGCCGATCGTCACATGGATATTAGAACGGATTTCCGTAACGGAATGCCGTTGCGCAGTCATTACGGAATGTCGTAATGTAGCGCCCATGGACAATATATGGGCATCGCGGGTTCGGGACCTCCAAAAGGAAGGCATGACGTTGAGCGACATCGCGGACAAAGTGGGGCTATCCACCTCGTCGATCGGCGATATCGCAACCGGCCGCACCGAATCGCCCAGGGGTGACGCTGCGCTCAAGCTATACGAGCTGCACAAGTCAACCATTTCCACGCGTCCTAAATCGAAACCCGTCGCTGCTGTCTAGTCGCGCCGGCGTCGCTCCGCAATGGCATCCGATCTGAAGGATTTCCGCGGCGAAATCTCTCGCGAAACCGACATTTGGCTTGAGGCTGAGGAGCGCGTCTACGGTCGCACTCGTCAGGACATCGTTCGGGAACTGTTGCATGCACATGCCTTGAAGAAACTTCATGAGGCCAGTGTGATCACGACGCTTGCCGCTGCCCACGGCATCAAGCCGGAAGATGCCGGAATCCACCGGCAAGCCGTCAGCGGACGTCGGAAATGAGTCCTTCGGCGTCGTGCATCGGCCAATGAATTACTTCGAGTTGCACATCGGCGACTACCAGCGCAAGACCGCGCATTTGTCCCTCGCCGAGCACGGCGCCTATTCGCTGATGCTTCAAGTTTTTTATGCAACTGAAAAACCACTGCCCGAAAACCGAAAGCTTTTGTATCGAATTCTGCGCGTAAATCGAGCCGCGGAGCGTAAAGCTGTCGATTCGGTTTGTGATCAGTTTTGGCAACGCACAGATGAAGGTTTTATCAATAAGCGAGCCGAAAAAGTTCTAGCCGTTTATCACAATTGGCTTGAAAAACAGAAACTTAATGGCGGAAGAGGGGGTCGACCTCCTAAACCCAAACAGAACCCACCGCTAACCGATGGGTTATTTTTGGGTTCCTCCAGCAATAACCCAAACGAAACCCAAACCGAACCCAACGGGGGGTATCGCGCGCGCGTCCCACTTCCCACTCCCCATCTTGACCATGATCAAGATCCCACCCCTACCCCTCCCAAGGGAGGGGCGGTTCGCCAAAGGCGTTCGCCGGAGAGAATCGAGAAGGACGCGGCGCTCGAGGTTTGGAACCTGCTGGTCGCAACGGACGGCACCGAGCCGAAACGAGATTCGAAGCTGCAGGCCGCAATCGATGCCGTCGGCGGATGGTCGCGGATTCAGCATCGCGAACGCGGGATGGATGATTCGATGGTGCGTAAGCAATTCTGCGAGGCGTATCGCAGCCGGAATAACGGTCAATGAGCCAGGCCTCGCTCGACTTCAAATCCTTCGACGTCGAGATGTACTTCGCGCGCCGCTTAGGCGAGCACGGCAAACGGATCTTCACCGGGCTGTCGGATCCCACGATCACGAAGGATCGAATCCGCCAAGCGATCATCGACTCGCACGTCGATTGCACCATCATCGGCCGCGCGCCGAATGGCAAGCCTGAGACCTACGCGCAATCGTTCGAAAGATTTTATGGCGAACCGCTCCACCCAAAAACCACGAAGGGGAAACGATCATGACGAAGCTGCCAAAAAAACCTTGCACACTCGCCGCGCATATCAACGCGCGAACACAAAAAAACGGTGAAGAGCACGTGCCGTTCATGGATGTGAAGATCTCAATGCTGCTCACCGCGAAGCAGACCGCATCGCTCACGGGCGAATCGCATATCGCGGAAGCATGGTTTAAAACCGAAGGCGGCGAGCTCTCAGATCCTTTGCTCGAAGATTGGGCGCCGTATCGCATGAAATGCAAATTCAAGGATTCGCTCTGCGTGCTCGTCGTCGGCGTGAACGCAAAGGAGATCGATCTCGGCAACGTCACGATCAAGGGCTGCACCTTCGAGCCGGTCGATCGCGGCTCGACGCAACTGACCTGCACCATCCAAGCGTCGATCACCAACAAAACAAACGAAACGTTTTTGTGGATGGGACATGCGATCGACGCGAAGTTGCAATTCGGCGAAGTCGAGCTCGACGATGTGCAGGAGAAGCTTGATCTCGAAGGTGGGGGCGAGGAGGACGGCGATGCGCCGTCTCTAGCTGCGCCGCATGACGATGATGATCAGGCTTCGGCGCCAGCGATGAATTGACGTGTCTGCCGTACTCACCAGCGAGGAGATCATTGCGCTAACGGCACCAGCGCCGGCAGCGAAGCGCAAGTCCAAGGGCACATCACCGACGCAGCGTTCGTTGAAGCACATGCGAGATGCTGGGTATCTGTGCGCCATCGTCGAGAAATGGAACATGCACGCCAAGATCCGCCAGGACTTATACGGCTTCATCGATGTGCTCGCGATTAAGGACGAAGACATTATCGGCGTGCAGGCATGCACGGGCGGGGACGTGAGCACGCGCATGCATAAGATCATCGAGCACGCAAACTATCCGGCCGTCATCAAGGCGATGCGAATCGTCATACATGGATGGCGCAAGAGTGCTGCCGGCAAGTGGGTACTGCGCGAGGTTGAGCTATGACGGATCACGATGAGGATGCGAATCCGCTCGGCCTGGCGCTGGTTGCCGCGCTCATCGTCGCGATCGTGCTCGCTGCGATGTTTGGCTACTCGAGGATCTAACATGACACCAATTGCATTTGCGCAATCAAACATCACCTACGCGAAGGATCAACCGGAGTATCAGCCGCTGCCTGCTCATCGATCGGAAGATGGCGTTGTGACGAGTTGCTGGCGACTAACCGATGCCGAGATCGCGTTGATCGTCGAGACGAAGAAGCTTTGGCTGCAGTCGTATACGTTTGGGCTGGCGCTTCAGCCGTTGCTGCCGCAAGCCGAATGTCCGTTAGTCTCGCAATGAGCATACGGCCGTGCACGTTGAAGCCTGTACGTTCTCGATCGAATGCTCAGGCTGCTCCACGCGCGCGTGGCACGACCAACGAACGCGGCTATGACAACGACTGGAAGCGGCTGCGTCTGTCGCATCTTGCAGCCGAGCCATTGTGTCGGCCGTGCTCGGCAATGAAGCGGTACGTGCCAGCAACTGTCGTCGATCACATCCAAGATATCGTGACGCACCCGCACCTGCGTCTGGTCGATGAGAACCTGCAGTCGATGTGCGCGCAGTGTCACAACCGTAAGACGCACTACACACAGCGAGCGAGGAGGTTGAAGCGATGAGATTGGCAAGCGTTACCCTAAAGCTAGATCGCAGTGGCATTGCTCGAGGTGTGCTCGTCGATGGCGTCGAGCTTGGCCCGCACGTGCGCAATGCTACAGTGCGATGCGAGGCACAAGGCTTCACCATCTTGACGGTCGAGTTCATCGTCGATGAGGTGATTACGGAGCGCGTTGATTCGTCGGTGCTGCAGCCGTGAGGCTCTACAAGATCACAAGCGTTCAGATAGATGGCGAACGCCACGTCAATCATGTCGCAGCATCGACGATCGACCAGGCGCTCAAGCACGGCCGCTACTTTCGAGGCGGTGCAGATGTGTCGTCGATCGAATTGATCTGCGATGAGTTGATTGATGCAGAGCTGCCGGAAGGGCACCCCATAGGGGGCATCTAAGTGGTTCGATCAAGCTATGCGTGATCGCGTCTTCCGCGCCTTATTTGCGCCCGCACGATGCGATCGAGCCAGGCCGCGAGATAAAACAAGGGGGAGTGACGCGCTTCTCTTGTGGAAACCGCGCCGAATGTGCTGTTATTGCTGGCGACATGCCAGGACCACGACCGAAACCTACGCACTTGAAACTCTTGCAGGGCAATCCTGGGCATCGACCGCTCAACTTGGACGAGCCGCAGCCGGAAGGCGATCTGATCGAACCGCCCGAGACCTTTTCGCCGGCGCAGCGCATTTTGTGGCGCACCACGCTCGCCAATGCACCGGAAGGACTGCTACGTCGACTGGATCTAGGTGTGTTCGCAAGCTACGTCGTGAATCTCTCCGAATTCCTGGCGGCCGACCAGAAAGTGCAGACCTTGGGCAGCGTCGTGATGACTGCGGGCAATCAGGCGATGCAAAATCCCTACGTTTCGATCAGAAATCGCGCAAATATTGCGATGGTACGGGCTGCCGCGGAGCTCGGATTCACGCCTTCCTCGAGATCGCGTGTCAAAGTTAGCCCGAAAAAGAAGGCAAAATCCGCGCTCGGGAAGCTCCGCGAGTTCAAAGTCGACGCCTGATTTCGTCTCGATTGCGGTCGCCTACGCCGAGGAGGCCATCGAAGACACCAAAAATCAGCGCTTTTGCAAGTGGATTCGGCTCGCTGCGCGCCGATTTATCGCGGATCTGAAGCGCGCGCAGCTCAAACGTCCGCCGTTTTACTTCTCGCCTGGCCATGCGAACCGCGCCTGCCAGTTCATGGAGACGTTGCCGCACGTCGAGGGGAGCTGGGACACGGAGATGATCGTCCTGCACCCGGCGCACGTGTTTTTCGTGGTGCAGCTCTTCGGCTTTCGCTCACTCGACGGATTTCGGCGCTTTACCGCGGCGCTGTTCGCGATCGCGCGTAAAAACGCGAAATCGACGCTCGCCGCCGGCATCATGCTGTATTGCTTTGCCTTCGAGGACGAGGAGGGCGCGCAACTGGTGTCCGCAGCGACCACCGGAAGCCAGGCGCGCATCGTGTTCAACGTCGCGAAGCGCATGATCGAGAAAGAACCGGAGCTCGCGGCGCAATTTGACCTCGAGGTGTTCTCATCCTCGATCTTCCGCGAGGAAATCGGCGGCGTCTTCAAGCCGATCAACTCCAAGGCCTCGACCCAGGACGGCCTGAACCCGTCGCATATTTCCTTGGATGAGATCCACGCGCATAAGACACGGGACCTCGTGGACGTATTGCGCTCGGCCGCCGGCGCCAGGCGCTCGCCGCTCTGGCTCTACACCACGACCGAGGGCTACGAATCGCCCGGGCCATGGGCCGAGCTTCGCAATTTTGCGCAGCAGATCCTCGAAAACATCGTCAAGGCGGATCACTTTTTGGCGCTGTACTACTCGCTCGACGACGACGAGCCGGGCGGCCGCAAGGGTGACGATGACTTTGACGAATCGAAGTGGATCAAGGCGAATCCCTTGATGGAGGTCAATCCGCTGCTGCTGCGCGAGATCCGAAAGCTAGCGATCGAAGCGAAGAGCATGCCCGGTGCGCTTTCGGAGTTCCGTATAAAACGGTTGAATCGCCGGGCCTCGAGCGCGACGAGTTGGACGAATCTTTCCAAATGGCGCAAGTGTTCCGGCGGGTTTGAGTTGGATCATATGCGGGGCGCTGAGTGCTGGGCCGCGTTCGATTTGGCCTCGACGACCGACATGGTTGCGTGGCGTCTCTTGTGGCGGATAGACGCTTGCTACTACACTTGGGGCCGTTTTTGGGTGCCATGCGAAGCCGTAGCGCATCGCACCGAGCGCAAATCCGTCAACTATGCCGGGTGGGTGCAGGCCGGATTCGTCTCGCAATGCGAGGGAGCGACCATTGACTATGGCGATATCAAACGCGATGTTTTGGCCGATATTCATCGGTTCAATCCCAAGATGATCGCCTACGATCCGTGGAATGCGAGCGCGTTTGTCAACGATCTGATCGAAGAGGGTGTCCCCGCCGCGACGCCCGAGGACAGCCAAGGCCTCATCCAGTTTATTCAGGGCCCGAAGAGCTTCAGCCCAGCGATGAAGCTTTGCGAGACCGCCTACCTCAACGGCAATTTGCGTCACGGCGGCGATCCGGTGCTCACCTGGCACATGGCGAACGTGGTTCCGACCTACGATTCGAACATGAACGTGAAGCCCAACAAGCAGCGATCGCCAGACAAGATCGATGGCGCGGTGGCGCTTTTCATGTGTTTTGGCTGCGCTGCGCTCGACGTTGAGGACGCTGGCGATTCTGAAGGGTTCTTCCAGGCGCCGGTGCGGGCATGAGGCGAACCCCGAACATCGTCGAACTCAGCAAAAAAACCGCCGCCTTTTTCTACGGCCTGTTCGACTTCTCGACCGGGACTTCCGGAAACTTCTACCCGGTCGCCCAGGCCGGCCAGTCGGCGCCGCCGGTCAATTTTGCCACCTCCGAGACCGGCAAAATCGTCTCGACCAAGACGGCGCTTCAGATCTCGGCGGCCTGGAGCTGCGTCTGGTTGATCGCGGAGACCATCGCGACGCTGCCGTTTATCCTGAATCAGCGCAGCGGCACCAGCATCAAGGCCGCGACCGATTATCCGCTGTTCGCCATTTTGAGCGCGACGCCCAATTCCCAGATGAGCGCCGCGGAATTCTGGTCGATGATGCTCGCGAGCGAACTGCTCTGGGGCAATGGCTATGCGCTGAAGACCCTGGATGGACTCGGCCAGGTCATCAATCTGGATCCGCTGCGCCCGGAATTCGTCACGCCGTACAAGGACGCGCTGACGCAGCTCATTCGGTACAAGTACTACTTGCCCGGTGGGAAGCAGATCGAGGATTACGACGCCGATCAGATTTTTCATTTGAAGGGACGGTCGATGGACGGCCTGGTCGGGCTCTCGCGCATCGAATACGCCAGGAATTCCCTCGGCATCGCCAAAGCGGCCGAAAGTGCGACGGCGGACAGTTTTCGCAATGGATTACGTTCCGGCGGCTTCGTTCAGAGCAAAAGTTACCTCAAAAAAGAGCAGCGCGATCAGCTCAAGGAGAGCCTGCAGCAATTCGTGACCGGCGAGGAGCGTTCGGGCGGCATGATGGTGCTCGAGGGCGGCCTCGACTTCAAAGCGATCACGATGAATCCGCAGGACGTGCAGCTTTTGGCCTCGCGTCAGTTCGCGGTCGAGGACATTTGCCGCTGGTTCGGCGTGCCGCCGGTGCTGGTGGGCCACGCCGCGGCGGGCGTGACCTCATGGGGAACCGGCATCGAGCAGCTGCTCACGGGCTGGAAAGCCCTCACTCTGCGCCCCTATGTGCGCCGGATTGAGCAAACTGTCGCCCGTTCGTTGATCCCGCCGCAGGATCGCGCGCGATATTACCTGTCGATCGACACTGAGGACTTACTCGGCGCCGATTCCGCCGCGCGCTCGGCGCTTTGGGCGACTTTCGGGCAGAACGGCATCATGACGCGCAACGAAATCCGTGCCCGCGAGGACCTGGCGCCCGTCGCCGGCGGCGATACGCTCACCGTGCAATCGAATCTGATTCCGATCGACAAGCTCGGACAAACCGCGCCGGCGTCGGCCGTCCCCGCGAACAAACCCGTCGAAGGCGCCAAGCCCGCGACACAACCCGCTCTCGGAGAGGCAGCATGAAGCTCAAACAGCGTCAGTTCGGATTCAAGATCAAGGCGGTCGAGGATTCCGGCGCCTTCGCGGGCTACGGCTCGATCTTCGGCAACGCGGACGCCTATCGGGACGTCGTCATGCCCGGAGCGTTCGCCAAATCGCTTGCCTCGTGGAAAGAACGAGGCGCCCTTCCGCCGGTGCTATGGCAGCATCGCAGCGATCAGCCGATCGGGCCGTTCACGAAGATGGCCGAGGACGGCCAGGGGCTCTACGTCGAGGGGCAACTGCTGATCCAGGACGTGAAAAAAGCCCGCGAGGCGCAGGCGCTCCTGAAGTCCGGCGCCATTCGCGGCATGTCGATCGGCTATGACGTGCCGGAAGACGGCATGGAATACGACGGCAAGACCAACGTCTGGAAGCTCACGGAGATCGATTTGTGGGAATGCTCGATCGTGACCTTCCCGGCGAACGTCGAAGCGTCGGTGACGCAGATCAAATCGCAAATCATGGGCGGAAAACTCCCATCCATTTCAGATTTCGAGGAGCTGCTGCGCGATGCTGCCGGCTTCTCGCGTAAGCAGGCCAATGCAATCGCCAGCATTGGGTATGCGAAGTTCCTCAACCAGCGTGATGCTGGGGGTGGAGAGGGTAGCGAGGCCATCGCGCTCGATGACGTCTTGGCGCAGATTGAATCCTTCAAAATCGCATAAAGGAAATTTCTCCATGACACGCAAATCTACTCAGTCCGTCGCGCGACGCATCATCACGCGCGGCGTTCTCGACATGGCGACCCTCCAATGGGATCGCTCGCAGGAGCAGAGCTACCTGCATGAAGGCCCCGTCGCGGAAGCCGAAGCTGCACCCGACAAGGTCAAAGCCGCGATCGACGAGGCGCTCGGCAAGCACTTCAAAAAGGTCGACGATATCCTCGTCAAGCATACCGAGGACATCAAGGTATTCGGCTCGATCCAGGACAGCACCAAGGAGGAGATCGCCAAGCTCAATACGAGCGGCCAGAAGACGATGACGGAGTTCCTGGAGTACAAGGAAAAGCAGAACGCCATCATTCTCGATCTGTCGCAAAAGCTGGCCGCACGCAGTTCGCCAAATGGCGGCGGCAATCTGGTCAAGTCGATCGGGCAGCAGTTCGCCGAATCGCCGGAGCTCATCGAGTTCGCGCCGACCGGGCGTATGAACGTCAAGGCGCAGAGCAAGCCGTTCAAGCTGAAGACGATCACGGGCGGTCCGGTCTCCGGTGGCCCCGGCATCACGCCAGAGTACTTGCAGACGCCGGTCATTCCGAACTTCCAGAATCTCACCGTGCGCGATCTGCTGTCGATCGGCACGACCGAAAGCGATCTGATCTATTGGTTCCAGGAGAACGTGTTCACCAACAACGCGGCGGTCGTTTCGGAAGGCGCTTTGAAACCGCAATCCGACATCACCTACACCCGCAACAATGTGCCGGTGACCACGATCGCGCACTGGATGAAGGCCTCGAAGCAAGTCCTCTCGGACTTCAAGCTGCTCATGTCGTTGATCGATACGCGCCTGAATTTCGGCCTGAAGCTGGTCGAGGAACACGAGATCCTCTACGGCGATGGGACCGGCGATCACCTTCATGGACTGGTGCCGCAGGCGACGGCCTATACCGGAGTCGGGGCCAAGGCGAACGACACGCACATCGATGTGATCGCGCACGCGATGTTGCAGGTGCGCCAGGCGTTCTATCCGGCGACCGGCGTGGTGATGAGCCCGCAAGATTGGTGGAGCACGATGCTGACCAAGGACTCGCAGCACCGGTATTTGTTCGCCAGCCCAATCGGCGGACTCACGCCGATGATGATCTGGGGTCTGCCGGTCGTGGCGTCGGACAGCTTTCATGCGGGCGACTTCATGGTCGGCTCGTTCAAGCTTGCCGCGACGCTCTTCGATCGGGAACAGGCGCAGATCTTGGTGAGCACCGAGGATCAAGACAATTTCGTGCGCAATATGGTCACGATTCTCTGTGAGGAGCGCGTTGCTCTCGCGGTGACTCGTCCGGCGTCATTCGTCTATGGTGCGTTCCCGTCGGGGACCAGCACCTAAGCCGGCGCTGGTTGTTCAGGAATGTAGCCATGGCCCACAGGCGCGGAAATACGGGCCGCGCTTGTGGGTTTCTTTTTAGGCTAGGAGGTGAGGTCCGATGATTCAGGTGAAAGCCTTGAAATCCTTTCAGAGCCGCTACGGCTTCATGCGCATCGGCAATCAGTTCTGGAGCGAGGAGGGCTATGTCAAGCAGCTGCAGCGCGTGGGCGGCATGATCGAAGTCATTCGCGATGACGATGCGCCGCAGATACCGACGTTGCAGCCGGAGCGCAATCAAGCGTTTCCTCGAGCCCCGATCACGAAGGGAAAAGTCTCCGAGACAGACTCGCAGCCGCCGCTGTCTCCAGACCCAAACTCGGCGGCACCGAAGGACGATGGGCAGGCGCCACCGTCGCCATCATCGCGAGCGGGCCGTCGCTCACGCGTCAAGACGTCGATTTCTGCCGAACCCGATGCAAAATAATCGTCATCAACACGAGTTTTCGCTTGGCGCCCTGGGCGGATGTGCTCTACGGCTGCGATGCGTCATGGTGGCAGCACTACTTTGCGGAGGTTGCGACGACATTTCGCGGCTCGGAAATGTGGACCTGCGCGAGCGCGGCGCGCGACCAGTTCAAGCTCCGATGGATTTACGGCTACGATTCGCCCGGGCTCTCGAAGACGCCGGACAAAATCCATACTGGCTACAACAGCGGGTATCAAGCGATCGGGCTCGCCGCTTTGTGGGGCGCCTCGAAGATTGTGCTGTTGGGCTTCGACTTTCAGCGCACGAATGGCAAGACGCACTGGCACGGCGATCACCCGCCAAAAACGCTCGGCAATGGTGGGCGCTATCCGCAATGGGTGAAGGCGATGCAGGGCCTGGCGATCGATGCCGAGAAACGTGGCATCGACATTGTGAACTGCTCGCGGAAGACCGCGTTGAAATGCTTCCGTCAGTCTTCGATCGAAGCGGAACTGCCCATCGAGATCGATGCGGCGCGCGCGGCCGTGGGATAGATCGTGGCGCTTAAGTATCCCAAGATCATCGATGAGATGCGCACCATCGAGGCGATGCAGACGCGCTCGATCGCCCGCTTCGGGGATGGTGAGTGGAGATGTGCGGTCGGCGGCGGCTGCACTTCTCAGCATCCGGATCGGAAAATGGCCACAGAATTGCAGTTGATCCTTCGCAATACAACACCTCAACTCATGGTTGGGATCCCGAATCCGTTTACAGGCTGTCCGCGCGCCGAGAGCTGGGCGCGGTACTGCGATCAGAAATACACCTCCTTGCTGGGAGCCGGCGAGTTTTATTCGAGCTTCATCACACGTCCCGACAACGCGCCGTGGATCGATACGCCGGAATATTGGGAGAAAGTGCGCGCGCTCTGGAGGGATCGCGACATCACGCTCGTGGTCGGCGACAAGAAATCGATCACGACGGAGATGATCGGCGCCGAAGCGCGCTCTGTTCGCGAGGTCATCGGCTCGCGCCAGCATGCCTATTCGGAGCTCAGTGCAATCGAGAACGCCGTCGGGAAGGCGCAGGGGACCGTGCTCATCTGCCTGGGAACGGCTGCGACGGTTCTCGCCTATCGATTGTCCCGCAAGGGCATCCATGCGCTCGACCTCGGCCATATCGGGATGTTCATGCGGCACGCCGGCGCCTATCGGTACGCGCAGCGGGATCTCACGAGCGACTTCTATCGCGGCCAGCTCACGGAACTTCATCGCAAGCGCACCTGGGGCGCGGACGGCGCCAAACATACCTCCGCGGTTCGCGATTTGATCCAGGAATTCTCGCCGGCGACGATCCTGGACTATGGGTGCGGAGAAAACCGCCTTGCCGAATCGCTCAAGCCGATTCGCGTCTCGGGCTACGATCCGGGGATCCCCGAGCGCGCCAAGATGCCGAAACCGTGCGATTTGGTCGTTTGCACGGACGTGCTCGAGCATGTGGAGCCAGAAAAGCTCGACGCCGTTCTCGATCACCTCTATCGCATCACCGGCAAAGTCGGCTATTTCGTCATTTCGACAAGACCGGCCAATGCGATCTTGCCCGATGGACGCAATGCCCACCTTTCCGTTCACCCAGCCGATTGGTGGGTGGGCAAGCTAATGACAAATGGCTGGAGCGTAGGCGTGGTGAGTCCGCCACAATCCAAGGACATCAAGATCGTGGCGACAAAACCATGAGCCTCAATCGCGATCAAGGATTAACCGTGCCGCTCGAGGCCTATCCGTTCTTGCAATTGCAGCGCGGCGCGATCTCTGATTTCGCCGCGAGTGACCCTGCAGTCTGGCTGCAACACTATACGAATTCTCTTTATAGCGAATTCGATGCGATCGAGCCGTATCTGCCGAAGGACTGTCGCACGATCCTCGATGTGGGCTCGGGACTGGGCGGCATCGACGCGCTGCTCAATCAGCATTACGGCGGTGAGTGCCTGGTGACGCTGCTCGACGGCGTTGCCGATCGGCCCGTGGTCGATCTGCACTCGGAGACCTTCAATGATATGGATGTCGCGAAACGCTTTTTAGCCTCGAACGGCGTGCAGTACTTCGATTTTATCGATGCGAGCGCGCCGGAATATGCCATTGACCGCAAAGTCGATCTCATCGTGAGCTTCCGGTCCTGGTGCTTTCACTTCGAACCATCGACCTATTTGCCGTTGGTGCGACGCTGCTCTGTCGCGCACCATACAAAGTTAATCGTCGATGTGAGGCGCAACAAGCCGGAATGGGAGGATGAGCTGCGGATGGCGTTCCAGTTCCTCGACACGGTTTATCAGGGCGCCAAATTCTCGACGCTGCTTCTGGAGGCGCGGTGAGTAGCCCATACCAACAAGTGACCGTGCTCGCCGGCGGGTGGTCGGCCTCGAAAGTCGATCTGCGCAAGCTCCCTGGTACGGTGATTGCCGTGAACGATGCGGCCTACTACGCGCCGCGCTGGGATATTTGCGTCTCCATGGATCGACTATGGGCGGAGAATCGATGGGCACTGATCGAGCGGAGCACGACGCGCGCGATCTTCCTGCGTCGATCGACCATGAAGAATGTCGATCCGAGGGAATTGAAGCACGTACATCTATTCGAGAACGACCACAAAGCGACCGTGCTGAGCGACGAGAGAGGAACGCTTCACGGGACAAACTCAGGATTCTGTGCGCTGAACTTGGCCTACCAGATGAGGCCACAAAAGCTTTTTCTCGTCGGATTCGATATGGCACTCGGACCAAGAGGTGAACGACATTGGTTTCCCAACTATCCGTGGAAAGGTGGAGGTGGATCGGGCGCCGGGAAACTTGCTGAGTGGTCGAGGCAGTTCGATACGGCTGCCATTCAGCTCGAGCGCGTCGGGATCTCCGTTGCGATCTGTTCGAGCAGTTCGCCGATCAAACGCTGGCCCAGGATCGACCCTGCGAGCCTGGTGGGGGCCGAATGCGCCGCGTGACGCTCTGCCTGCCGTATTATCGGAACGCGGGAATGCTCGCGCTGCAGCTTTCGCGGCTCGATCAACTGCCGCCGCAGATCAAATCTCATTTGGAATTGATTGTGGTCGACGATGGATCGCCGGACGGTCCCGCGAAGGCGCGCAAGATTGGGATGCCGGTGCGGATTTTTCGGATCGAGGTCGATATCCGTTGGAATCAAGATGCGGCGCGTAATATCGCCGTGGCCAATGCGACCCACGGTTGGGTGCTGCTCACGGACATCGATCACCTCGTGCCGCAGGCGACCTTCGAGACAGTCCTTGCACGCCAGCTCGATAAATATTCGGTCTATCGATTCAATCGCACCACGCTGGAATCGCTCGATCCCTGGCATGAGACGCCCTATAAGCCGCACCCGAACTCGTGGCTCATGACGCGCGCCATGTACGAGACAATCGGTGGATACGATGAGCGCTTCGCCGGATATTACGGTACGGATGCAGAGTTCCGGGATCGGCTCGCGGCGCATGCCCGCATCGAGATCCTGGGCGCGCTACTGACCCGCGTCCCGCGCGAAACGATTCCTGATGCCTCGACGACGACCTATTTGCGCAAGCAGCCGCAAGATGCCATTGGGATTCCCAAAATCAAAGCGGAGCGCGCCCTTATTCCCAATTGGAGGCCGCTGCGCCTGACCTTTCCTTATCATTTGGTGAGCCAGTGCTGAACGGTCACGCGCCTCCGTTGGTTTTTGTCTGCTGGAAATGGGTAGCCCCGACGGGCTATCGCTCGCAGTTCTCCGCGGCCACTGTCAATGTCCTGCGCTCAATGCTGGAGCGGCATTATAAAAAGCCGCACGAGCTCGTCTGCATTACGGATGACGCGGCCGGCATTGACGAACGCGTGCGCATCATCAAACTGTGGGACGACTTCAAGAATGTTCCATCGCCGCACGGCCGGGGGAACCCGAGTTGCTATCGGCGCCTGAAGATGTTCTCGAAGGAAGCGGCGGAGTTCATCGGTCCGCGGTTTGTCTCTATTGATCTCGACGTCGTGATCACGGGAGATATTACTGAACTCTTCAATGTAGATGTTGATTTCAAAATGTACGGCGACACCGCGCGCGGGACTCCATACAACGGCTCGCTGATCTTGCACAAGGCCGGCACACGTCGTCAGCTTTGGGAGAAGTTCGATCCGAAGAAGTCCCCGCTCTTAGGCTTGGCGAAACATTATATCGGTTCAGATCAGGCGTGGATCGGTGCATGTCTTGGGCCGAATGAGCCGAAGTTCACGCACGTCGATGGCATCTATTCCTATCGCAATGAGATCGCACCGCGCGGCGGAGTGCTTCCGCCGACCTGCAGGCTCGTCGTCATGCACGGACACTCGGACCCATGGCAGGCCCAGGTGAGGCGTAAACATCGCTGGATTGAGGAACACTACCGATGAGCAATCTCGGAACCTACGTGACTCTGGCGGACGCGAAAGCGCAGCTTTCGATTGACGACGGGTTAACGATCCACGATACGCGCATCAAGAAACTGATCGGCGCGGCGGAGGACTGGGCCGAAAATTTCACGCAGCGATCGCTCGCCGAGCTCATGGAATTGGATAGCCCGCGTGATTCCGATCAGACGCCGGCGCCCGATCCGGTCGATTCGCCCAATCCGCCACCCTGGAACTGTCCGCTGCCGCGGCCCGAATGGCTTGATTGGCCGCAGTCGATTTGGACTACGCAGCATTGGCAAACCTATTGGGCCAATAATCCCATCCACCAGGATCAAGCGAGGCCTCTGCGCCGCGATGTCTATGCAGCGATCCTGCTTTACATGGAATCGCTCTTCGATCGCAACACGGATAATTTCGAACTGCTCGAGACGCGTGCCGAAGCGCTGCTGTGGCCCTACCGGATTGCGTTGGGCGTATGAGCTGCGGCGCCTGCACCAGGGTTCGCGCTCATCTGCCGGCGGCCATCCGCAAACGGCTAGAGGAGGTCGAGCGGCGCATTGAAGCGAAGCGGACGAGAGGCCGCGTCGAAATCAAATACACCACGAAGCCGCCAACTGCCCGCGCTGATTCGCCACAACATTTGCCGGGAATCCTCCCGGGTGGCGACGGCGCGGGCGAGGCAGGCCCATGAAGGAAGCGGCGCGCGAGGATGCGACGGAGCGCGAACAATTGCGGATCGTGTTCGCCGCCATGTTCATGCATGCCGAAATCTCCGCCGCGCGCGACCTCGTCGACGACAATTCGGACCTTGCAGCGCGCGCGCTGCGCCGGGCTGACATGCTGCTCAAATTGCAACGGAGCCCGTCGCCATGAAGCGCCGCGAGATCCGTCCAACCCAATCTGGCGAACTGCGCCACGTCGGTGATTTGGAGAAGCTCGACGTCGGCACGGATTCGAGCGGCACGCCGCTCACGACCTATTCACTGTTCGCCAAGGACGTGTTTTTCGCGATCGACGATTGGAAGCCGCTAGAATCCTTCATCGCGAACGCCGTGCAGTCGAATCTGTTCACGCGCATTCGTATCCGTTGGCGTCCTGGCATTGAGGGAAGCGCTCCGTCGATCTTTAGGTTGAAGCATATCGTCGATGCTTCGGTGTCGCCGCCAGTTATCGACTTCTACGACGTTCAGGGCGCCGTTCGGGATATCACATTGCGGGTCGAACTGCAGCTCTCCTGCGTCAGGCGCGACGCGGCCGGATATCGAACAGGGACGATTCCATGAGCAATGGCAAGAAGCGGTGGATACCGGCCGAGGAGATTGCGCCACAGGTCGATGATGACGATATGGTGCTGATCGTGCGCCCAGGCATGGCCCGCTATGTGCGCCTGGCGACGCTCTCTCAGCATTGCGTGGATTTGGAATCGACCGGACCGCAAGGCCCACAAGGGCCGCAGGGACCGAAGGGAGATACGGGCGCGCAGGGCTCGAAAGGCGATCGCGGAGATACGGGTGCCGATGGTTCCGATGGTGTCGCGGGATCCATAGGCGCGAGCGGCGCTCAGGGGCCGATCGGGCTGACCGGTCCCGCTGGAGCCACTGGAGCGAAGGGAGACAAAGGCGATGCCGGTGCAGCGGGACCCACGGGCGCAACCGGCGCGATAGGACCTGCCGGTCCGACGGGGCCAACGGGAGCGATAGGCTCGACCGGTGCCACGGGCGCGGCTGGCGCGCAAGGGTTGAAGGGCGATACGGGATTGACCGGTGCTCAGGGGACGCAGGGCGTTCAAGGCGCAACGGGACCGGCCGGCGCCGATGGCGCGCCAGGTGTGGCGGGTCTGACCGGGCCGCAAGGCGTGGCAGGCCCTACGGGTAACACCGGGGCAACTGGGCCGACGGGTGCGACGGGCGCGACCGGTGCCGCTGGCGCAACGGGGGCAAAGGGCGACAAGGGGGATACCGGCGCACAGGGCATTCAGGGATTGACCGGCGCTGCTGGAGCGCAAGGCGCCACTGGCGCCGCTGGTGCGCAAGGACCGCAGGGTATCCAAGGCATTCAGGGCGCGACAGGCGCCCAGGGCGTGCAGGGCGCCACGGGACCGAGCGGATTAGCTTGGGCCAGGCGCAACGCGACGCCGAAGATCGTAGGGGCCGAGAATGGGACAGCGCTAACTACGCTCGCGATGACGGCCTCTCGCCAATTCTTCATTCCTTTCAGCGTTCCAAGGGACGTGACGCTCACAGCCCTGAAAATCTCTGTGACGACCCTGCTCGCTGGAACTGCGGCGATTGGCATCTACAGCAATCAAGTGGTCAGCGGCGACGACGCGCCGAACGCGCTATTGGTCTCCGTCACTGGCCTCGATACGTCGACCACTGGCGACAAAAGCGCCGCTGCGAGCCTGGTTCTGACCGCCGGGACCCTATATTGGGCCTCGGTAATCTGTTCCGCCGCCGCGACTATTCGCGCGTTGGCGGTAGGAGGCATTCAGCAATCGCTTGGCTGGACGGTGAACAATACGACGCTCATCAGCCATCGATATGCGGCGGGCTCTGGCAGTGCGTTGCCGGCAACGGGGAACCCCACGACAGATGGGACCGGGTCTATTCCGGCGATTTATCTCGTGGGGAGTTGAGATGGCAGCCACTCGTTCAACTCTCGAAGGCGTCGCCGCGCTCACCAAGCAGCTCATCGCGTTGGGCAAGCTCGATGATGGGAAAGCTTTGAAGATGGCTGTGCGCGCCGCAATGAAGCCGGCGCTGGCGCGCGCAAAGGCGAATATTCCGGTCGGCACAGAGCCGCATCGGCTGCGCAGCGGGCTATTGGTTGCGCCTGGGTATGCGCAGTCGACCTTGAAGATCGGCGTGACTATAAATGGGGATAAAAATATCGCGAGCGCTGTAATGAGCACCGGCAAGGGCGCCTATTACGCCGTCAAATTTGTCGAATTTGGCACGCGCAAGCAGGCCGCCAACCCATGGTTTCGACGCGCCTTCTACGATTCGCGGAACGATGCGGAGCAGGCGCTCAAGGACTCGCTGCAGCGCGCCGTCGACCGGGCGGCTAAAACGCGATGATCTTCGAATCCGAACTGAAGGCGTATCTGCTGACTATCCCAGCGCTCACGGCGCTCGTGCACTCGCGCATCTACGGGATTTTGCGCCAGCAATCGCAGGATCTGCCGGCCATCCTCATTCAGCGGGTGCAGACCACGCGGCAGCCGAAATTTTGCGCGACTGACAAGCTCGTCTCGTCGGACATCCAAATCGACGCATATGCGATCTCGGGCGACAGCGGATGGGCCCTCGCCGCGGCGCTGCGCGCGACACTTCTCGATTTCACCGGCACGATGGGAGCGGCATACGTGGATAAGGTGATGCTGACGAACGAATTCCCGCTCAATGACCCGGATCCCGGCGTCATTCGAATCACACAGCTTTATAACTTCTGGTACGTGGAGGATTGAGAAATGACGACACAAGCGTTTGTAGGGAAGATCTTCTTGGCGGTGGGGGACGGCGCATCGCCGGAAACCTATCAGCGCTATTGCGAGGTCGATTCGATTTCGGGAGTCGGCGTCAAGAATGCGCTCGTCGATGTGACGACTTTCTGCAGCGACGGGAACATGGAATATATCTCTGGCCTTTCGGACGGGTCTGAAGTCACGTTCTCGGGTAACTACTCGATGAACGATGACATTCAGGACGATCTCATGGACGATGTCGATACCAAAACGACGCGCAAGTTTCAGCTGCAAATCGATGGCAGTTCGCCCAACAAGACGTTCGATTTCTCGATGGCGATGCTCTCGTGGGAACTCGATCCCAGCGTCTCCAAACAGAACGTCATCAAGTTCGTGGGCAAGATCACCGGACCGATCGTGCGCGCATGAGCGAGTTGCTGACCAATGTAATCACGATCCGTGGCGTAGATTACACAGTCAGTGAGATCGACGGAAAGACGATGCGAACGGTGCGCAATTACATCAAGGAATCGCCTGAGAAAGTCGAAACCTTTTTGGCGTGGAAATGCACTGTCAAGCCTGCGTTCAAATCGGAGGAGGATGCGCTTGGATCATCACACGCGATCTCGAAAGCGATCAGCGAAGAGGCGTTTCGGCTCTCGCGCCTCGAGGACGGTGCGGGTGAAGCAAAAAACGACTGACGCCCGAGCAGCTGTTCGAGCACCGGCTCGCTGCGCTGCTCGGGCTGACGTTGCAGGATCTCGATCGCCTGCCGGCGCGCGAGCTCGAGCGCTGGTATCGCTATTGGATCGAGGAACCATGGGGACCGTACCGGGATAACATGCACGCCGCCCTCATCGCCATCGAAATGCGCAGGCCGCAACTGCCCGAGGGTAGTCGCTCGCCGTCGATCGCGGACTTCATGCTCGAGCACGTCGAGGATCAGAAGGCTCGGCAGAATGCGAAGATGATCGCGCTGCTTGAGACGCAAGCGATTAAGACTGAGCGCGCCGAACGGCGCCGAAACAAGGGGAAATAAGTGACTGATCTCGCCGCCCTTGTGGTCCGGATGCAGGCTGATAACAGCCAGTACATAAAAGCACTGGACCAGGCGTCCGCCAAGCTCAACAAGTTCGCGCATGACCAAGAGAACGCATTCACGCAACTCAAAGATCAGTTCGTCGAATTGGGTGCGAAATTCGCGGCCGGATTCGCCGTTGAGAAGCTGATCGAGTTCACGGCATCGAGCATCGAGAGCGCGGCAGCCCTCGAACGGCTTTCGCAGACGACCGGCATATCGACCGAATCTCTATCTGCGCTGCGCCTGGCGGCCGCCGCGAGCGGGCTTTCGGCCGACGAGATGGGCATAGCCTATAAAAAACTTAACGTCTCCATCGAAGAGGCGGCCGGCAACGCGCAAAGCAAAGCCGCAGTCGCCTTCAAGGCGCTCGGGATCTCGGTGAACGATGCTTCCGGCAATCTCAAAACGGCTGATCAAATCCTGCCCGAGCTCGCGGATAAATTTCAGAGCTTCGCCGATGGGCCGAACAAGGTGGCCCTGGCCGTCGCGCTCCTCGGCAAGCAAGGACAGAATCTAATCCCGGTGCTCAATCAGGGCAGCGCCGGGCTCGATGATTTCAAGCAAAAGGCGATCGACGCCGGGTTGGTAGTTTCGGGCGAGCTCGCGCGCGGCGCCGAGGAATTTTCCCAGAAGGTCGCAGTTTTGAGGGCCTCGTTGGTCGATGGCCTCTCCGTGCGCCTGGCCACGCAATTGCTGCCGGTATTGAACGCGCTGGTAGCGTCCTTCGGCAAAGCGGGCGGGGCCGGAGAAGCCCTCGGCGTCATCGCCACCGGGATCGTCTATGGCGTCAAGGCGATGGCCGATATCGTCATCGAGACGACGCTCGAATTCACGAATCTCGGCAATTCCATCGGCGCTGTTGCCGCCGCTGCGGTTGCCATTGCGAAGGGCAACTTCTCTGAAGCTGCCGACATCTGGCATCAGTCGACGCTCGACAACGAAGCTAATACCAAAGCGGCACAAGAACGCATCATTGCGATGTACAAGACGGGCGGTCATGAGCAAGCCGAAGCGATCGCGGCCGGAGAGGCCGAGAAGGCGAAAGCCGCTGCGCCCAACCTGGCCGCGGCTGAAGCGGCAGCCGCCGCGGATAAAAAGCTGCAGGACTTCGCCGCGGGTTTGAAGGAACAGGCTGCATCGTTCGGGCTGGGCGGCGCCGCGGCGGTTCGTTACAAGCTGAGCGTGGGGCCTCTTGCCGATGACCTCAAAAAGGCCGGCGATGCCGGTCGAGAAGCCGCGAAAGCCGCAATCCAATATGCCGAAGCTCTGCAGCGCAAGCAGGACACGAAAACGATCACCGACACGGGCGATAAGCTCAAGGAGCAAGTACTGCTCTACGAGCAGGGCGATATCGCCAGCGAGCAGTACAAGCTCACGACCGGCGATCTCGGCAAAGCGTTCGACCGTATGGGCAAGGAAGGCGAGGCGGCGCGCCAGCATGTGCTAGATCTACAGCGTGAACTCACGACGAAGAAGGACGCGACGGCAATCGCGAGCATCAATACTCAACTCGATGAACTGCTGGGCAATCTGGCCAAAGCCTCCGCCGCTGCATTCGATCTGCAGAATCGTACGCTTTCGCAGAATCTGACCGCTACAAACGATACGGCCGGTCTCTCAGCGCTGCAGAACCTCAAGGACAAGACGGTTGCCCAGGCGGCATATAACGAGGAGGTAGCGCACGCCAATTCCGTACAGCAGAATCTCGCGACCATCGAGGCGCAGATCGCGCTCGAGCAATCAGCCGGCCAGATCACGGAACTCCAGGCGCAAGCACAGCTTCAGGCGGCGCGCGCCACTGCCATCGATCAGCTCACTGAGATCGCCAATGCTGAGCAGCATATCGCCGATGTATCCGGCCTGCCGAAGCTGGTCGAGCAAACGCAGGCGTTTCGGACCTCATTGATCCAGCTCGCGACGCAACAGGATCAATTGACGAAGGAGATCCGCAGCGACCTCGAAAACAGCCTGGTGTCACCCCTCACCGAGGCGGAGATGGGCACCAAGAGCCTGAAGGAAGCGTTCTCGGACATGATCAAATCGATCGAACGTGATCTGTTGACCATTGCGAACAAGAACATAGCCGAATCGCTCTTTGGAACTGGCGGAGCGGCCGGCGGCCTTTCGGGTGGGCTCGCTTCGCTGCTGGGCGGCGGGGGAGGCGGCGGAGGATTGAGCGCATTATCGTCACTCTTTGGCGCCGGCGGTGGAGCACCAATCGCATCAACCGCGCTAGCCGCAACTGGCACGACCGGCGCCGGCTTCGATTCGCTGCTCAATTCGATCACTGCATCCGGCCTGGCCGATGGGGGCACCATCCCCTCCGGGCAAATGCGGCTCGTCGGCGAGAATGGCCCGGAGCTCGCCTATTCTGGATCAAAGGACATGCAGATCGTTCCCCAGGGTCCGGCGAGCAAGCAGATCAGCGTCACCAATCATTTCGCCGTCCAGTCGGACAACGGCACGATCTCACGACAATCCCAGATGCAGGTGGCGGCCGCCGCAGCCCGCTCGCTATCGCAGGCATCAAGGCGCAACAATTGAGCACCATCACCGCCGATACGTCGGAGATCTTTCCGAACTGCCCGACATTTGGCTTCGTCGCCGAGCCCGCGTACCTCGTCAAGATCACCAGCCGCGAGGGTGGCTATGAACGGCGCGATCGCAAATGGGCCAGGCCGCTGCTCACCGTAAGCGCCTCACCGACCGGCGATCAATCGAGCGATGAGATCGAAGAGGTGATGGCGTTCTGGCACGCGATGGGCGGCATGTCGAGCGGCTTCCGCTTCAAGGATTGGACGGATTACAAGAGCTGCAAGCTCACCGCTACGCCTGCGGCGACCGATATGCCGCTCGCCAGCGATACGAATTCGCCGGCCAAATACCGGCTCGTCAAGCAGTACACCGCGGGCTCGGTGATCCAGGTGCGCGAGATCCAGCGACCGAAGGGTTCGAGCATCAAGATTGCGAACGAGGTCGGCGCCGTTCAAAGCGCCTGGACGCTTGATGAGGCGACCGGGTTGGTGTCGATCGGCGGCGGCTTCTCGGGAACGCCTACGAGCTGGGGCGGTGAGTTCTACGTCTGGATGCGTTTCGATGCGCAGTTGAATCCGACGATCAGCTCGTGGGGTAAGCAGCCGATCATGAACGTCACGGTGCAGCTGAAAGAGATCCGGGTTCCGCTCGCGTGACTAAGCATCGATGCCATGCATTTACAGTGGTGCTCGATGACGGGCAAGAAGTGCGTGCCTACGGCCGATTCGACGGCGGTATAACAGCCAAGGATCGCGAGGCAATCACCGCCGTAGTTCGTTGCCTCAAGCGCATGACGAAGGCCGAAAAAATCGAATCTGTCTTTCTCACAAAGCCACTACCGTGAAGACGATTCCGCCGCTGCTCCTGGCCGAACTGCAATCCGACATGACTTCGCTGGCCTTTATCTGGACGATCGAGATGGCGGATGGCCGGATGATTCGCGGCACGGAACACGATCTCGATATCACGATTCCACCGAGCGGCTCGTCTCCTGCAGATCCATACGCCGGTACATATTTCGCCGAGGCGAATGTGACGATGGGCGACGTCAATTCGAACACCGACCTATCGGTCGACAATCTGCAGGTCACCGGCGCATTCCCTGAGAAGACGCGCGACTCGCCGGTCGCGTATACGGTGCTCGACGTGACGGTCGATGATATCGAGAGCGGTCTGCTCGATCTCGCGCCTGTGACGATCCTAGTCTGTTCCTGGCGCAACCCGTCGCACGGCTATTGGATCGCGAAAACCGGTTCCCTTGGTGCGATCAATCGGGACAGCGACGGCAAATATACGACTGAAGTGCGTGGCATCACCCAGCAGCTCGCGCAGACGATCATCCGCACATTCTCGACGAGCTGCAACGCCGTCGAATTCGGTGATACGCGTTGCAAGTTCGATGTGGCGGCGCATACGCAAACTGGCCATGTCACGGCGGTCACGAATCGATTGCAGTTCACCGTCACCGTTCCGTCGCCCGGCCCCGGCTTCAGCTTCGTGGGCGGGAAACTTACATTCACGAGCGGAAAGAACGAGAACTTCTTTCGTGAAGTGAAGGTCGATCCGCTGCAGAACGGCGATGTGATCGTATTTTGGGAGCAGTTCCCGGAAGACATACACGATGGCGATACCTTCGCGCTCTCGATCGGCTGCGATCGGCAATATCTGACGTGCAAAGCGTATGGCAACCTGCCGAACTTTCGCGGCTTCGGCGTCTATATCCCCGGGGTGAACGCGCTCACTGCAGGTCCGACGACGACGACGGAGCTCGGCTCGTGATTGCGGTCGAGCAGCTCGTGACCGAAGCGCGTGAATGGGTTGGAGTTCCGTTCCTGCATCAAGGTAGATCGCGTTTCGGCGCGGATTGTCTGGGCTTCGTCGCGGCATCGCTCGCCCATCTCGGCTCACGCATCTTGCTCGATCATTTGCCGAATAACTATTCTCGCAATCCGCAGGCGCTACTGATCCGCGGGCTGACGAGTCTCTGCCAGAAGATCGACCTCGAGCCTGGTGCGCTGGTGATCTTCCAGTTCCCGCAGACGGAGTTTCCTTCGCATGCCGCGATCTATACCGGCGAATCGATCATCCATGCGTTTGAGCGCGAGAAGAAGATCGTCGAGACGGGATATGGCCAGCCGTGGCTGAGGCTCGCGCATAGCGCCTGGGCGATGCCATTGGTGGTGTACCGTTAGCAATTTAGGACAAGCGGCCTTAATCGTCGTCGGCACGGTCGTCGGCGCGTACTTCGGCAATCCGCAGCTCGGCTTTGCCCTTGGCGCGCTCGCGGGATCTGAGCTTTTCCCGACGCAACTGCCGAGCGGGCCGAAGTTAACAGACAATCGAACCACGACCGCGAACGTCGGCGATCCAGTCCCGATCGTCTTTGGGACCGCGACGATAGCCGGAACGGTGATATGGCTCGCGCCGTTTGTGCAGCACACCAACAAGACCGGCGGCAAGGGTGGACCGTCTCAGACAACCTACAGCTATACGCAATCGATCGCGATCGGCTTATGTGAGGCCGTGATCGATGGTGGCCAGGCGATCGCCGGGCTGTCGCGCATTTGGGAAAACGGAACGATCGTCTACGACATTCGTCCGCAGCAAACAGCCAATACTTCGACCGGACAGCCGGCCGAGACGGATACGCAATACGCTAATCGACTCGCGGCGAGCGCGGTCTATGCCGAGACGTTCACGCTATACCTCGGTGATGAGATGCAGACGGCTGACCCAACAATCGAAGCGATCGAGGGTTTCGGCAACGTTCCGGCGTTTCGCGGGCTAGCGTACATCGTCTATCCCAACCGAAATTTGCAGACTGCGCAGGGCTGGCGGCATCCCAATTTCACGTTTGAGGTCTTCGAGAGCGGCATCGGCGAGTGCACCGATTCGACGGAATACTCGAATGAGGTGCTCTACAAGTGGGCTGGTCCAGGCAGTCTAGATCCGCGCAACCCGCTAGGTGTGTTTACTTATCAATTTGCCCCAAGCATGGGCGGAAGCCCAGGCCCGGTGCGCGCTACGCTCACGGAGGCGATTGCTGATGGTGGATTGACAGGAGATCTATACGGCTGGAGCCCAGCGGGTGGTGCCGCAGGCCCCTATTCGCCATGGTTTCCGATTCCCTCCTTCGTCGGAAATGAAGTTCAGGTTTCGATGTTCTATAACACGCTTCTCCCTTTGTCGAAAACGACTGCGGCTTTACCATACCCCGCGAATGCGTGCGATCTCATTAATGCAAATCCGAATGGGTACTGGTCGGGCGCATACTATTCGTCACCGACGACGCTGACTTTTACTAATCATGGCGTTTTCTATTTTGTCCCGGCTGGAACGGGCAACATCGGCTTTTGCCCAGGTTATGGCGTTGATTTGCAATGCAAGCTAGACGATGAGATCAACGTCATACGCATTCCAGGGTCACCGGCAGATCCCTGCGCGAGTCTTCCCGCCGCGCCGATCGCTGGATACTGTATCCGCGGCGACGGCAAATATCTTAAGAGCGGGCCGTGGACGCTCGTCAGCACTGGCGGTCCGTACAAAGTTCTCGCCGTCATTAATATAAACACCGGAGTCGGCATCGATATTGTCGAGCAATATCCTCTGAATCCGTGTCTGCCTCCAGGCTCTCCCGGTGACACATCAGCATTTTGGACGGCGGCATATGACGCCGCGGTAATTGACGGAGATCTGCCCTCTGGATGGACCTATGGCGTTGAATATCCTGCGACGCAGGGTTTCGCTTATATGATCGACCAGCAGATCTGCACGGGCGGCGGAAGCGGCGTGAGCATTGCCGACATCATTACCGCGCTCTGCGCGCGCGCTGGCCTCTCTGCGATCGATGTCTCCGATCTGACATCGACGACCGTGAATGGCTATTCGATTAGCTCGATCAGCGACGGCACGAACGCGATTCAGCCCTTGCGTTCGATCGGTTTTTTTGACGTTGTCGAGAGTAACGCCATCCTGTGCTTTCGCGCGCGCGGCAAGCCGATCGTCGCGACGCTCACGGCCGATCAGATCGGCGCTTTCGATGGCGGCTCGTCGGGAGCGACCGTTCCGCCATCGATTACCGTGGCGCGCGTCGATGAGACGACGTTGCCGCGTTCGATCCGTTTGCATTATAAGAGCGTGAATCGCGACTATCAGGACGGTCAGCAGCCATCGCCGTTTCGTCTTACCACGAAAGCGATCAACGATCAGGATGTCTCGCTGCCGTTTTGCATGGGAGATACGCAGGCGCTGCAAGCGGCCGAGATTTTGTGGAGTGATGCATGGGCGGCGAAAAGCACCTATACCGCATCGATCGATCAATCCTTAAGCGAGATCGAGGTCGGCGATGCCGTGGGGCTGCCAGTCGATGGGTTCATTCAGCGCGCGCGTATCATCAGCGAGCAAAACGCGAGCGGCGTGTTGCGCAAGCTCTCGCTGGTGAGCGACAACGAAGGCGCGTATATCAGCTTTGCCATCGCCGAAGTGTCGCAAGTGCAGCCGCAGGTATTGAAGCTGCTCGCTGCGACGGCGATCGAGCTGCTCGACCTTCCTGCCCTTCAGGATGCGGATAATGATGCTGGGTTCTACATCGCCGCGGAGCACACCGGCCCAGGAAATGACTGGCGCGGCTGCGTCATTTACAAATCGATCGACGCAGGAGCGACCTGGACATCGTTATTTTCCATGGTGGTCGAAGCGACGACCGGAACGCTGCAAGCAACGCCGCCTACATCGGAGTTCTTCACGTGGGACACGACGACCATGATCGTTGTCGATCTCGATTCATCAGCCTTCTCGCTCGAGAGTCGCACGGATGATGCTGTTCTGGCTGGAGCTAATGCCGCGGCGATCGGCGCGGATGGTCGCTGGGAGATCTTTCAATATGCGAATGCGACGCAGCTCAGTGCAACGCAATGGCAGCTCTCTCGACTTCTGCGCGGACGACGCGGCACAGAGCACAATATCGGCTTGAGCGCGGCAGATGATTCCTTCGTGCTGCTCTCGACTGGCGATCTATCGCGTGTCGTGCTGTCTACTTCAGAAATAGGGGCGTCTCGTCAATATGATGCTCCTTCGATCGGCGCCAGCTTTTCCAGCGGCACGATCTATCCGTTCATCGGTCACGCGCAAGCGCTCAAGCCGTTCTCGCCGGTCGACCTCTTCGCGGATCTCGCGAGCAATGGCGACATTGTTATTCATTGGACGCGCCGCGATCGGCTCGGCCGCACGCTGATGAGCGGTGTGGATATGCCGCTTTCTGAAGCGACGCTCGCATTCCAGATTGACGTCTACAGCGACGGCAGTCCATCGGCAGTGCTGCGCACGCTTTCGACGACGACGACGAGCGTTATTTATACGCTGGCGCAACAGGTTGCGGACTTTGGATCGTCGCCGACGACCGCGCTTACGTGCGCGATCTATCAAATGTCAGCCATCGTCGGGCGCGGCATTCCTGCTTTTAAAACGATCACCATAGGCGCATCCCCATGAGCGGTACACCGAACCTCGATCTGCAATATCTCGATCCGTCGCAGGCGCAGCCGGAAGTAAAGATCAATGACGCATGGAACAAGATCGACGAGGCGGTGGGCCTGGGTATCGGCATTGCGGTGAGCGATGTATCGACCAGTCCACCGATCGTGCGCCAAGCGCGCGAATTGAAATTCATGGGCGCAACCGTTACTCATGAGACGGATGACGTTGCCGTGATCCAGATAGATGCATCGAGCGGCGGCGGTGGTTCAGGTGGTGGCGGATCACCGATCGATGTGACTGACGGAATCACTGACGTCACCAATATCACGAAGATTCGCTTTACCAGCGGCGCAACCGTTACCGCATCGAGCGGCAGCGTGGCCGACGTAGACATTTCAGCACCCGGATCGCTTACGGTCACCGATGGCTCGACGAGCGTCGCCAATGTCACTGATCTTCTATTCGTCGGTGCGACGGTAACTTCTCCGAGCGCAGGACATGCGACGGCTACGATGTCGGGCGGAGGCGGGTCGAATCCCTACAATGTGACGCCTTTGACCCATGATGCGGGGGTTGCGCCATTCGCAGCCAACGATGATTTTGAGGAAGCGAATGGAACGGCTATCGATACGGCAGGCACGCGCTTTTCGGGTGCGGCCGCCTGGTCATGGCTCAATCAGGGTGCATCAACAGCAATCCAGCAAAGAGGATCATTGGTCCTCACTCCGGACAATTCCACTCCCCGGGGCTGCTTTTTGCTTCAGCCGGTGAGCGGGAGCACCTGGTCGATACAATGCCGGCTGTCGATGTTCAATGGCGGATCTAGCCATTATGGAGGTCTTGCGCTGCGCGAAAGCGTTAGCGGGAAACTGATCATTTTCACTGTCTACAGTCTCACGCAATTTCTGGTGCAGGCGCTCACGAACGCGACGACTTTCAATTCAAATGTCTTTCTTGGTGGAACCTGGCAAGCTGCGGGCACGAGCGACTCCGTCCCGGTTTATCTGCAGATCACCTTCGACGGCACGACCTTGAGTTTCAATCAGAGCCTTACCGGTATTCCTGGGACCTTCAACGTATTGGCCACCCAGGCAGCAGCGACGTTCCTTGGAGCCGCGCCGACCGATTGGGGATTGTATGTAGATAATTCCAGTACTGCGCGCGCGATCTTCGACAAGTTCGAGCAAACCGCATGAGGCCGCCATTCGTAAAATCGCCGCGCGAGCTGGCGCTGACCCTTCGCCGGCTCGCGCAGACAGTGGCAGACATCCCGGATCGTGACGACCTCGAAGCCGCCGCCGCGCTGCTCGCGGAAATGCACGAGACACCACTGCCTCTCAAGGGTGACCGATGAATGCCATTGACATTGCGGAGGCGCGAGCGGAACCCTCCGAAGGATTCCGGTCGCATAAGTACCTTGATACGCGAGGAAAGGAGACGATCGGGATCGGCTTCAACATCGACGCCGGAATCAGCCTGCGGGCAGCCCGGGCACTTTATCGCGAACAGATGGCTGAGCGCGCTGATGCGCTCGCCGGTTTCTGGTGGGCCAAGGGCCTCGACGATCCCCGCATGTCAGTAGTGATCGAGATCGCATTCAACGGCGGCGTCGAAGGGCTGCTCCATTTCCCCAAGATGCTCGCCGCGATCGGTGCGAAGAACTGGCAGGCGGCGCATGACGAGTGTCTCGACTCTGATGCAGCGCGAGAATTGCCGAGTCGCTACAATCCGTTGGCGAAGATATTGCTGACCGGAATCGCCTAAACGCCCGAGCGTGCACAGCGCTCAGTTCTCGACTCATACGGAGAACCGGACGAGGATCTATGACGTCGCTCGCACTGAAAGGATCTGACCGCCCGTATAACGTCGCCTATGCTCAAGGCGGCGCTCACGTGGCTTCATGACAACCGGACGAAAGTCACGGGTTACGCGGGCGTTGTTTTGGGCGCCATCCAGGGCGTGCAGGGCCAGGGCTGGCGCACGGTGGCCCTTGGCATCGCGGTCGCACTCGTCGGCCACTACAATGACTGGGCGAACCGTGAAAGGCCGGTATAGGGCCATCTCGCCGGTCACCGATTTCTCGATCACGCAAAAAATACGCACTGCACTGATCGAAGACGGCCACGCCGATCTTGCCATCGAGCAAATCACCCAGCCGATCAGCGAGTTGGAGGAAGCGCACGCGCGGCTGCAAATGCGCGTCGTAGCGCTCGAGCAGGAGAGGGTGAACTGGCAAACCGAGTCGGGCGTCCATCGGATACTCGAGGCGAAGGTCCAGAAGACGGCGTTCGATTGGATGAGATTCGCGATCAATGGCGCCCTGGGTGCCCTCGGTCTAGGCGTGCTCTGGGGCATTAAAGTCGTGGCTATGCTGGCCTGGAAGGGTTTACATACGTGATGGATCGTGAACTGACTATCCTCGAGCTGTCCAGCGTCACCTTTGCGCTGGTGCTGTTGCTGCTCATTCTCGTGCTGCGGCATCGCCGTCGGCTGAATCAGATCAGCGATCGCCTTGCCGAGGGGGCGACCGATAACGGGGAAACCCTGAAACAGGTCGTCACGGATCAGAACGATGCGACGCGGCGCCACGTCTCGCACGCGGTGGACGCCATCCGCCATGACGCCGAGATGACCAAGATCCGCATTACGAACTTCGTCGAGGAACAGGCGCGCGACAACAAGGAGTTCCGCGGACAGCTGACGGTCCACAAGACGCGCCTGCAATGGCTCATCGGCGTGGTCGATGCCCTGGCCGGCGAAGTGCGGACAGTCGGCGCCCAGGTCCGTGCGTGGTTCGACCGCAAGCCGCCTGCGCCGTGACGCTGAATCCGTATGCGATCTATATTGAGGTGGGCGTGGCGCTGGCGCTGCTCTCGATCGCCGCCGGCACAGGATATTACCTCGGCGGGTTGGGTCCCACGGCCGCATTAGAAGCCGATAGAGCGGAGCAATCTCAAACCATAGCAACGGCCGTTCTAGCGGAGCGCGCCTCAGCGGCCGCCACGGCGGCGCGAGATCACGCAACGGAAGCCACACATGCCAAAGTCATCGTATCGATTGATTCCGCTCCCGCTCTTCGCACTCCTGTGTTCGTGTGCTCCGACCCAGGTCCGCTACGTATCGGTACCGTGTCCGGCGCCGAAGGAGAAGCCAGTGGCGGCGTTGCCGATCCCCCAGAAGGGCGACGTGAGCGAGTGGATCGAGAACGCGATATCCGGCCAGGCATCGAAGCCCTGAAGCGGCAGCTCGAGAAGGTCATGGCGGATTATCGGCAGGAAGATGCGGAATGGCCGGCGAAATGAGCGACTGGTACTCCTACCTCGACCGTAAGACCGCGCCCAGGCCATCGCACAAGCGCCTGCCGCCCTCGAAGGGCGCGACCGTGAATGGAAGCGGCGCCGTGCGTCTGAGCGTGCGCGATGTGGTGCATCCGCGGCCCGAGCCGATCGAGGTCACCGAGTCGGAAGCGAGCGATAGCATGATCTTGAGGGCGTTCAAGTTCTGGCAGCGGTGATCCCTCTAAGCGACGGCGCGTAAGCGCTGTAAATTGAGGGTGAACCTCTAAGGTCCTTAGAAATTGCTCCACGTGGAGCACTGTAAATACAGGCGTTTAGCGATTCGAGCGACTGGCTCTTAATCAATTGGTCGTAGGTTCGATCCCTACACGGCCCACCAATTCAATCACTTACGCGTCGTTTTCCGCCAATCCTTCTAAGAACCCCGCTATTTTCTAAGCTCACCGCGTCGGCTTGGTCCGCTTCGCCCGCGTATACACCCCGCGCATCTGCCCGGTATGCCCCAGCACGTTCCGGTCCCCGCCATCGGTCTGAGCCTTCGGGCGAATATCCCGGAAGCTCCATTCCACGTTCAGCCGCCGCATATTGGAGATAATTCCCCACTGCGTCAGGGGCTTGCCGAAGCGATTGACCAGCAAAGCGTCAGTTGGTCCTAGAACCCGCCCGTCGCAGATATCCCGCACCACCTGGCGCAGCAGCGGCGACCACTCGATCAGTCGCGGCTTGCCGGTCTTGCTCTCGATGAACTCGATGCCGGCCGGGGTCACTGCGGCATAGGTCATGGCGATCGCCTCGCTCATCCGGACGCCGGTCAGATAGGCGAACTGCATCACCCGGGCAAAGTGTGCCGGCGCCCGGTCCATGCCACTACGCAGATCCTTGGATTCGATCAGGGTCTTGCTGGGCGTTTCGCGGTTCCTCCGCACCCCGCGGCACGGGTTCGACCGGGCCCAGCCGCGGCGCATGGCGAACTCGAAAACCGACGATAGGGCCGCCCGTTCCCGATTCCCGGACACAGCCGCGTCCTCGCGCTTGCGCTTCTCCAGGTATTGAGCCACATGCATGGGCTCAACCTCGCTCGGCAGGAGGTGCCCGAACGTGTGATTGAGGATGCCAAACAGGAAATAGACGTAGGTCTTTTGGGTCGTCGGCTTCAGCTCGAGCAGGGCGGATTCGGCGTACGCCGTGAAGATCCCGGCCAGTGTATTCGGCGGCTGATCGGTGAGGATGGCGAGCCGGCGGTGCAGCTCGCGGATGCCGTCCTCGACCCGGCTAAGCGCCTGCCATTTGTTTTTGTCGACGTAGTAGTACCGGCCGGCCTTCTCGTGAACCTTTGGGGGCAGGCGCTTCCTTGGCATAGGGACTCCAGTCGGGCCCCGACTCTAGACCAGGGGCGAGGGCCCGGTCCAGCGCCGCGGGGGTCGTCACTGGCCAGCCGTCGGCATTCCGGAAGAACCGGATGCCATTTTTGCGGCACCAGCGGGCCACAGAAGCCTTTTGGCTGTACCCGCTCATGGCCTTCAAATAGTCGGCGTCGCCGATCACGGCTCGAACCTGGCATGTTTTTTTTGATTTAGCGAGGCCGGCAGCATTCGCAGGTTCGCCCCGACGTGCAGCCCGCTAACACGTTTCCCATGTAGCGGAATCTCGTGATCCAGGTGATACGGCAGGCCCGTGCAGCGGCGGACGCGCGCCGCCATTTGGTACATCGTTCGCAGATGCTTCCTATCGACCCAGCACGGCGTCTGCTGCTTGATGCGGCGAACGCGCGGCCGCACATCGTCGGGATCCGGACCGCCGCCATAGTAATCGGAGATTTTTTTGGCCGTTGCGCGAAGTGCGGGATCAAAATAGGGCCAGCGCCAACGATGCCTCACCCCAGCTTCTCCGGCGGCATCTGCTTTTTCTCCTGCGGCCGCAGCACCCCGCCGCAGGCATCGCAGCGGCGCAGGCCAGGTTTGATCGACTGGTACCTTGCGCCGCATTTAGGGTTCTCGCACTCGAGCAGCACGGAGGAAGTGCGGCTTTGCTTAGACATGCTCATCGGCGGCATAGTATGCGCGTGCCTGTTCGATTACCGAATCGAGCGTAGGCCCGTACCAGGCGGAAAATCTGATTGGCGTGTTGGGGTAGATCTGAAGCCACCATATCGTATTGGTGGCCTTCATTTCCTCGATCAGCGCCGCCGGCGTATCGCCGAAGTGTTCCGGCTCTTGCTCGATTTCCTGCGCGGCGGTTAGATAATTCGCCGCGTGATCGTTCCGGTGCACGCTCAGGCTGCTGCACTTCAGCTGCGCCAGCCATTCATAGTTATTCATGGCTTCACCGCGGCATCAGACTGTGGCGGAACAGCGTCTAAGCATTTGCAATCGAACACCCAGCCTGGACCATGGTTCTCGGTCTCCACGCGCTTCATCGGCTTCTTGCAGACCGGGCATTGGTGATACGCCAGTGGGTCAGCCATGCTCAGTTCCTCCGCTGTCCGTGAAGTACCCCATCCCCTTGGCGACGCGAATCCTCGGCGGCCATGTATTCTTTCATCTCGGCCAGAACCGACTGCGGTGTGCGTTGCAGACTGAGTTTCACGCCGGACCCTATCCCAGCGTAGAACGCTTTTCGCATCTCCATGCGCTGGACCTCCGGTGCGATCGGCGCGATATCTACGCGCTCGAAATGAGCCCACTCGGTAGCCATCGTGTCAGCCATGGTCACCTCCTCCGCTGTTCGATGAGCTAATTTGCTTTCGCTGCATGGTCTTTCCATCCCCTGACGTTTGCGCGTGTCGGCCCGTAGCTATACAGTTCGGCAAGTTGATTCGGCTCCAACTGATCGCAATGGGTCAGCACCAGCTTGTAGTCGCCGCCGCAGTCCTTTGCGCACCGGTCGCGCAGTCCAGCATCCAGCGGCGCGAAGCGGAGCACCCCTTGCCAGGGATGTGGGATGTTCGTCATATCCTCGAATGACATGGCCGGATCTTCGCCGGGAAGCGGCCCGGCACCGTGGCGCGTCAAGTAGGTACGCGAGACGTAGTAGGTCTCAACCTCCGCGATCCCGGCTTGCGCGCAAAGCGCTCGGACGTTCTTCATCCCGGTACTGGAATGCGTGACGTGCGGGTGAAACTCCGTGCGATCCTGGTCAAGTAGCAGCCCTTGCGCGCCCTCGAATATTGGATCGGTACACTGACCGATGCCAGCCGGGCGGACAGCATCCGCGAAGGCCGCGCACATCTTGAGGAACATTTCGACCATACCGGGCTCGTCAATGGACTGGCCGGTGCGGAACTTGGCGTAGCGATCACATATCTCAGCGATCTTGCCGGGAAGCGCAGTGGAGCGGTTCCAAAGATCGCTCATCGTGATCTTCAACTCACTGACGGCGGAGCGCTGCATCGTCTCATGTACGCCCACTCCGCAGCTTCCATGCGCTTTATCGGCGCGCTTTCGCTCTTTGCGCTGGTTGATGATC
>Ga0307516_10000833_pt1 | contig 42231 bp, 53 predicted proteins | sample 19_EM_MG_FD_203310 | JGI IMG/M metagenome (GOLD analysis project Ga0307516, IMG submission 203310) | Populus trichocarpa ectomycorrhiza microbial communities from riparian zone in the Pacific Northwest, United States - 19_EM | ecosystem: Host-associated > Plants > Roots > Unclassified | place... | reverse complement strand
CATCTGATAGCAGGATCATATCCCATTGGAGGATATCTGGAGGATATTCTATTGGATGATAAGCCTGGACTAGTATAGTATATATAGAGTAGCACAAAGCCTGTAACTCTAGCCTTATTCTCTTAGGATTCCCACTTGACTGTGGTGATATCTAAAGTCAATATAAACTGGCGCTTTTCTCCATCCTCCTCTCTCTCTCTAAGCTTATCTATGTGTAAGCCCACAATGCTTGATTCTGGGCATAGTCTTTGGATTATGCTTTGAGAAGATAGTTAAGTGGTTGCTCTAACACCATCCAGACGAAAGAAACGGAAATAGAGTGTGTTTACTTAAAGCGAAATGGATGATGATAAACAATCTTCATGAGATGGTGATGCAGTGAGCAATCAGTCAGAATTTGAGTGCGAAAGGAATGCTTGTGGGAGTATCAGCAGCAGGAAACAGGGGGCATGGGGGACAATGGATGATGTACATACCCCATAGCTCTTGAGCATCAAATTAAATAGGTCATGTTGGGGCACAAATTGAGCAATGGCAGAGACTCCAGGCTATGCCAAGTGACCAACATTTCAATCTTTGCTCCGTGTTTCGCCAAGAAAGCATAAATCTCGTCTATTCCTATTCCATCAGAGTGAGCTACAGTGATCTTGACAATTCTGAGGGCATTCAGACTACACATGATGGGATGATAAGATCGCACAGTTATTAACATATCGAACCATGAAAATCAAGCAACAACTTACTCCATTTGAGTAAGCACCTCGAAACAAGAGGGATGGGAGTCTGACAGTTCGAGATTGGCCATGTTCGACGGCCAATCGGGTGAAATATTGGTTTTATTTATCCCAACACTGCATGCACAGAACAATATTCAGTGCTGAAATACTGAAAAAATATTGAAAAATTAGTCTAATTATTATTACGATATCTTTTGCATCTTTTGCATCTTTCTTTCTCAGAAATGGACAAGATATTGAAAGGCTATCTATAGAATTTCCTTGCTTGGACATATTTTATGGATATCTTTTCAATACTTTTTGGACTTTTCGAAGAAAAAGATGGAGAAAAAATCTTGAAAATAATTGGAATACTTTTTCAATATTTGTTCAATATTTCGGTGCCAAGTATTGTTCTGTGCATCCAGTGTAAAGCGGATGTTCATGCGCCCATGCAGAAGACGCAAACTGGAAAAGTGGGAAAACACGACGGGCGAACGAGCCTCGAAGCCCTTGCACGACCGAATATCGTCGATAGCCACTCTCGTGATCGTCAGCAGGCGGGGACCTGCGGTCGCGGCCAATACCCGGAAGCTCTCGCAGCCGAACCTCATGTGAGTATCGTCATCTTGCACATCCCAAATCGAAACATGACCACCGAAGACCCCGAGATGAGTGGAATTGGGCGAACGACGGAGAATATGGGTAGTGTATCGGCAAATCAAGTTCTCTTGGCCATAAAGTATATCGGGATAGGTACTGAGAGATCGGAGATACTCTCCTAGGGATGGATCATCGGTCAATAGCTTCGAGAAGGCGATCAGCGACTTCATGCTGCAAATGATGGGTTTTCCGAATAAGTAGAGAGTGGCCAGTCTCTGTATCAACTGAGAGCAGAAGAATAAGTCCAGATCTAGAGTTAGTCACGACACAGACGCATACCTGAAAAGTTCGCGACACCATAGAGACCGTGAAATGCGTCCTATACATACGCCTTATTCGCGCACATAATGGTGATGCCCTATCGTGAGGGTCAAATTCCATGGCATATAGAAGGATATGGCTCCAGATCGACTCTTGGACGTTTGGTGTCGCTTCCGATAGAGGAATAAATTCGCCATTCATCCTTGAAAGGGAGAGCAACTCACATATTCTTTGGTTGAATTGAAATGATACGTTCAAGGTCTGGATAACTTGAACAGGTGGCGAGATCTTTCAAAGTCAATATAGTACAATAGCTGGATACGGTGACAAAACGCAGATTGGGTACGTTCACCAAAGCGTCCAGGAGCTGTCAGTCACATAGCATTGATCGTTTTCTACATCGGAGGAAAAGGGTTGCGTGTGTCTGGATCTCGGCGTCACCTCCGAGGTCGTGAAGTTCAAAAGAAAACATCGTATTACCATTGTTTTCTTCCAATTCTGGGTGAAGCATGTGGCTACACAGGCGTTCAGGTTCCTCCAGCGGCAGTCATTGGACCTGCCCAAGCCCACGGCGGTTCCCAAAGGGTGACGCATGACGGGCTAAGGGTTGCGGAAGAACATAAGCCTTTCGCGCTGTCCCGGTGGGATATATTGAGCGAAGGTTGGGAGATAGCAGGATGATCTTGCTCATGAGCCCACCAAAACCGCCTTCGATCCGGAGTTTCCTGGCATATGAACCGAGGTATGGGTTGGCCTGCAGAATGCGCTCCAAAGCGTACGCCTGAGCCTTCGAGCGAATAATTACGACGCGATAGAGAAGCATGATGACGACTGGCATCCAGCTTTTGCAGATTGTGAGGGGAATGGCTGAAACATGATCCAAACGCCCAAATGGAGGTCTGTCGGAGACGTCGTGGAATAGATCGTCTGGGATGTCTAATACGGGCTCGAGAATCTTTTTGATCAGCTCGTTAGGTAGCTTATAGGCCATGTCGATAATTGGTGGTCAGAGTGTTGATGGACCGGTGTGGACCTTCAAGTATTGTTTCAGCTTACATGTCGACCATGCTCCTATAGGTCTATCCCAGCCTTGAAAATCTCTTTTAGCGGATTCCGCCCGTCTGGACTTTGGAGTTGACGGGTTAAAAAGAGTATCAAGATCTTGGAGGTGTGGCGGGCGCTACAAATGTATGACCCCATTGAACGAATGGGACTTCGAGTGCGTGGCTTGGATAAACGCGTGAAGGGGTATTGCCATTGGGTCCCACGCCCAATCTAGCGCGGCTTCTGGCTGCCAGACCGTCGAACTGGTAAAGGAGGATTGGCTTTGAAAATTTTAGCATTACTGGGAAACGTACCAGTAGTCGAAGCGAATGAGCTCGAGTGGTGGAAGTAAGAGTCTGCTTGATGACCAAACACGCCTCAACCCACCAGCACCATGAACAAGTTGAGGAAAAGCCCTCCGACGTCGTCGAGGATCTCTTCCATGAGTTCCGGCACCTCACGAACGCTCCAGCTCGCCCGGGATATGTCTATCTCTCTAGGACCGGGTTCAAGGCCAACCAAACAACTTTCGCAAACCCCGTTACACCATGGCTCCGGCGCAGCTCTCTCGCCCACGGCGCAGTATTGGGCCGCACGCGCTATATCTGCAGAGACTCTGTTGGCTGTGCGAGAAACACATCAAAAAGAACTGCGAGAGTTACTAGATGGGGAGGAAAACAAACGTTCTGTGAGTTGACTGGCGTGGATTCTTGTCTGTTTCTTCTTCTCAATTTTGCTTTTCTCTTCATAAAAGCGAGATTTATCCTCAATTGCGGAACAGTACAAAGAAAAACACGCGTCTATGGAAAAACTGGTGGTGAGCTACACTCTGGACTCTGAGGACTTTTCTTGGTTGACGAGATTGCGCAGACCATCCTCCTCGTGTTCGTTTCGTCTCTCATGATGCTAGTCATATATCTCGCCACGCATTATACACGACAGAGTGCCACCAAATCGCTCCCTTACCATTTCACGATCCCAATATTATCTCCGTTCACCTCTGTTGTGTGTTGGCCCACTCCTTTTTTCTCTTTAAACCATCGTCACTGATTGCCACTCTTCAGGTCGAGCACGAAACTTCGGTCATTGGCACCAAGACTGTGACCATGATTGTGCTGGTGCTCGCGGCTTTGACATATTTGTATATTCGGCATCGGTTCTTGCGAAGCATCGGTTGAACGTCCAGGGAACTTGCCATTTTCTTGATTTGTGATAGATGGGCAAATTCGGAGGACGCATTCTTTGGTGACTGGCCAAAAGATTGAAGAGCAGCGACCCCAATATCGCTGATGCAGATGTCAACTCGAGGCAATTGACACTTCTAATCCGTTGTGGATAACGTCTATAACGCCCTTCGGGCGTGCCAGGCTTGCCAGAGTATAGATACACGGGTCGCTTATCGTTACTCCCATGCCGAGGCCTCCTCTCACCGCGCTGTAGTCCTCTGCCCACCTGTCTTTTCAGACAATCTGTCGGTGATGGGGGCATCCGCCATATTCTGAGCTGGTATGTCGAGCTTGGTGTTGGTATCCTTATGGAGTGACTTCGCATCGCCTTTGAATCCGACATAGTATAACCTTGTAACTTCTCCGCCGATGGCTTCGCTCTAGATCAGGAAAATGTACAGGCATCGTCGGTCCAGCTGCGGGCAAGGAGAGGAGCGGTTGACGTACGAGGAAGAGGGATATAGAGGTGATACTGGCAAAGGCTGCTATGCGCAAGGGGTACTCGATAACGCTGGTTTCGCCTTCCAAGAGGCTGATGTTGAGCTGTGGCTTTGTGGCCTCCGCGTCTTGGAAGTCAACGATCGTAGAGTGGTTTGTATATATTCGAAGGTGACGCGGCGTATTGTCCCCTCGGCCTTCAGAGAGATTCAATCCCAACGGAGCCCTGCAATGGGCGAAGGAACTCACCCGTTTTAAGCAGTAGAGCTTTCAATCGAACATTCTGTGTAAATGGAATATGAAGGATCATCTGGGTACTGATCACCCAACGGTTCGAACGAGTTCATTCGTCGAGAAGCGCACCTGATCATCTACACCAGAATCCGCAAACCTGGAGGTATCTTCGCGCTCATCCCATGGCTTGATGACAGCTTTGGCATCTTCTGGAACGGCTAAATTGAGCCCGTATACTCTGATAAGATGAGAGACCCAGCAGAACTGGCGATCAGAAAAGCAACTACTTACCTATCTTTGTCTATCACTCCGTATAAATTCTCGAGCTCTGTCCCAACTAGGTTTAACGCGACCGAATTGTTGTCGTACGACATGAAAAGCGTTCAAACGTCGGGGTCAGCAGAGAGTAGGGATGGTCATGTGACTCGCCAACATTTTCGCGTTCTCCCCAACCCATGTTCCGTCTGTCCCGACGTCTTACCCATCCCAGCGCTGTACAATACGTCCAGCGTGCCCCAAAAACGTCGGGGCCATGTACAACCCTCTCTGCATTGTTGGGTCATCACTATGCAAGTTCCAGCACACCAAGGAAACCACGCGACCGGTACGGCAGACTGCTCGCTGCCCTGCGACCCGGTTTAAAAGAGGACGAGATGGCGGTTACTATCGCTGCCCTTTTCTGGTCGACCGAAAATTCTGTGAAACTAGAACGGCTGCAGGACGAGCTCAAGCCGCATATAGCGAGGTTCAACAAGGACTCGCTTTACAAAAAGGTGGACCACCTCCTGAACAACCCGCCAGCGGACAACTTTGAGTCCGTCTTGGCCAAACTACCCGAAGGTGTGTTTCCTGTAACCTATGAAATGAATTGCCCCGGCTTACGTTCCTTCAGTTAATGAGGATGTCCAAAGCGACGAGAAAGAGTTGGAGGTGAACGTGAAACACTGGACGCAGAATGAAGGTAGCTATCATGATTTGTCTCTTGCATGTACTTACCATCAGAGTCTATTTAGGGACCGTGGACGACACATCATTGCCTACTCCAGCTGAACAGCTCTCTACACACCTTCAGACCCTCGAAGTGCGTCGCGCACTGGAAATAATGGAGCCGGAGTATCTTGAAGAACTGCAAGACATGTTGCACCGTATATATCACGAAACTACGCAAAACGAAGACATGGATGTCCTAGACCGCATTGCCCATTTCCTTTCGTACCACGGCCTCGGCCTCAAATACAGCAGACGACTACCACCCATCCAAGAAGAGAAGCCGATTGATTATTTGGCTGAATACGAGAGCTTGATTGGGGAGCCTTTAGAGCGCGATGCCCCAGGTGAGTATATATCATCATTGGATATTTGCTCAGCTCACATCCGGCGACAGAAACAGATGAAGCGTCCTCTTCGTCAGGGCCACCACGACTAAATCTGCAGAACCCTGAACACCCTTCTGAAGCCGACTCAGTCCTCGAAACGGCTGAGGACACGCCTCACCTTAACCCCTACCCCGACTTGATGACCCCCGATCCTCTCCTGGACTCTCGTGACGTGCTCGAGTTCCCCCCGAGCAAAAATAGCCCTTACCACAACCGCGTCGTCATCCGCAATCATTATTCCATCTTCCAAGAATACCGTGACATGAACCCTCCCGACCTCCAGGGTAATCCCGACCTCAGCACAACGACCACAGACCTCATTGACGAAACCGCTTCGGAGGAGATTCTTCCTCGAACAACAAAGGTCAAATTCAGGTTTCCCCTCGTGGCACGTCGTGTGACGCAGCAGACAGGGAAGGGCAAGATACACCGCCAATACGTGCTTATGGTCGTCGGAGACGGTAACGGGCTTGTCGGCCTAGGGCAGGGTAAAGACGAAGACGCGCCGCGCGCCTCGGCTAAAGCCTACGCGCAGGCTGTGCGCAACTTGGACTGGGTCGAGCGCTTCGAGGACCGCACGATATGGACGGAGATGGAGACCAAGCTAGGCGCGACGCAGATCATCATGCGGCCGCGACCGCTTGGGTTTGGGCTGCAGTGCAATCCGAATTTGCATCAGGTGTTCAAGGCGGCGGGGATCAAGGATATCAGCGCCAAGGTGTGGGGAAGCCGGAATCCAATCAATGTGATCAAGGCTGTTTTCCGCGTCCTTCAGGCTGGACATGCCCCGCTGGCTATGGGTGATGGGATTGGGGGCCCAGGGCGGAAGTTGAACAAGGGGAGGGGGCTGAGGAGTAAGGGTGACGTGGAGCGGGAACGGGGCAGGCAGTTGATCAGCTTGAGGAAGTAGATCGTTCTCCTCATGGAAGCCCCGTAGAAATCTCTTCCCAAGTCATTCAGCCGTTTGGAATGCTTGGGTTTATGACATTGTCTCTTTTTCGAGGATCCAGCCACGAAATCGAACTTATCCGACCGTTGACAGGTTTTGGAGACCACTCTGTTGTACTAGCGTCTGTCCCTCATGCGAAGGGAAGCAATACGGCTCATTTTCAGCTTCTCGCCCTAGCTTTTGCTGGCACGCTGATGATACAGGTCCTTTCTCCTCTCGACCTGATTCGTTTCCGAAGCCTGCCTCTCCTAAGCGAAGAACCAGGGAATTCCATCAACTTGATCTCAATCGAATGTTCCAGAGTCGCCCCTTCGCTCTAGAATGTCCCCCATTCGTTTCTAAAGGACACGTCGGGTAAACGAGGGGGACAAAATCTAATTTGAATGAGTTCCAAGATGGAACTTGGAAAAGATTTCGGTGTGGCCGCAGCGTTGCTCCACCCATGAGTTGATCGATCGTCCTGTCTCGTGGCCCATGACCACATCCGATATAAACAGGATATGATTGGATAGGGACAGGCATTTGAAGTCTAGAAAAAACGTGGCGAGAAGTCTACTCGTTGGTCCGCCCTCAAGCTCAGCCTGAGGTATCTTTCGCAGTTTCCAACTCTGGGTAGATTACATTTTCAAGTTTTTATCTGGTCCATATCCAGTTTGAGGGAAAGAATAAACAGGGACGTGGAAAGGCCAAGTGATTGCCACGGAGCATGTGAAGAGAAAGTGGCAAAAGAAATAAGATGCCTATGGGCCATATATGACTCAGCCACTTGGAATTCATGAGACAACACATGCGTTCGTTGGAAAAAAATGGCATTAACAAGTCAATTGTTGGGGTTGGGGCGTGCTAAGACAGTAAGACTTAAGTGATTTGATGTGATGCTGATGCTGATAATTGTAAATGCAGGGGAGAAATACCGTGATGGTGGTGGGTTATGCAAAAGAAGATACTTGGAGGGTAAAAGGGGAGGAAATGCGGTGTCGTGGTTTATGTAAATAGAAAGAGTGGAATGGCGAGCTTAGAACGACCCAAGACAACTCGCCTGATTAATCAGTTCAGGGGTCCCGCTCGGCAGAAACGAAGCGAACAAAACAGAACGACGTCCTTATGACGTCTCACTGGGCACCAGCGTAGGCAAAAAACCTGCCGGGCATGAACCACTGTCTGGGCGAACGAAAATGTGAAGCACGCTGATCCTGCGGAGGAGTGCGTTGGAAGGTGACCTCGGTCGGCGAGGCGTAGCTACCCCCACAGCCCCAGCGGTGGTGCCCTTCCCGAGGCGGGGTAGATGGACATGCTTGTGGACCGCCAGCCCAGGGAGGCGAGAAACATGACGCAAAAGGCGTTTGATCGCGCGCAAGGGGTGGAAGAGGATCGGCTGGACTATTCCAGCCAGGTGAAAGCGTCGCAGCTGGTGCAGACGGTGGAGAAGTGGATGGCGGCGATGCACGAGGGAAGAACTTGATAGGACTGAAGAGACCAGCTGATTTGGGTTTAGGGGACGGGCTGTTGGATTTTCGGGACGTAAATAATGATAATGGAGGCCTTGAGGAAGGGGGAACGTCGGTCATCATCGGATAAAAGGACAGAGAGAGCTGACTTGATTTGGCATGGAGACACTGCGGGTCCTCGGACCAAGTGATATTAGGTGACGGGGCCTGAGATCTTGAGAAGTATATCCCGCCATCGCCAGCGAAGCCACCAGAAGAATAAATAGAGGGAGAAGACATCTCCGCCATCGACGATGCCCACTCGGGGGAATCCACCTCCACCATCTCGTTGTCGTCCATGGAAGCGGTCGCATGCACTGGCACAAATGATGCCTTGGACTCAGAGAGAGCGCTCGCAAAGAAAAAGGATGAGGCATAAGGGTCGTATTCCACAGCAGTCTGCATTATAGATGTTCCTGAGGAGAGGGAGGCCGGGAGGCTCGCACTATGATTGAGAAACCGGCGCGATGGCTGAAGGAAGTTGGTATTGACGGTAAGCCCTTTACGCGGTGAAGGACGCGTGGTGTTTGCGAAGACGACGTCAAAACTCTTGGGCGTTATAGGTAACGAAGAGTCTGCCGCCGACGCTTGCGAAGCTGGAGTGGATGGGGCATCGCGCGGGGAAATCGAAGAAGAGGGTGACTCGAAAACCCAGAGGCCCCTTTCAGATGGTACTTCTGACCAAGTGACTGAAGAGGATGAACATTCGTCCTCGACGTGGCTCCGCGCGAAGACAATATCGGAATTTGGGCAGGAGTCTTTGCTCCAATGAGACTGGAAGACGTCGCCTTCCGACTTGGGAGGCGGAGACACCGCTTTGGTACTTTCAGAAGACTCATTGTCGCTGTCGATGTCCATGCCAGCCTCCCAGGGGCAGCGCGCCATGCTTCCTTCAAAGACGACGTCCTCGGAGTAAAAGGAGTGCACGTCTTCGATGGCATACCGAAGTTCTCGTAGATTTATTCGCTCCCTCCAGTCGACATCGAGCATGCGGACCAACAGGTCATTCAGCTCGTGTGATATGGGAAGGACAGTAGGGAGAAAGCCGAGTGGGTCTCGAAGATAGGCTCGGAAAGTGGGGTCGTCCGGAGTCGCAGACTTCCAAGGATTCCGCCCTGTGGCGAGGTTGAGAAGAATGATTCCCAGCGACCAAATGTCGTTGAATAAAGGGGAATAGTTCCCCGTGGGAGCAAATTCTCCACCCTGACATTCTGTGATGCACGAGGTCAATACATTGACATTTGAGTCATATAAAGCAACTGACCTGGACTCATATGATAAACGCTTCCAGTACGAAACTCCTCGCTCAGTTTATCGGTAGTTGCGAGGCCAAAATCAGTTATGGCGATGCGGTAGCCATCATCAAAGCAGAGAACGTTCTCTGGCTTCAGGTCGCGATGGTAGATGCCAAGGCTGTGGCAATACTCAACTGCGTCAAGCAGCTGCAGAAATACATGCCTGATCAGGACGTCGTCGCCGAGGTAGCGGCAGTTGTGGAGAATCTGCGTGAACAGGTCGTGGTCCGGAGCATAGTCCAAAATGACATAGGTGCGGTGACCTTCCTCAACCACGCGGTGGAAAGTGATCACGTTGGGGTGAGAGCTGGCGATCTGATGGAGTGCTATTTCACGGATATGGATTTGTCGCTGGCGGTTCAGCTGGTTAGGCTGAGCAACGAGGCACTTGACGGCGTAAGACTTGGGGTTGAGGGAATGATTGTCCACCGCGCGGTAAACGACGCCATAACCACCGACACCCAACACCTCCACGAGTTCGAGGGAGTCCCCATCAATGAGAGTCCCGACGGGGGGATGTGAAACGGAGGATGTAGTAGAAGAGGACTTGGGTGACATCGAGACTGTTGAAATGGTCGAAGGGACCGAAGAGAATGTCAGCACCAGTGCAAATAAGGACTTCGAGGTACAGAAGAAGATAGAGAAAAGTCGCATTATAAAGTCGGAAACGTTTCGCTACTTCGGCTAAGTTAAGCGTGACATCCCTTCGGCGCGTGGCTAACATGCGGTATCAAAACGAGTATTCAAGTACTCACAAGGTGATGGACACGCTGTGATGGATCAAATAACGGTGTATGGATAAGCAGAGTGGATGCTCGAGGTGGGGTTCTGAGAATTCGGAACACGCTGACCTTGGGTATCTGTGGTAAGTATAATATATGTCGGTTGGACGGTGGGCCATGATTAGGAATACGCGATTTCGAAATATGGTCATGAGGCGTCCCTGATGCCTGGTGTTGATTTGGATCGGCAGGAATGCAGCCAGATCGAGGGTACCGCGATCGGTGCATGTAGGCGGAAGCAAGGTCAAGCGTGTGTGGATTGTATCAATGCTGCTACTGCACGCTCCGCATGATGTAACACAAGACAGTCGCGATTGATTGCGGTTTTCGCCTATTGCTCGGCGATGAGAGGTCGGTCATTGCGGCACGAAGTAATTCCTAGGAGTAGATCGAATCTGAGGATTCCGGAGCCGCCCTGGTAGTATTAAGTAAAGCTCCGTCCAAGCGTATGACCTCGACGCGTTGGAAATGAGCCAGAGAGAACAAGGGAAGCACATTGACAGGGGTGGGGTGCTGCCCCTCCCCCTCCATTTGCGGGATTTCCATTGAACCCTCAGATGGAGATATGGTCTGCGTAGCTGACACCAGGTGGGTAATAACACTTGGTCACCTGGCGGTCCTTGCACTCTGTGGATGCGCTTCAAGGTAAGTCACCGTAAGTATGGTATCTGACACCAGGTGCGTAATAGCACTCGTCCAGCTGGCGGTCCTTGCACTCTGTGGATATCGCGATTCATTAGCTTCGGGGTCAGTCAGTGTAAGTGTGGGTATACGTTCTTGGTGAATGGGAAAAAAATAAAATGGAACCCGAACCGAGCGGTCTTCGGATTTGATTTTCAAGACGGCATGAAAACAAAGCTTCCCAAGGTCCCGACTCACGAACAAGGGAGCGCACTGCGGATCATCATGATCATGATCATTCATGATTCTTCCAACGACTTGGCCTTGGCTCGTTAATTCGATTTATGGGCGTTAGCTGGTATTCGGGGGTCTGGGCTCGATTATTTTACATAGCCTGAACTGGTGGCTAACCTGGCGAAAAGTTAAAGAAAGCGTCCGTCGCTTTGGGCACTCGCCATTCAAATATTCACTGTGCATCACGAGTGTCACTGTGTGGTTTGTTGGGTGATCACGTGCCTGTGGCAATTTATAGTCGTTTGCGGTGACGTCCAGACTTGACCTTATATTCTGCTCATCGGGGCTCGCAGCGTCGAACACATCTCTATATTCCTTTTCCTCATCGCCGAAACCCACATACCCCATTCCTGCCATCACCTACCCGACGCTTACAATACCTTTATCAAATGTCCTCCCGTACCTTCACCGTCTTCCAAGATGCGCCAACTAGCGAAGCGAAACGCTCTCGGGCTGCGAGCGTCTCTTCAGCCCTCTCACCGCTTTCAGCGAAACCTATGAATGCAAGTCAGGCCACCACGCTGACTACCACTGAGAAGGAAAACCTTCACCCTGTGACCGGCGAACTCGCGGGTACGGGTAACACCACTAAAAAGCGGAAAACATCGGTGCTAGCCACCAAGGCCCAGGTGCCTCTTTCCAGCAAGAAACAGAAGGAACAGAAGGAGCCGACGTCGGCACCCGATGCGAAGAAGCGCAAATCGGCGACCACATCAGTTGTGAAGGTGAAGGCGGGTGTCAAGAAGGACGGGAAGCCAGCGGCCTCATTGCGGAAGGGGACCAAACGGGTTTTGCGCAAAGCCTCATCGCTACCGAAAGTCGATGAGGAAGCAGAAGCGGAGAGGGAACGAGGCAAGGTCTCTCAGGCAGAGATCGACTCACGATGCTACGAGTTGACAGTAAAACCCTTGGCCGATCTCTCGCAGGCTTATAAGCAATGCTCGTCCCTCGAGACCCTCCCAACCGGCGATGAGAAGACGAAGTTCCGGCCAGTGAAGGTTAGTGGTCAATTTCATGCCAACGTGCCCCACATGTCCTTAACCATGATCCTCCATTATTAAGGCATCATCCGTCGAACCGGAGATTCGCGACTACTTCTCGTCACCACCTCAGTCAGCTGCACTGCCAACAGCTTCCTTGATCTCCACGTCGACCTCGTCAGTGGAAGGGAAATCCTTCTCCACCCCGGAGCGCAAAAAGATTTACGCCGCGTTCACCTTTATTTCCCCGTCCCCGACGAGTGAGCGTTACAGTCAGGCTACTCGCGCTAGCAGCGTCCCACGCTTGGAATCCATCTAAACCCAACCCCCCCAAGCTGGTCTTCGTTCCTCATCGCCTCATGATCGGGAACGACCACTGTGTGTCGAGCCTGCCGATTCGACGGTTCATTGCAGGCAACCTCACCATTGTTGCCACACCGGTCGCATACTATCACATCCGTCATCCAAGATGGTGTTCATCGCACTGCACCGGATCCCTTCTGTCCATGCACCCCCCCTCCCCCACCCCCCACGAACGTCCCATTATTATAATCCTTCATTTCTATCCCCTTTCATCATTCACCTGCATATACTTGTTCGTCATCATTCCATCTATTCCTCGCATCTTGTTTTTCCGCCTATTCACATCTCTCCATATCTTACCAACATTTATGGCTCCAGCAATGCTCCCTTCAAGGCTCAATCTCTCCCATCTCAACGCAGTCGTTATGCATGTCACCGCTTTGATTTGTGTCTCTATTTATTCTGTATTGTATCAAGATTTTGGGTGGAATACAGTCAATTGCTGCCCTGTAGTGGTCCGACTTCATTCCCTCTCAACATGAGCACCGACAACCCTGATGCACAAATGTGGATTACTTTACCACCGTCGAGACAAAACGAACTCCACCTCGAAGCTTGAGGCAGGGACCGGTGCCTGGATCACTGGATCCATGATTATCCATCCGAGACCTTTCCGAGGTTTCCCCGACGGCTCATGGCCCTGTTTGATTCTTGTCAGGCTGGTTTCATCCCTGCACTCCCATCACGACTGCTTCGTGAACGATGCCCCAAGCGTCGATCGAGCTCGGGGGCGAAGTTTCTCGCAAACAACTTGACAACAGTGTCTATGAAATTGGCATCGCGCAGAACTTGAACACAGTCTCGTCTGGTGTTTCGAGCCCACATACTAGCTCTGTCCCGCCCGTCAAAGCCCAGGTGACCAAGGCCCGGATACAGTTCATCACGCTGTGCTGGACCCTGTTTCTTGCTGGGTGGAACGACGGATCGACTGGACCACTCTTGCCGCGGATCCAACAGGTGTATCAAGTCGGCTTCGCGATGGTTTCCTTGATTTTCGTGCTGGCGTGTGTGGTGAGTTCGTGATGTCATTTCGGTTCAAATCCCATTTTTCTGACTCATGTTCCTATTAACAGGGTTTCATTGGCGGCGCGGTGATCAACGTGCCACTTTCTGATAGGTTTGGCTTTGGAAAGGTGCCATTATGATCCGAAATTCCTGTAATGGATTTAGTTCACGTAGGATTTAATAGATGATGGTATTCGGTAATTGATTGCAGGGATATCGATACAAGAGACGCTAACTCATTTCATAGGCTCAGCGTTGCAGGCGATCGCGTACTGCCTTGAGGCTGCCTCATTGCCTTTCCCAGCATTCCTTATCGCATTCACAGTCAACGGAGTCGGAATGGCGATCCAGGTGAGGCCAAGGATCAACAGATGAAACGAGGATTCTCTCCTTATCCTTGATTACTCCCCAAGGACGCTCAAGCCAATGGATTCGTAGCTAGCATCAAGGAAAATACCGAAGCCAAAATGGGCATCCTACACGCAGCGTACGGTAAAGCCCTTATTTGCCTGCAAGTCTAGGAAATTGATTGAAGATCTCACCAACAGGTGCTGGGGCGTTGTCTGCGCCCTTGGTCGCCACGCAGTTTGCTCAGCTCCGGCATTGGTCTTTCCACTATCTGATCTCCCTCGGGCTCGCCATTTTGAATACTCTTCTCCTCATTTTCGTCTTCCGGTTCAGGAACCAGGATGGTGCACTACCGAAGCCATATAAAAGTTTCGTTCTGGCTTACCGAGGTTTCTAAATTCCTAGATTGCTTGAGAGAAGTTGGCCAACCTCCGGCGGAGCATGGAGCGCCATTGACCAGTGAACACAGCAAACTCCGCCAAATCTTGCGCCAAAAAAACGTACATTTAATCGCTTTCTTTATTCTCGTTTATGTAGGTGTCGAAGTTACGATTGGAGGTTTGTGCTTCCCGTCGTCCTTACTTTTTCTTCTGATCTAAAAGAAACATGGGCAGGTTGGATCGTGACTTACATGATCCACCAAAGACATGGTGGTCCGTCTTCTGGGTATGTCTCCGCGGGATTTTTCGGTGGTACTTCATGCTCTTCTTCTTTTGGATCACGGTGACGCTTACAATCCCAAGGTCTAATGGTTGGCCGCGTCGCTTTGCTTTGGGTGAATCAGAAGGTTCCTTCCTCTCGCCCTTTTCTTGGAATCCTATCTGACACATCGCACCCGCAGGTGGGAGAACACCGCGCCATCTTCCTCTACGCCATTCTCGCCATATTGTGAGCGTCACGTCTCAAAATGAGACCGTTGCTGACTTCTCATGCGCGAAAAACAGCCTTGAACTCATCGTCTGGTTCGTCCCCTCCCTCATCGGTGACGCAGTGGCCGTCTCATTCGTCGGCATGCTGCTCGGGCCGATGTACCCCATCACCATGAACCACACTGGTCGCGTTCTGCCTCGTTGGATCCTCACAGGCGCGATCGGCTGGATCGCAGGGTTCGGCCAGGCCGGCAGCGCGGTCCTGCCGTTCATGACGGGTGCTCTGTCGTCTAAGTTTGGGATCAAGAGTTTGCAACCCTTGTGAGATCTCTTTTGTTCTTTCATTTGCTGTTTGACCTCGATTGACTGGTATCTCTCGCATGGGCTTGTAGGGTCGTTGCAATGATGGGCTTGATGACCGTGATGTGGGCAATGGTCCCAAGGAGTTCTCGACGAACTGATTGATCCAAGGGTATCGGCGGACCATCATATGGGGGTGCGGATAATTATGCATCATGGCACCAGGTGAAGATTAGTTAGCTACGTAGGGCCTCGATGGGTAAAATTACATATAAACCCCTTGGGAAAGGGCAGGTGTACAAGGCCATGACACAGGAGACATAAGCACAACCGCATCACGTTGGAAGCGTCAATGCCTACCTGCGGAAGGTTTCTCGGCAGATATCCACGGGGTTTCAGCGAGGCAACTCACGATTCTTATCTGTTGGGGCTGGAATGAGTAATGTGTAAGAATCTAGACAACGAGCTCAGTCTTTGTCTTAGTACAAAGGACTATATATTCACCTAGACAACGAGCTAGGTATTTAATAAGTAAAGAGTTTCGTGAATAAGTAAACGGGATCTTACCTCAGTCTTTGTCTTAGTACAAAGGACTGAGGAATAGCTACGAAAATGTTTGTTTATAAGGAAGAGGATTCCGTAGACTATTGTAAATAGTTGGTAGCGATAAAATGTATCGAAGACAAAAGGAAATACATATTTAGTTAGTACATAGAACGAGAGGACAAACGAAGCACCAAGAAGAGTCGGTACGCGGAAATTGGTGGTTGCGTGGAATGGAGGTGAGGGCGCAGTTCCGAATGGTTGGCTAATGGCAGCTTGCTATTCCAACATAATGTCCTGAGATTTCAAATACGACTATGATGATAAGTACCATGAGAGAAAATATCTAATGACGGGTCAATAGATACAATTTGGATCACGATGCGACAGCGGGCGACAGAACGAGGGCAACAGCGAGGATCGGTGGGAAGTATAAACTCTGTCACGCCTAGGCGTGTGCTACATTGGTTCCGGATTCAATATCTGAATCACGGACGGGGTATTCCGTCTGAGAAAAGAAGAATTTCAGTAGTGGATACCAAAATCTGGGCTCTGGCGGATTCAACGAAGGAACGGTTTCGGAAGTCTCGCTTGCTAGTGTCGTTGACCCACATTCAGAGGCGGGACGGTCTTCAATAGTGGAGAACTCATCTGAATAATATATATTAAGTGAGCGCTACGTCTGCGGAATCAAAGCGACACGCTTACCTCTCACCTGTAGAGATGCGTCGCGCGGTGGTCCATTCTGTGGCGCTATCTCGGGGTGCGCCGGGGCGTTGGTGTTAGCCGAGGCAGCCCGCGTCTCCTGCTCTCTAAGCCGTTTGGTCTGCCCGCTTGTGGTCTACTCCGAAAAGTTTAGAATCATTAAAAGGACAACAAAACGCGACCTACAACCACCCCAGCGCGTAATTCCTTTGTACGTCCGGAGGCCCTCATGATCTTCATGGACAGGCCGCGGATGAGCGCAAAGTACTGGCCGTAAATAGTGAAGGCTTGATAGCAGTGCTCTCTAAACTGCTCTAATAACCTTTCGAGACTAAGCAAATATAGTCAGAAGACTTGTGAAAATCATTGGTTTTCTCGACGCTTACTAGGTGAGCCTGGCCCCATACTCCGACTTCAACTTGCTGGGGAGTAGATCCTCTGCGATTGATTTCTCATAAATCTCCCGCGTCTCTTGTAGCAACTTTTCCAATCTTTTGAATTGATTGCTGGGTGGAACGCGACCAGAGCGTAACCGAAATGAGGGTGCTCATCAACGCAAGTCCACTGATAAAATAGCTGAAATTGCTCCGAGTCGATTCTGGGCCCATTTCTCCTGGAACGATGCTAGAATGCTTCGTGAAGCATTCTAGGCCATGCTGTGTTCAGGTATATATATAAGGCTGGTCTCAACAAAGGTGTACACGTTGAAGAGGCATGTCGTCAGGGAAGCTTCCGACGCCAGCTGAACATCAACGACAAATGGGAGATAAGGATAAGATCATTCTCCCATCATTGGATGAACTCAAAAACATGTTTGTGCGCGCTACACGACGAATATGAATGCATTATACCATTCACCGTCAAGAAGAAACTCTACGAATTTTCGGGGTCTCCAGACGTTCTCAGTTCGCAGGAGACGAAATGGCGGGACATTTATCATTTCCTCTTCGAGCGCGGTCTTGAACTACGCCCACGCTACAGCCCTGGGTGGACACCGTCATGGCTAGGGACAGAAAAAGAAGAATTGGATTGTGAGGATGGCATCATGGCCACAGTAGGTTGTCTATCAGAATCTATCATTCCGCTCGATGAAGAAAAAGAAGAACTAATGGAACTCAGTACCCATTACTCCTCGATGCAAAGGACCTCCCCGCGAACCGCGCAGTTTGCGTCAAAATGGTCGAAAAGAAAACGAAGGAGCTAGAAATCGGACGGTACTTGGTCCCTGTGGCAGACGGTTGCCATTTGGCTCAGCGAGATCCAACCAACCACTGTGTCCCATTTCTAGACGCCTTTTTGGATCCAGTTGTTTGCGATACCAGCTATATCGTTATGCCCCTCCTGCGGCCGTTCGATGATCCCGCGTTTGAGGCCATTGGGGAGGTCATCGAGTTCGTCACGCAGGTTCTCGAGGTACCTTTGATCGAAGATTCCACGGCGTTCGAATCTGACGACGGTAAATCTATGACTTGTAGGGCACAGAGTTTATGCATCGCAAACTCGTCGCGTATGGGTAGGCTCCTCAATCCCAACTCGCGCGTTTTTCACCAAACGTTATTTGCAGCGATCTTACTGGTGCCAATATCATGATGGATGCCTCGCCCATCATCCCGAGGGGTTGGCATTTCGTTGCTCCGGGATTGACTGCGGACGGTACAGGAATTGTCGCGCCGCTTCCTCGAATCGACCACCCTGTCCGGTACTACATCATCGATTTCGACTGTTCCGTTCGATTCCAGCCAGGAGAGAGTCCCATTATCCACGGCTTGGGAGGTCGCGATACCGACGTCCCGGAACTGACTCTCACTGAGCGAACTAAACCTTTCGATCATTTCAAGTTGGACGTCTTTACTCTTGGGAATGTCTTCTTTAAAGATCTAAGAAAGGTGGAGCGCCCTTCTACAACGACAAATGTATCCTCTGAATGCTGAGCACCAATCCACGCCAGAAATACGGCGGGCTTGGCTTTCTCAATAGCTTGATCAAACTCATGATGACTCCAGACTTTCGCCAGCGGCCGACGGCCCGGGAAGCGTTCGAACACTGGCATGAAGTCAAATCCAAGCTCGACGCGGGTATCACACGGCTGAGGCTACGCAACCACGACGCTTCTGTTGGCGATACGATCGTCGACACGTTGGCGGACGGAATCGTCAGTTTGACATGGTTGTTCAACGAGGTACGTCCCGAAAACAGTAAACATGTTATTGATTCATCACTTGGGCTCTGCAGGAACGTCGATAGGGAACGGCCTGCATGATAGTTCGCTCGAGTTTCCCATATGCCAGGACGGTTGGAGGACAATTTTGCACGACGTCGACCTTCAATCGGGCGGACACGTATATTTTATCGTCGTACATGCCATCTCCAACAACAGGTCTACCGGTCGCAGTTCGCTCCAGCCAGGCCAGACACGTGTGCGGCTTGTGAGATTGTTTGTTACGGCGATTGGCACGAGGAAATGTACCTCCGCGTTCAGCCGTATGCTCTGCATACATACCGTAAGCAATCGGATACGCATCGGCCCTCGATCGAGCCAGGAGGGGTGTTCGAATCATCCTCTTTACCATACGATATAGAGTCTGCGTCTACTGTCACTCTCATCGGCTTTCAAGATGGATCCGGTGCTGGTGCGTACAGCACAGTTGCGCGTGGGGTTACACTCGTCCTACAGGAGTGAACAGACGACACGAGAGAATCCGAGCACGACCCTTTTCATCAAATTGGAAAGTAATGATTTGCTCATTTTATTTAACAGGATCGTGGCTTCCGATTCGCCCCAAACGATATAGAATTTCAGTGATAGATACAACCGGGGCCGAGCCATCTTCTAAACTAATCAAGTTCACTGTACAACCCGCGTTGAGGCCAGCATTTGTGGTAAGGGGGCGTCCACTACTCATACTGGGAGTTAAAACGTTTGACCTGTGGCAGAGGGAGACACCGCTGTTGAGGGATTCAGCGAGGAGAACGAGTGGGGTGATGTGAAGGAAGAAGGGTTCAAGTTATGCCGCGGCGGGAGAGTTGCCTGACCCGGTAGGGCGGTACCAATTCAAGAGAACGTTGAAGATCTAGTCAGGTGTGCGGTGGGAGCCAAAAGAGACGGATGTGTTACTACGTTGAGATGAAGGTGTCGGTGTCAACACTGTCGAGATGGAGATCGGTGGCGGTGCACCATCAATTCTCAAACCAACGCACAATGTCCATTCACTACTTTCATTGCCCATACTCGGTACTTTCTGGGGCTCGGTACGTCTTGTTTTCTGCTAGCGTTTATGATTTATCAGTCTTACTATTGGACTCTCTCTGTTTCCAGTGAAACTGTGAAAGCAAAGTGCTTCGCTTCCTCTGCTCAAATGTTCCCCTCCGATTGAGCTCGAGTCGCAAGTCCACCAACCAAATTCTCAGTAAAATCCAATCTGCCCTCAGCACTTAGACTCTCTCGCTTTCTTACACAATCATCTTGGTCAAACCACCCTCAGTCTCACGTTCAGATCGCGTAGCAAGGCAAGAACGCAAACGACGCTTTTATAATGGAACCGGCCACTCCAAATCCCTCGAGCAATGCCCGCCCGCACGACGAGCCTTTCATTCCTCGGGAAGTCAAAGTTCCATTGGCTAGCTGTATCCTAGTCAACCGGCGCCGGAACAGCAGCAGCAGCTCTTGCTGGAAGAAAACAGAAACACAGAAGGGAAATCGACCAGCCCGTGTAGCTATGCCAAAGTTAAACACAGGCGATGAGTTCAGCAGCTTGGTTCGATATCCTCCACGACGGGCTACACGCTGAAAACGCACGAATCCCGCACACAATCACAGAGCCAATTCTTCCCTCTCCACATAGAATAGGGGGATACTTCCTTCTCCTCCCGTCGCCTTCGATGCGCCTGAGCCTAGTGTCTCTGTGGAGAGCTCTTGTAGGCACCCGTCAATCGATTTTCAAGGGAAGGTGTATGTGTCGCTACGTTGACCTCCATAGATGTTGGAGGCGATCGGGAATTGTGCATACCGGAAGAGGGGGTAATTGAGGGGGCGGAGAAGGGGAAACAGGACGCACGGGAAGATTCAGAGAGAGGGGAGGGCGATGTGGGGAGCCAAACATCCAGAAAAGTGGCGGCGAAAGGAGGAAGGAGAAGAAGAAGGCAGAGGGTTTCCCTACCCTAGAAGAAAGTCGTTCAGAAGATCAACCAAGGGCCTTCCTTCACTAGTCAACATCCAAGATTCGATTCCTAGTTGTAGCTGGCTGCCCAGCTAGGTTAGCGCTCCTAAGTGTTGACAGGAATGGGTCGACCGGACGACGAAGGAAGAAATCTATGTATAAATGGGTAAATTTGGTCACTGGGTGAGCTTTGGACGTCATCATGTCCGCGTATTCCTCTCACTTTTTCTATTGAAAAACTTTCAGCTGGGCAGATATTCAATATCTTACCCTCAGCGTGTCCCACTGGTTAATTATTCTTCCTTGAGCCCGCTATCACGATCAAGGTGGTGTTTACTCCTTTTGCTCCACTTCACGTCTAGACATTCCGTGCTTGTCCAGATTCATTTCAGTCCATTTGATTACACACCCGGAATCCAGCCAACAACATAACACATAACTCGAAGGGTCGTCCCGTCGCACCCCAAAATTCGTCAGATGAGGTCCCAGCCCCAGGCCTTGCATGCTAAACATCAAAATGTTCGCGATCATCGAAACCTCCACGCCGTGTTCCAGTAGGCAGATAGGAAGAAGCCTTGCGAAGGACATCTGACCAGGCAACGACGCACATTGAACGGGATGGCGAGGAGAGGATGCTGCCCATGAGGAAAGAGAAGCCGCTCCGAACTCACGGCGAGAAGATGATCTTGGGAAAGTCATTAGTCAATCCCGTGAACGCTCGTTGGCATAATCCTGCACCGTCTCCGTAAGTTCTTGTTTTGTTTTCGCCCTTTCCCATTTTTGATCCAGATTTAGACAACGAGAGTACAGGTGGCATAGTATCCGGTACCTCACGCCGCAAACGCGTGCGCAATGCTGAATTTTACTGGCATGGATCGGTTCATCTCACTCAGAGCCCCCGCCCACATCTCACCCAGCTCTGCTCTGTTCTGCATTTGGACCTGAACGATGCTTCACAAGTCTTGAGAACCAATCATTCAACTTTTGGGTTTTGGTGGAAAGGGCAACTTTGTGCCGACGAATGTCACCAGGGAGAGAAAGCAAGAGGGAAAGAAAGATGGTGAAAATGCGAAAGTTGGAGATGTGTGTTTCAAAAGCTTTCCACCAACCATGATCGTCAGCACAACGTGACATCTAGTACGTGTTTGACCTGCTCCCTTCGGTTGAATTGTCTCCTCAGGTTCTTCAGGTCAAGTTTTACCATGACGGTCAGCAACAGCCTCTACAGAACCAGAACGCAGCGGGAGCGGCAGTCCTTGCAGGAAGAGAACAAGACACTTGCTCACGGCGAGGGCAGACAAGCGGACGATTGGGATTTGGCAAACGACGAGGATCCTTTATCCTGCTTTCCCCCTGGAGAACCAGGTCAGTTTTGAATTTTGGATTCTGATATCTGTACTCAGTCGTGAATCTTGCACCAGGTGAATTGTTGTAGTCCACGAAAAGCGATGCATTTCTATCATCAGTGTTATTCGACATCCTCCACGACCAGACAGTACGCCGAAGCGGAACTAAAACCCCCCTCTTGCTCCCCAGGAAGAAGCCAGGTCCTTGCCGAAATCCAAGTATTCGTTTCCGGTCCCCATCAATGCGCCTGCGCCTAGTGCCCCTGCAGAGCACTTATGGGATACCGTCAAGTTTATGCCGCATCTTTCGGTTACCTGTTGTTCAATTTCATCTCTCATGATGCTGGCACTCTTCATCCTCCAAGCTCACTCAAAAAATAAACCACTCAAAGCCTTCTTCGTATCGGTTGATATAAATATTGGCTCTCAGCCCACATTCGCTCATACATTTGCCAAGTATTGTAACTGCAACGTTTGATATATTAGCCCTACGTACTGACTAAATTGAACTGAAAGTATGCAACACCCCCTCACTCAATGAGTCGGATGCGGGGAACGGATTGGAGAGATTGAAAGAAACACAACCCGGCTGCTGTCCAAATTTAAACTTCTCTGGTAGGGAGTTTCCCTCATGCGACGCTTAGCGGCCTTGGCAAGGCACCACTCTCTGTCATGCTACATTTCGCTATCGGACATTGCAAACCTCCGTTGATTCTGTGTAACGCCTCAGGTGACCATAGACACATGTACACCGTTGTGCACCGACTTTGATGGAAAGCGGAACACCAAACAAGCGGTCTTAGTACAAGTGATATGTAGTAAAGACCGAAGTTCGAGTTGAATCGAAGCCCAATGCAAAATAGCAACTTTCACATAGTTCCATTTCCACATTCGACGCCCCATGTCCGTATTCTCTAGAACTGTCGCCGTCCAGGCCAGCGACCTTGGTGGACCTCGTGAAGCGACCGTCCTTATGATCTTTGATAACGATGCGGTCAAGAGCAGAACGCCACATCATCCCACAGCCTGGAGGTACGTATATTCTGCTTGTACTATCAATTACTCGAAGAACTGTACTACTTACCTGTCATTTCGGCCAGGGTCACTCATTTCCCCACTCAAGGTCTGTAGGCAAATACCGCAGTCTTCGTTCGATCGCCGAAAGAGCACCATCTTGGCAGGTGGGCCCTTCGAGGCTGCAAGTACATACGTGGCACTGTAAGGATCTTTCGGCTTATCCAGTCCAGAAATGTAATTCACGACGCAGCGTTCCAGCCTCGGAGTCTCCATCCCCCAGGTGCTTAATCACAACATAATTACACCTGCAACCTGTACGCACATCAGGGTGAGAACGATCGTACTTTTGGTGCAGATCTGGTTATTTCCATCAACCACTACCACTTAATTAGGCTGGACAAAAAACGACCCTCGCGTTGACTCAGGATGATAACCCAGTGCCTCACTTCACCGTGAGCATATACTACCTTGCTTCTGTTCAATGCTCATTTTGGTACCGAGCACAGACGCCAACAGACGATTTCAAGCCGGGGCACTGCTCTGGGGTCGTCAACACGATCGCGAAAGTGTTGAATTTTGGTGTTGGTGTGTGCAGTCGTCATGGCCACATTGGCTCCATCCTGAATTCTGCTCAGGCCTCTACGCATCCACGACTCCGACAAAGTTCGACGAACCGGTTCTCGCTACGATATTCGAAAATGTATGGTACGGCAACCCTTTCCCTTTAATCAGAATTTTCGACTTTTTACATCTCACTTCTATGATAGGCACGATGCCACTCTGGAGTTCGAGTTCACTCCAATTCTTTCGATATGTGTTGTCCCCAGTTACCAAGCGAACCAAGTATTCAAGGATGGCATGCCATCCACGGTCCTCTGGAAGCAAAACCTCGCAGATCCAAAGCTGCCGCCAGGGCCCATCAACCTGATCCTCACCTGGGATGAGGCGACCGCGGATTATGTTATCTTGCCCGCGAGCAAAGAGGTCGCAGCGTCGGGGATCGAGTTGAGGAGTGCTTGAAGGTTGGGGTGAGATGGAAATGGGTTGAACACCCGTTTTCAAGTGATTGAATTTTAGTTATGTTGATATATCTTTGTTTGTACTATCCTGAAGTTACTACGTATCCGAATTTGAACCATCATCCTTTTGTTGTTAAAGGGCCGAAGAGTGATCTCGGCCCAGAGACGGTGAAGCTAATTTGCTTTTTTTTAAAGTTGAATTTCATGCCTAGGTGACTCAGTATACGCCGCGATAGAGGAATTTCCAGCCTCCGCCTCGAGCTTTGTCTGGTCCGTTCCGCACCACCTTCAGGAATGACAAAAAGGGGAAGAGGGGACTCAGAAAAAGGAGACTCGAGGGACCCTCGATCTATATGCGTGTACAAAAGCACCACTGGTCCCGTACCAAGGGAATTTAAAACATTTTGACTGTGCAACGCACATGTAACATCCTTGAAGTAGCCTAATATACTTTATACGAATAAGTTAGGGCCCAGATTATGACCAATTAGTTCGCATAAAGAAGGGCAAAAGCATGAAGTGAAACCAATTACTTCTTCTCTCAAACCTTTTTGCACGCACCCCATTTCGAAATACAAACACTCAGTCTTCCCCAGCATCATCATCCATCTCATCATCCACCATTGTCAAGGCCCCACCACCACCAGTACTGCCACTCGCTCCACCCACAACAGTTTTCATCCCAAACGCGCCCCCCAACGTCTCAACCGCGTCCAAATCCCTCTCTAAATCCAACTCTTCCCCACCTCCCACCTCCTCCTCCACACCTGCTATCCCCATCCCACCCCTCACCCGCAACCTCCTCACCTCCCTCCTCAACCTCCCAATCTCCTCATCCCTCCTCTCCACCCGCCCCGTCAACACTCGTATATACTCATTCCCACACATCAACAACTGCAACTTGCTCACACCCTTGTTCGGTCCCTCCCCACCCTTATTCGGCGGCCCCCGCGGCGGAAGCGCACCCGGCAGAATGGGAATCACACTCTGCCGCTGCTCATCAGGGGACGTTTCCGTCGGGAGAGGCAGAGGCGGGAGGAGAAGGCGCAGCTCGTCAAACGTCGTCTTGAGCGAGTCGCGCCGCTTTTGCTCGGCGGCTTTGTGTGACGTTTTGCGCACTTGCATCGGCGGCAGGGTCGAAATGGGACCTTGTGTTGGGGTAGCGGGGCCTGTGGGGCCGAATTGAGGTGATGTGGGGGTAAGAATGCTGGTACCCGTCCCCGCGGCGCCAGTCGCCGAGGATCCAGACGGGAAGGTGGAGATAGTCAACGGCATGCCGGCTGTGGGAGGCGGTAGATGTTAGGGGCCCCATGGCATGTTAGGTGCAGGAGAGATTGCTTACCTGGAAGGATGGGTTTGAGTTTGGGACTAACAACGACCGACCCAGTTTTCCGCTTGTTCCGCGATGCTGACTCGGCTATGGACCTTGTCTTGAGTGCGACTGGTGCTTTGGGTTTTTTAGCATCGACCTTCAGAGGGGCCATCGCCCTCGGCGAGTTACTGCCAGGAAGGGCGCTGTAGTTGACACCAAGACGGCCGAGGTTCATGATGCTGGCCGGTGTCACAGGGGTCAAGTGGGGGTCGAAGGCGGGAGAAGAGCCGCCGTCTATAGAGGATGAGGACGACGAGGATGATTCTTGTGGCATCGGGGCCGGCGGTGCCGGCGGGGGCATCGATAGATCGACGGGTGAGGGCGTATCGCCAGTGACCTCTCCTGCGACACTCCCTCTTCTGGAGCGGGTGGAACGCAGGAGAGGTGTAGAGCTGGTCGACTTTGAACCACGGAGCCTGGATGGGTTGGGATTGACAGGACGGATGGCCGGTGATTGTTTCTTCCGGGAGGGTTGATTTGATCCTTCGTCTCCGCTTGCTGAAGCGCTTCGCTTGTTGGCAGACGAGGGCATGGGCTGATGGGCGGCGCCTAACCACGGGCTTGCTAAAGGGGATATGTCGAAATCGAGATCGCATGAGGTGAGAGCGGGATGCGAGTTCATGGGCCGGAAAGCAATTTGCTCTGGCGCCGATGTTGAGCCTCGAGGAAGGCCGTAGTTTGGTGGGGTTGGAAGGTGAGGAAGGCCTAGTGAATAGTTGTCTTGTGATTGGAAGGAGTTGCTATTCAGGATCATGGGAGACACATAGTCTAGAGACGGCTGGGCGTGGATCTCTGCCGAAGAACCTGCGAAATAGATGGTGTTGGAATGGTGTCCAAGGAATCTCCGGGAATTGTACATACCCGGGGTGGGAAGATTGCCATACTGGCTCCGTGAAGACTGCTCTCGTCCTGGATCGATTGAGCTTGAGGGTGAAGGCTGCATCATGCCAGCCGTCTGACTGCTGATAAGCGCGATCTGTGAGCAAAACGTCGTCAATGAATATGCTTCTTGGGAACAGGGGGACCTACCTGTTGTTGAAAGATTTGGTTCTGCAGCTGTTGTAACTGCTGCAGTTGGCTAAGCTTAAACTGCTGTTCGAGCAGTGATTGGGACTGGAATGCAGGCGATATGGCTGGCGGGGTAGCCTGGGACTCGAGCCCCTGCATCTGCATCAAGGTCCCCAAGATGTCGATTGTGGGAGAATTGGGCATGGGCATTGTCTGTTGCTGTGCCGGTGAGGGGTTGTAGAAGATCGGATGGGTACCATCGTTGCTCTGTCGCTGCTCGGGGGGGAATAGCGACATGAAGTCTTTTTGGTGGTGGTCGTGGGCGTTCATGGAGTGGGTCGATCAAAATCCTATCCGACATGTTACAACAAAAACAAAGAAAAAAAACTATATACTAATTAGTACCAAGCGCTGATCGATCTTGATGCTCTTGGTGGGTTGCTCGTGTGATCAATAGAACACTGAACGAACCACCTGAGTCCACATCTCACAACAACATCCCATCATCGGTCATCGGTCCCAACGTCCGAATCACAGTGGGAACGACCAATCTTGGCTTCCGCAGTAAGGGGCGAAGATCTTCTCCGCATTTATAGGCCTCCATTCCTCCAGTGACAGGTTACAGATTTGTTCAACATGAAACCAAGGAGGTACTTAAGTAACACGAGGACCCCTGAAATCTCCCCGAAAGGTCGTATCCCAAAGTCGGGCATCCTGTCCGTAATGGAAGGACTTAAACGATCCGGCCTCTCTGGAGGGTTTTTTTTTTGTCTGAAATTGGGATTCAGCCTTTCCAGAGTGCAGTTTTCGTCCGGATAGGCTGATCTGATCTCTTGGAAGTCCGATTTTCTCATTCATATGTCGCAGGAAGGCCAGGGGCATTGAGTACCACAGACTAATCAAAGGAGCATTCAATTTTTTGCCAAATTTAATCACTTTCGTCATCCCCCGTGTTGCTCTTGTTCAACGAGTCCCTTCAGAGCGTCACTAATGCCCTTGAAGTTGAGACATCCCCGAATCCAAAAAGAAACTCAGGTCACCCAAACTGAGCTCGAGCGAACCAGACGAGAGGGTTTGCAGTGCCGACAAATCCCGATTCCCGGGGAAGTCGAAAATTGATTGTTGACCACACAGAAATTGGATTGGGAATTTTTCCCCATGAAGGGTCGAAAAAGTGACGAAAAAGAGGTGGGTTTGAATGCATCTGCGCTTGCCCTCCTGCCATGCGTCGACTCCACTTGGCCATCTCAGTCCGTTGTGACCTCCGACCTATGTGAGAATACTTATGCTAGTCCCGTCCGCAAAATAGGATCCGGCTACCCCGTCAAAATGACCCCATATGTGTCCGGGCCTCCCGACCGATTTCAACGAAACTGTCCGGTTTGGCATATGATCTGTGAGGGAGATGTCAGGGGTCCTGTAACAAACACGATGCGAATTTTCCCCGAGAGCTTCGAAGAGACGGGTCACCGGGACTACGCTTGGCAACAAAGTAAGGGCCATCAAGTTTCAAGCATCAACTTACATCACCTGCCCTCGTGATTTGGGCGATTATTATCGGATTAACTCGCCGTCGACACCCGCGGCCGGATGAACGGCACAATCACACGTGGCACGCCATCTGTCACTCTGAAATACCCCTTACTCGGGGAAGCGGCCATTAACTCATGACAAACGTAAGGAAACATATGTACATAGATGCAGCTTTCTCAAGTTACAGCTACTAAATTCATATCGATAGGCCGTCCACGAAAAAAAACACACATAGGCGGACCACCAATGTGAAACTCCGATATGCTCCAACCCACAGTAATCAAGCAACAGGACTAGAATTCTAGCGAAGACAGACGCGAGACACCCTCTTGATTACTTGATGCATGTAAAGAGCGATCACTTTCCTCTCACTCGGCACCTGGTCATAGAATGAGGTAAGTAAGTAGGGTTGCTTGTGCAGCACGCTTGTCTCGACAATTGATGATCGTTGGGTATGGAATCCATGAACTCCGATCGACTCCGCTGTGTTTATCTTTTTCAGGGGCAGCACATCAACATGAATTTAGCTGTAACGTGCGACGAATATTATTCTAAATTCTACTGTACGGCACTGTTTCCGGAGGCCAGGAGTTCCAAGGAGCAGAAACGTCTCCAGCACATCCCCAAGCAAGTCGTCAGTCAGTCACTGCGCACTCCAACAGAGCAGTCTCCATCCTTCAGCTTCAATCCTCAGGGTAGGGAATTTCCTCTTCTCCTTCCCACGCGGTGGCGACTTGATCAGGTAACCGCAGTGCTAGCATCACTGCAATGCATGAAAGAAAGAAGAGGATACCGTAAACGGCATACCCTCCAAGGAGGTTACGTTCCACCGAGAACGCAAAAATAGAGGTTCCAAACGCGGGGCCAACAATACTCACCATCAATCCGGCAGTCTGCGCAAGGCCATTTGTCGCTCCCAGCGAGCGCGTGTTGGGTGCGGCGGAAGTTATGAAAATGACGATGCAAGCTGTCATGAAAACCGTCATTTTATTATTCATCCGAGAGAGAAAAAACAGGCACCATAAGCCATGTCCAGACACACCGTCGGAGGGGCATTGGCAAGAACGGCGGTCGAGATGCTGGGTGAGATTCCGAATCGCCAGGCACAGGAGTTGAGGCCCGGTAGAAGAATCCAAACGCCCGAGAAACAGGACATTGCAATAATGTACGCAGCGTTGTTCTCCGAGGTAGTGAACAACTTTGAGGAGCAGAAGGCCATGAATAGAGCAGCGGATGCGCGACTGGCTCCCAAGATGGAACATATTTGAGCTGGGGTGAAGCCCAAGCCTCCTAATGGGACGGGCATCGCGAACATAACGGCGATAATGGAAGCATAGGATGTGATCAAAAATTTGAGGCATACCAAGTTAGCTATAGAAAGAATGACAGGGCCAATAAGAATTTGTCGCAGCGAGAGAGGTTTGTCCGGAGAAGGCAGCGATGAAATTCCTTCTAAAGCTCCGAGTGGACGTGCTGCTTTTGTTACGGTCTGAAATGACACGAGATCTTTACTGGAAAGGAGGGTACCAATAAACGTACTTCTTTAAAGAAGAGGAGTATCACAAGAAACGATGTCAAGATGATGACTGATACTGCTAGGCAAGGAAGAAAATAGGGATATTCTTTCCAGAACTGTCCACTGAAGAAAGTCGGGAAGCGATCGCTTGGTTTCACGAGAGTTCCTCCTATTAATGGATTGAAATGTTCACATGTTATGTTAGAATGAAGAAGGGACAAAGGTTACACCCTTACCCAAGACCGCCCAAAGGGAGTATATCATCCCAAAACCTCCAGCCCGATTTGTCGAGTCGGTGATCTCTCCCACAGCGCTCTGTATGACGCCTATAGAGATATAGGCAGGACAAGTATATAGACGAGCGAACGTACCCATATTCCCATCCAACACCCCCCAAAGACATCGACTATAGATTTGTAATCACGACTGCTTTGAGCAGGGGCTCACACCTAATAACCAAGCCCCAAAATGTGCGAGAAAGACCAAAGCACAACATGGAAACCATATGCTCATCAACAAGACGGGTTTTCTCCCGACGCGATCCGGCAATCTGTTCCAAGGAAGCATGGTGATTGCCATTGCAGCAAAGTTCAAGGACACCTAGCAACACAATATATATCAATCAGTGCACCTGTACCTCGAAAACATGATAATACCAGCGGCTCACAATGAGTCCAACGTAATACCCCACTTTCCGCTGGTCTCCCCCGATGATTTCCAGCTCATTAACCATCTAGAAAAACATGAGTAAAGACCCATGTCTCCGACGGTATATAGATCATGCTTACCTGGGTAATATACGGACGTATCGACTGCGTGGCCAACGCGTCACAGGCCTTCACCAACAACACAATAGATAGCTGAGGCCACGGCAAGGGGCTGGGTTTTCGATCCCGACGGGCCAGTTCGCGGTCGGATTGCGTGAGCAGTGCAGTATCTTCTGTGGGCGCATTGATAGTATCCATTGTGGAGGTCCAATCTTTCTGGGTGGGCGGGTTTCTCGTCCGGCCGACTTGAGCGGTTGAGATTCAGGTGACGATTTCGAGGTCGGGCTCTAGGACGATCCTGCGTTTCTCGTCAGCCCCGTGGGACCCCACGAGACGCACCCATTTGTAGATTCCCGCTGGAAGGTCACGAAGAAAGGGTCCTACTTACATAAGTTATGTGAACGTCTGATGGACGCGGAAAACAAATCTGCCAGTGCTGTTCTCCGAGTCGGACATGCCAGAACCTCCTGTGTCAACACTAAGCCGACTGGCCAAGCTTGGCTGCTTCCCTCAGCACTGTGCCCCCACCACTACTCAGACTCCCAGCTGGAGGATATGCATAACCATGAACGCGGTGCTCTGTTCGTCCGAACCCAGTCAGTTCCAGCGGAAACCCAACCCCCTGCCGTGGGTTCAACTTTCGTTCGTGCTCTTCGTAAAGACCTGCGACGCGTTGGCAACACAGTTGGTAAAGCCTTACATCAATGAGGTAAGAACAACTGTTGCACGGACGTGTGTGGACCGGGATTGATTCGTTGTATCCAGCGGGCTGGACATCATTGGTGGAGACGAGCGCAAAGTCGGGTGTTATGTTGGCTTAATCGTGAGTCACTGCTACCGAATTTGGGGGTTTGAGGGCTGGGCAACTTCTCTAGGAGTCCGTCAACTATGTCGGATTGGCATGATCGTGTTTCATTGGAACAGACTGTCTGATCGCCTCGGTAGGAAGCCCGTACTGTTAATGGGTATGTGTGGGTTGATAGCGTCGACGTTGCGTCTCGACCTTTCTCGCATATTTTGGGGTTTGGGTCAAGGTACGCGGGTTTGACGCCAATTTCTTTGGGGTCTTTTCAGACCGGAATGTTGGTCAGTTCACCGAAGTCAATGTTTCATTCAATAACCTCATGGGATGTTGGTCCAGAGGCTTTGGGTTGATTTCCGTCCTTTGGGCGAAGTCTCGGGTAAGGTCCTCGTCTCTCTTTCCTCACATTCTCAGAAAGAGCGCATACCTAGTCCATTGATAGGAGGAGGCCTTGCAAACCCAAGTGAACACTTCCCAACTCTCTTCAGTGGATAATTCCAAAAACAATGCTCATAGTTTCTTCGCTTCTTGCTGCAGTGATTATCATCTTGATATCATTCCTTGTAACCCTTTTCTTTTCAAAGAAGTACGTTTATTTTGTTTCCCCACTTGCCTATGGCCGCCTGATATGTTTCAGAGTGCGACGAGTCCATCACGTCCTGCAGAAGTCTCAGCGGGAATCGCGTTGGCGTCTACGCAGGACAAACTTTCATTACAACAATTTCTCACATACTTTGTCTTCATATCCCCCATGAACTTCGCCCACCCCGAATGATTGAACTCGTCCCACTCCGCGTTCATACCGTTATTCTTTGCCATGTCCATCGAAATTGGGGGCTTAAGCTTTGAACCCAGGCGCACAGGTTACATTTTGGGAATATATCGAGCAGTCACTGCTCTATTCATGGCTACCTATTTCTCAAAAATGGTCTATTATCTTGGGGAACGGCAGGCTCGTGTCCTCGCGATTTCCACTTTCCAGCCGCTTTGGGTGCTCTTCCCAGTCATGAAAATTTATGCTCGCCATTCTGGGATATCGTTCAGTGTCTGAACAGGAATTGTCCTCTGGATCATCCCGACGATGGCTACGGAGATGGCTGTAAGTTCGTTTCTTTTCTTTTTATGCTCATGCACTGGGGAACTGACGGGTGTTATCTCACCTTCTAGGTTGTATCTTCGTATTCATCACTGCAGCGGCACCGAATAGGCGTTCTCTCGGAGCAACTCACGGCCTTTCTCAGACGGTTGTTTCGATAGCATCCATTATAACCCCTTCGTTGTCGACTTCTCTGTTTTCCTTCTCTGTGGAACGGAATCTTCTTGGAGGCTATGCCGTATACGCCGCTTTCTCGTTCTTATCGTGCTTTGCAGTCTGGCTTGCGGTGGGGTTGCCTCATGGAGGATACCCTGTGTGGGAGCGAGAATAGGAGAGTCCCCATCTTGAGAATTGCGGCTGTAGCGCTTTACACGAATTGACAGCACAGGTTCTGCGGTTTCTCTTTTTTCGGTCGGAACCTCAATATTCGACGTATGTGCTCGATGGCCGTTTACTCCGAGGCTCTGGTTACCAATACGAAGTGCCTCTGCCTCATTATAAGCGGGTAGCATTGGGCTTCCGACCCGCTATCCTACTACTTGCCGCCTTGCCGTCACTAGTCCTGAGACGACTTCTGCTTGCTATTTGGCGTAAATCGTGTAGTGGTGGAATTTTCCATCTGAAAGCTAGGGACTCGGACTGGCGTACATGCGTATGGAATTGCGTCTTTGTATACATATGGCCTGTCTTTGCCTGGGCCTTGACGGCAGCCAGAACACGCACCCCGAGCCTCCTCATGACCCGAAGCGTTCATTCTGTAAAGTAAGCAGCTGGAACTAGTCGTCAGTAGGCCGACTACGCCGAGCCCGGCTCACATCTACCTGTTCTTCTTCCCCGGCCACCGCCCACTCGCATGGCGCATAACGACGAAGGTACTCCTTTGCTACCTCAATCCGAGTCTGAATTCAGTCGGTTCCAACGGAAACCGAACCCCCTGCCATGGCCTCAGCTTTCGCTTGTGCTCGTTGTAAAGATTTGCAACGCGTTGGCGTCACAGTCAATAAAGCCATACATCAACCAGGTGAGAACAACTCGTCCACGACGAACGTAGATCTGGCTTGATTAGTCGGCGTCTGCAGCTCGTTGGCGGGCTGGATATCATTGGGGGAGACAAGCACAAAGTCGGGTACTATGTTGGGCTGATCGTAAGTCACTGCTACTGATTTTGAGGGTTCGAGGGCTCAGCAACATCTTTAGGAGTCCGTTTCCGGTCTTACATTGGCAATGACGGTGCTTCATTGGAACAGAGTGTCTGATGGACTGGGGAGGAAGCCCGTGCTGTTAATGGGTATGTGTGGCTCGATAGCATCGATGTTGTGTTTTGGCCTTTCCCGCTCATTTTGGGGCCTAGTTGCAAGGTACGCCATTGGATCAGTTCTTCCAAGTCAGGTGGCTTTAACCCATAACACATAGCCGAGCTCTTTGGGGTCTTTTGGACGGGAATGTTGGTCAGTTCACGGAAGTCGATCTTACATTCTATAACCTCATGGGATGCCACAGGAATAATAAAGAGCGTTGTGGGGGAAATTACGGACTCGACGAATCGGTCCAGAGGCTTTGGGTTGATGTCCGTCCTTGGGTCGGTCGGGGGAAGTCTCGGGTAAGGTTCTCGTCTCTCTTTCCTCCTCACATTCGCATGAACCGAGCGCATACCTAGCCCACTCATAGGAGGAAGCCTTGCAAGACCGAGTGATCACTTCCCATGTCTCTTCGATGGAGAATTCTGGAAACAATATCCTTATTTTCTTCCTTGTCTTGCTGTCGCGATTATCACCTTTATATCGTTCCTTATGACGCTGTTCTTCTTCAAAGAAGTATGTTGATTATTTCTCCCACTTACCTATTGCTGTCTGATATGTTCCAGGGCGCGACCAGGCTGTCATCTCCTCCAGAAGCCTCGGAAGGAATCCTGTTCGCATCTTCACTAGACAAACCCCTTTCCCTGCGACAACTCCTCACATACCCTGTTTTCATATCTGTCGCCAACTATACCTACCTCAAATTCTTGGACTCATCCAACTCCACGCTCCTGCCTTTATTCTTCGCCACGCCCATCGAAATAGGTGGCTTAGGTTTTGAACCCAGGCGTATAGGCTACATACTGGGGGCCTATCAAGCGGTCACTGCTGTATTTATGGCTACCTATTTCTCGAAAGCCGTCCGTTATCTGGGGGAACGACGGACCTATGTCCTCGCGATGGCCACTTCTCAGCTGTGTTGGGTCCTCTTCCCAGTGATGAACCTCTGCGCTCGCCATTATGGGATCTCAACCAGTGTGTGGACAGGAATTGTCTTCTGGGTCCTCCCAACGACGTCTTCGGAGATGGCTTTTAGTTCGTTGCATTTCCTTTTTTCCTCTTCAATCGGACTGAGGATGTTATCCCAACTTCCAGGTTGTATCTATGTATTCATCACTGCAGCGGCACCCAACAGGCGCTCGCTCGGAGCAATTCATGGCCTTTCCCAGACTGCTGTTTCGATAGCATCCATTATAACCCCTTCATTGTCGACTTCTCTGTTTTCCTTTTCCGTGGAATGGAATCTTCTTGGAGGCTATGCCGTATACGCCGTTTTCTCGTTCTTATCGTGCTTCGCAGTGTGGCTTGCAATGAGATTGCCTCATGAAGTATGTCCTGCGTGGGAGGGAGAAGAGGAGAGTCCCCGTCGTGATGAGGCCGCGGCGTAGCACCTTGCACGGATTATTATCAATTAAAATTGCACAGATTCTGCGATTTCGCCCCATTTTTTCAGTCGGAACCCAAGTATTACCAGGGCCGACTACGCCGAGCCTGGCTCAAATCTAACTGCCCTTCTGCCCCGGCCACCGACCACTCGCATTATAACAACGAAGGTGTTGCTTTGCTACCCCAATCCGCCTCTGAACCCAGTTGGTTCCAGCGGAAACCGAACCCCCTGCCGTAGCCTCAGCTTTCGGTTGTGCTCTTTGTAAAGAGCTACAGGGCGTTGGCGTCACAGTCAATACAACCGTACATCAACCAGGTGAGAACACGAGTGCAGACCTGGCTTGATTTGTCGGATCCCGCAGCGATCGGGGAAGCGGCCATGAGCCCATGAAAAACGTGAGTATACATGAATGCAGCACTTTCAGGTTGCATCCGACGAGAACTATTCTATTGCGCGGCCTATACTGTTTCTCGACACAGGGAGTTCCAAGGAACAGAAACGTCTCCAGCACATCCCCGAGCAAGTCGTCAATCGGTCACTGTGATGACACTCCCACAGAGCAGTCTCCATCCTTCAGCTTCAATCCTCAGGGTAGGGAATTTCCTCTTCTCCCTCCCACGCGGTGGCGACTTGATCAGGTAACCGCAGTGCTAGCATCACTGCAATGCATGAAAGAAAGAAGAGGATACCGTAAACGGCATACCCTTCAAGGAGGTTACGCTCCACCGAGAATGCAAACATAGAGGTTCCAAACGCGGGGCCGACAATACTCGGTATCAATCCGGCAGTCTGCGCAAGGCCATTTGTCGCTCCCAGCGAGCGCTTGTTGGGTGCGGCGGATATGATGATGCAAGCTGTCGTGAAAACCATCAAATTATTATTCATCTAAGAAAAGGAATGTAGGCACCGTAAGCCATGTCCATACACACCGTCGGAAGGACGATGGTAAGAACGGCGGTAGACACGCTTGGCGAGATTCCGAATCGCCAGGCACAGAGGTTGAGGCCCGGTAAAAGGATCCAAACACACAAGCAGGAGGACGTTCCGATAATGTACGCGCATCGCTCTCCGAGGTAGTGGACAACGCTTGAGAAGTGGAAGACCATGAAGAAAGTAGCAGATGCACGACTGGCTCCCATGATGTAACCTATTTGAGCCGGGTTGAAGCCCAAGCCTCCTAATGGGACAGGCATCGCGAACATAACGGGGGTAATAGAAGCATAGGATGTGATCAAAAATTCGATGCATAGCAAGTTCGCTATAGAAAGAATGACAGGGCTTGTAAGAATTTGTCGCAGCGGGAGAGGTTTGTCTGCGATGAGTCTCTTCCCAAAGCTCCGAGTGGACGTGCGGCTTTTGTTATGGTCTGAAATGACATAAGATCATTACTGGGAAGGAGAGTACCGGTAAACGTACTTCTTCAAAGAAGAGGAGTGTCACAAGAAACGATGTCAAGATGATGATTGCCACTACCAGGCAAGGAAGAAAATAAGGATATTCTTTCCAGAATAATCCACTGAAGAAAGTCGGGAAGCGGTCGCTTGGTTTCGTAAGAGTTCCCCCTGTTAATGGACTGGGATGTTCTCGCGTTATGTTAAAATGAAGAAGGAATAAATATTATAACCTTACCCAAGACTGCCGCCCACTGCCCAAAGGGAGAATATCATCCCAAAAGCTCCGGCCCGATTCGTTGAGTCTGTCATCTCTCCCACAACGCTCAGTATGACGCCTATAGAGACATAAGCTGGACAAGCATAGGTAGGGACTAGCGAACGTACTCTCATTCACATCCAACAGTCCCCAGAGACATCGACTGTAGATTTATGAAGATAATCATGAGTGCTTTGAGTGGGCAATCACACCTAATAATCAACCCCAAAACGTGCGAGAAAGACCAAAGCACAATATGGAAACCATCGACCCACACGTGTCTATCATGCAACAGGACGGGCTTTCTTCCAATGCGATCCGACAATATGTTCCAAGGAAGCATGGTGATTGCCATTGCAAGGACATCTAGCAAGGCAATACCAATCAGCAAACAGCAAACCTGTACCTCAAAAACATGACGATGCCAGCTTGAACTTACAATGAGTCCAACGTAATATCCCACTTTCCGATGGTCTCCCCCGATGATTTCCAGCTCACTAACCATCTAGAAAAACATGAGTAAAGACCCATGTCTCCGACGGTATATAGATCGTGACTGCCTGGGCAATATACGGACGTATCGGCTGCGTGGCCAACGCATCACAGCCATTCGCGAACAACACGATAGAAAGCTGAGGCCACGGCAACCGGGGCTGGGCTTATGGTCCCGTCGGGCCAGTTCGCGGTCGGATTGCGTGAGCAGTGCAGTATCCTCGGTCGATGCATTAGTAGCATCCATTCTGGAGGTCCAATCGTTTGGGGTAGGCGGAAATCCGAGGTCGTCTGGCCGACTTGAGCGGTTGAGCTTCGGGTGACGATTGGGGGGCTGTAGGTATCTGCACGATTCTGCGTTTCTCACCAAACCTTAGGCCTTATGCATCATGATTCACATCCGTGGCTCGGATGGGAGCCTACGCCTGTCAACGAGACGCACCCATTTCCAGAAATTCCCGCTGGAAAGGTCGCGATGAAACAGGTCAACTTACATAAGGGTCTGATGGACGAATCCGGATGCATAACGATGAGCGCGTTCCTCTGCTCACCTAGTCCGAATTCGAACCCAGTCGGTTCCAGCGGATACCCAACCCCCTGCCGCGGCCTCAGCTTGCGTAAAGGCCTGCGACGCGTTGGCGGCACAGTCGGGAAAGCCTTACACCAACAAGGTAGAACAACTGTTGCACGGGCCAGCGTGGATCAGGATTAACTTGTCCACCTTGTTGGCTGGCTGAACATCATTGGTGGAGACGAACGCAAGGTCGGATATTATGTTGGACTGATCGTGAGTCACTGCTATTGACTTTGGGCTTCGGAATTCGAGGGCTCAGCAACATCTGCAAGAGTGGTTGCAAGGTACGCCGTTAGAGAAGTTCTTCAAAGGGCGGGCAAGTTTTGACGCATAACACACAGCCGGTCCCTTTGGGTTCCTCTGGACGGGAATGTTGGTCAGTTCACCGAAGTCGATGTTTTGTCCTACAACCTCATGGGATGAAGAGCGTTGTCGGGGCAATCACGGGCTCGACGAATCGGTCCAGAGACATTTCCATCCTTTGGGCGGTCGGGGGAAGGCTCGGGTATGGCCCTCGTATCTCTTTCTCCCTCACATTACCATAACGTGAACACATACCTAGCCCACTGACAGAAGGAAGCCTTGCAAAACCTAGTGAACGCTTCTCAACTCTCTTCAGCGGATAATTCTAGAAACAATACCCATACTTTCTTCCTCGTCTCGCTGTCGCGATCATCTTGATATCGTTACTTGCGACCGTATCCTTCTTCAAAGAAGTACGTTGATTAGTTTTCCCACTTGTTTATGGCCACCTGATGTGTTTTGGAGCGCGACAGGCCCGTCACGTCCTGCAGAAGCCGCAGCAGTAGCGTCTTCGCTAGACAAACCCCTTCCAGTGCGACAACTTCTCGCATACCCAGTCTTCATATCTGTCGTGAGCTTCGCCTACCTCGAATTCTTGAACTCGTCCCACTCCGCCCCCATATCGTTATTCTTTGCCATGCCCATCGATATTGGTGGCTTAGGCTTTGAACCCCGGCGCTCTTAAAAATCGTCTATCATCTTGGGGAACGGCAGCCTCGTATCCTCTCGATGTCCACTTTCCAAATGTTTTGGGTTCTCTTCCCAATGATGAACCTTTAGCCCGCCATTCTGGGATTTCATTCAGTGCCTGGATAGGAATCGTGCTCTAGATCATCCCGCCAACGGCTACGGAGCTAGCTTTAGGTTCGTTTCTTTCTTTGTTTTGTTCATACAGGACTGACGGTGTTATCTCAACCTCTAGATTTGTATATTCGTATTCCTCACTGTGGCAGCACGCGACCAGTGTTTTCCTTCTTGTCGTGTTTTGCAGCATGGCTTGCGATGAGGCTCCCTCACCCTAGGAGCGTGGATAGGAGAGTCTCCGCCTTGACGATTAAGTGGCCTAGCGCTTTGCATGAATTATTCCCACACGGATTCTGCGGTTTCGCCTCCATGCTTCATCTTCTTTCTATTGGGACCCCGATATTCGACGTATGTGTTCGTCGCTCGATGACCGTTTACTCCGAGGGTCTGGTTATCAATACGAAGTGCCTCTGCCTCAGTCTAAGCGGGTTGCGTTGGATATGGGACCGATGATCCTGCTACTACTGGCCACGTCGCCACCCCTAGTCCTGGGATAACTTCAGCTTGCTACTTGGCGTGAATCATGTAGTGGCAGACGCTGAAAGCCAGGAACCCGAACTGCGTAGGCAATTCGTTTTGTCCGTCTATCTATGCACACATATGGCCCGTCTTGCCCGGCCCTTGATGATGGCTAGAACATGAATGCTGAGACTCCTTGTAACCCGGAGCGTTCATTCTGGAAGGTACGCAGCCGAAACTCGTTACTGGGCCGACTACGCCGAGCCTGACTCAAATCCAAAGGTTCTTCTGCCCCGGCCACCAACCACTCGCATGGCGTATAACGACGAGGGTGTTGCTTTGCTACCCCAATCCGAATCTGAACCCAGTCGGTTCCAGCGGAAACCCAATCCGTTGCCGTGGCCTCAACTTTCGATCGTGCTCTTGGTAAAGACCTGCAACGCGTTGGCATCAGAGTCAATACAGCCGTATATCAACGAGGTAAGAACAACTTGTCCCCAATGAGCGCAGATGTGGCTTGATTTTTCGGTGTCTACAGCTTGTTGGCGGGCTGGACATCATTGGGGGAGACAAGCACAAAGTTGGGTATTATGTTGGCCCGATCGTGAGTCGCTGCTACCGATTTTTGGGGCTGGTGTCTATGCACCGTTCGATTGCTCAACAACATCTTTAGGAGTCCATTTCCAGTATCACAGTGGCAATAACGGTGCTTCATTGGAACAGATTGTCTGATCGACTGGGGAGGAAGCCCGTGCTGTTGATGGGGATGTTTGGGTCGGTAGCATCGATATTATGCCTCGGCCTTTCTCGCACATTTTTGGGCTTGGTTGCAAGGTACGCCGTTAGATCAGTTCTTCCGAGGCAGGCGGCTTTAAGCACACCCAGCCTGTCCCTTTGGGGTCTTTTGGACGGGAATGTTGGTCAGTTGACCGACGTCGATGTTTCATTCTATAACCTCATGGAATACCACAGGCGTCATAAAGAGCGTTGTCGGGGAAATCACGGACTCGACGAATCGGTCCCGAGGCTTTGGGTTGTTTTCCGTCCTTTGGGCGGTCGGGGGAAGTCTCGGGTAAGGTCCTCGTCTCTATTTCTTCCTCGCATTCTCATCAAGCGAGCGCATACCTAGCTCACTAATAGGAGGAAGCCTTGCAAAACCTAGTGATCACTTCCCAACTCTCTTCGGTGGAGAATTCTGGAAACAATACCCTTATTTTCTTCCTTGTCTTGTTGTAGCGATTATCACCTTTATATCGTTCCTTATGACTCTGTTCTTCTTCAAAGAAGTATGTTGATTGTTTCTCTTACGTACCGATTGCCATCTGATATATGCTGCAGAGCGCAACCAGGCTGTCATCTCCTTTAGAAGTCTTGGAAGGAATCCCGTTCGCATCTTCGCTAGACAAACCCCTTCCCCTGCGACAACTCCTCACATACCCTGTCTTCATAACCGTCGTGAACTTTGCATACCTCACATTCCTGACCTCATCCCACTCCTCGCTCCTGCCCTTATTTTTCGCCATGCCCATCGAAATAGGTGGCTTGGGATTTGACCCCAGGCGTATAGGATACATAATGGGGGCCTATCGAGCGATAACTGCAGTATTTATGGCTACGTCTTTCTCTAACATCGTCCGTTACCTGGGAGAACGACGGACCCATGTCCTCGCGATGGCCACTTCCCAGGTGTGTTGGGTGCTCTTCCCGGTGGTGAACCTCTGTGCCCGTCATTATGGCATCTCGCTCAGCGTCTGGACAGGAATTGTCCTCTGGATCGTCCCAACGACATCTTCAGACATGGCTTTTTGTTCGTTTCGTTTCGTTTTACCCTCCTCATCTAGGTCCTGGAGGATTAATGATGTTATCTCGACTTCTAGGTTGTATCTATGTATACCTCACTGCAGCGGCACCAAACAGGTGTTCCCTTGGAGCAACTCATGGCCTTTCGCAGACGGCTGTTTCGATAGCATCCATGATGGCCCCCTTGTTGTCGACATCTCTGTTTTCCCTCTCTGTGGAACAGAATCTTCTTGGAGGCTATGCCGTATACGCCGTTTTCTCGTTCCTATCGTGCTTCGCAGTGTGGGTTGCGATGAGATTGCCTGATGAGGTATGCCCTGCATGGGATGTAGAAGAGGAGAGTCCCTGTCGTGATTAAGGTAGCCATAAATTGAATAGCAGTGACGACCTCACAGATCCTACGATTCCGAACTCATGCCACCTCTTTTTCAGTCTTCGACGCATGCGCTTGATGACCGTCTTTTCCCCTGAGAAGTGTGGTTATAGATACGACTCGAAGTGCCTCTGCGTCGGTATACGCAGTGGGGTATCAGACCCATGATTCTACTACTGGCCACATTGCCATCTGGGACAAAATTTACTTGGCGTGAATCGTGTAGTGGGAGAAGGTGGAATTTTCCATGAAAGACCTGGGCTGCCGTAAATGCATGTGTAAAAATGTCGAGAGATGCGCACAGATGGTCGTTTTTACTCGGGCCTTGATGGCGGCTAGAACACCATGGTGAGCAGCCTGAACTCCTCCTTACTATGTACTACTAGGCCGACTATACCAGCTTAGCTTGGCTCAAATTCAACTGTTGTTCTGAGCCAGCTGACCCGTCCGCCAACCGTTCGAATTCGCATGGCGTGTCGATGTCATGACGAGGGTGTTGCTTTGCTACCCCAATCCGAGTCCAGTCGGTTCCAGCGGAAACCCAATCCCTTGCCGTGGCCTCAACTTTCGGTCGTGCTCTTCGTAAAGGCCTGTGACGCATTGACAATAGAGTCGATCCAACCGTACATCAACCAGGTGAGATCGACTCGTCCACGGCGAGCGCAGTTCTGGCTTGATTTTTCGGTGTCTGCAGCTGTTGGCGGGCTGGACATCATTGGGGGAGATAAGCGCAAAGTTGGGTATTATATCGGGCTGATGGTGAGTCCTTGCTCCAGATCTTGGGACAGGTACGCATCGTTCGAAGGCTCAGGAACATTTTTAGGAGTCCTTCTACTACAGTGCTTTCGGAAAATCATGTCCACGCGTGTCTGATGCAATCAAAAATATTGAAAAATGCTGAAAATGCTAGAAAATCGAAAAAATCCTGGGTACCGCTCGTCGTTGAGTTAAGGCCCCGT
>Ga0307516_10000832_pt1 | contig 42257 bp, 63 predicted proteins | sample 19_EM_MG_FD_203310 | JGI IMG/M metagenome (GOLD analysis project Ga0307516, IMG submission 203310) | Populus trichocarpa ectomycorrhiza microbial communities from riparian zone in the Pacific Northwest, United States - 19_EM | ecosystem: Host-associated > Plants > Roots > Unclassified | place... | reverse complement strand
TTGTTCTTTCTTCCGTCTCCCTCCCCCCCCCGCCCCCCCTCCCCCCCGCCCCCCCCCCCAAAAAACACCAACCCCCACCCCAAAACCCCCCCCCCCCCCCCCCCCCCCCCCCCCTCTCCTCCTCCCGTTTGCTAGCTATCTACAGACGAGACGCTAAACTCAGCGCGAAACGTAATCGTGAGAACCTCCAAAAAATAGTCAGCATTTTCCCCGCGTACCGCAAGCGCAGCCAGAGTTGAGCTCGCTGTTCGGACACGGAAACGCGGCCTCGAATGCCGGTGTCGGGAAGCTCCGCCGCGCGGCCGGACGCGCTTACACGTTCGTCAGGAGCAAGAAGGGGAAAATGGTCCTCAAGTGCTCGCTGGCGTACTTTATTGGCAGCTTGGCTACGTGCGTTCTTGCTCCTTCGTCCTCGGAGGTCGGTGGGCCGCTGATGGATGTGGGGGCTATGTGGTAGATATGTTACGCCGATTTCGAGATTCTTGGGATACTACGATGGTAAACATCTGGTAGGCTTCCTCCCTTAGGATGGGCAGGATTTTTGCCTCCCCCATTCTAACGCGGATAGGTTGCTACTTTTGCTTGTTACTTCCATCCAGGTATGTGGCGGCCACATAGAACACGGAGACCAGTGGTGAGTGGACACACTGTTGACCGGTGTGCGGCCGAACAGCGAGGACTGCGGGCAGCATGCATCAGGCAACGATATACGCTCTCATAGCGTTCTGCTACAGTATACTCGTTTCCTTTGGCAGGTAAGTCACACCGACGGAGAGGCCTCTCGTCTCTGCGGATCTGATCAATCGCGCAGCATGGGGCTGTCGGTTTTGTTTGCCAGTATGGACCTCATAGAACTGGGTATTTTTCCACGAGTGTCCCAAAAAAGCTCTTCCAGCCGAGGCTGATCTGTAGGCCACGCATTGATCCTCATCTTCTTCTGCGGCGGCGGTCTGGGTGCGATCGGATACATCAAGCACACGAAGGCGCATCCTACCGTCAGTGTGGCGTGCTCGATGGCATCCATATCGATCATCACGATCCTGACCAAAGAAGGTGCTCATCCAACTCGCAACCCAAGAGGTTTCCCCCCCCGCCGTAGGCTGATGGTTTGCTCAAGGCTCCGTGCAACTCGGCCACTTCGAAGCCGGAAAGATCGCGCAAGTGTCGATGATCCTGCTGATGGCGATCGCCATATCGTACTTCGTATCCTTCGCCTTGTGGCCGACGTCCGCCGTCAGCGAGCTCCGCCAGCTCATGATCGACTCGATGGATGCGTTCTCCGAATCCCTCGGCGGGATCACCTACAGCTTCCTGCGCAGTGCGAACGAGGATATCGACGGTTTCAAGTTTGCCGCCATCGAAGCCAGCCATCGCACCGTGTTCAGCTCCCTGCTCAAGCATCTCAGAGAGGCAAAGTACGAGCATCTGGTCGTGGGGACCGAGAAACAGTACCGGTCCGAGAAGCTGTTGGTCGAGAGCATGCAGCGCCTCGCACAGAACATCGGCGCCCTCAGGAGCGCCGCCATCACGCAGTTCTCGCTCCTGAAGGAGGCGCGCGCGCGCCAGGGATCGGGTCCGATCCCGCTGGACGTGCTGATGGATAGAGACCCCGAGGCCAATCGCCTGTTTACTCCGCCGTCGCCACCTGGGGGTTACCTACCCGTCGAACGATCCGAGGAGGGCTCTGATTCGGACAGCACCGCGGAAGAGCCTGCCGCCGAGAGTGCGCTCCCGCCGTCATCTGGCGTATTCGAAGAGTTCATCTATCACCTTGGTCCCCCTATGGTAAGGCCCGACCGTTTGTTACCCGCCGCCCACGGGCTGACCCGATCTGCCACCAGAGGTCACTCGCATACACTCTTCGCGAGATGCTCGACGAGCTACCGTTCGGGCCCGCGCCAGAGTACAGGATCGAAACGAACCCCAATTTCAAGGAAAGTCTGAGGAGCGCCATCAACCTTTTCAACGAGAAGCGAACCGAAGCGCTGAACAACCTCTACCGGGGCGAAGTGATCACTGGTGCTCAACCGCTGGACATGGCTGCTGATGTCGAAGAGATGGCGGCGAGCTGTGGCTACTTCTCGTACAACCTTATCATCTTCGCGGAGGAGATGAAGACCTTCCTGGACATTCTCGAGGAACTGCAACGGCTCCAGGAGACGGACGTCAGATCGTGGGAGTGGTTGAAGTTTTGGAAGCGCTTGGGAAAGAAGACGCCTGTCAGGGATTCCGAGGAAGGCAAGTCTTGCACGGTGCTTACGGGCGTGTGACATTGGGCTTACATTCTGTGCAGAGGCACTCCTCCGCACGCCCAGTCAGGAACAGATATACTCTCTGCGGGCGCGGCGCACCATCCCGAACGTTGTTCTGCCACCGGAGGCCAAGGTTCCAGCGACTTACAAACTGTGGAAAGCGTTGAGAGCCCTCCGACAGGATCATATCAAGTTCACCGTGAAAGTCGGGGTCGGCGCGGCGCTGTACGCCCTCCCCGCCTTCATCCCTGCCACGAGGCCAACGTACATGCTGTGGCGAGGAGAATGGGGTCTCGTGTCTTACATGATCATCATGTCCATGACGCTTGGTCAGACCAACAGCTCAGGCGAAGCGCGTATCGTGGGCACCATGATCGGCGCGGTGCTCGCACTGGTCGCGTGGATCACGTTTCCTGAGAATCCGTACGCCCTCCCGGTATTCGGCTGGGTGGTGTCGCTGCCGTGCTTCTGGATCATCCTCAACTGGAAGCAAGCAACGTTCGGACGCTTCATCCTGCTGACATACAATCTGTCCGCACTCTACGCGTACTCGATCTCGTTGTCGGACGACGACGAGGATGACGCGGACGACGACGAGGGCGGCGTGAACCCCATCATATCCGACATCGTGCTACATCGTTTCGTCGCCGTCACGGCGGGTGTGCTGTGGGGCCTCTTCATCAACCGCATGATATGGCCCCTCAGCGCCCGCTCGCAACTTAGGAGGGGGCTGAGCGTGCTATGGCTGCGCATGGCGCTGATCTGGAACCAGGATCCACTGAACTGCCTCATTGACGGACACACGCACGACCAGAAGTACAGGAGCATCACAGACGTGCACTCGCTGCAGAAGGCGTTGATCCGGTTGAACGGACTGGCGGCGGCCGCGCCGCACGAGTTCAGGCTCAAGGGCCCCTTCCCGACGAAGGAGTACCAGAGCATCCTGAAGGCGAACCAGGCCATCCTCGACGCCTTCCACGGGATGAGCGTAATGATCGCGAAGGATCCGAAGGCGAACCGCAGGGAGGCGGACATCCTCAACTACACGAAGAAGGTGAGACTCGATATGGGGGGGGGGGGGCTGTCCGCAGGCCGAAGCTGACTCCGGCTGTTCAGGAACGAGACGATCTCTGCGCACGCCTCAGCCACTTGTTTTACGTTCTCGCCAGCTCCGTTCGCTTGGCCTTTCCCGTGCCGGAGCACCTACCGAGCCCCGACCGGGCACGGGACAGGTTGCTCGCGAAGCTGTACGAATACCGCACGAATGTGCGAGGGACGGAAGGCGAGGTCGACGAAGACTTTGCCATGGTCTACGCTTATGGTAGGTTTTTCGTTTCTGATACTACTGGGCGCTAGCTAACATGCGGCGAAATGCAAGTCTTGGTCACGGCGAGGATCTCGGAGGGACTGGACGAGTTGACGAGGGCTGTGGAGCTGCTCTACGGTGTACTGGAGGACGAGATGCTGGAGATTTAGGATGCCGGTGCATGGGAGGGATGTTTTGAGTAGTCACTGTAGCCCGCCGGCCAGGCGTGTTAAGAAAAACCAGGTTATTATTTGACCGAGCGAAGGATACCCAGAACAATGGCACTTGAATATCTATCGGTCGTTGCAGCTCTAGCCCAGCCACCGCTCGTTCCTCCGTGCAGACAGACAGACAGAAAATCGCGCCATGACAAAGCCCCAGAACTCGAAGGTCGTAATCGCTACATCGGCCCTCTCTACCTCGCGCCCCTCGCGGTCTGCACCTTGGGCAATGGCAGCTGCTCGTTGACCGGCACGCCCGTCTCGCCGAACCTCAGCACGCCCAGCAAGACGTCGATCTCGGCCTCGGACCTCTTCCTCCGCTCCTTCTCGCCCTCGTCACCGCCGCCGCCGGCGACGTCGTCGTCGCCTCGGACCCACAGCCGCTCGTCGACGGAGCCGGCGTCGCGCTCCTCGTTGGTGACGACGACGTCGGCCCACTCGCGCGCGTCCTGGCTGTCGGCGACGATGCGCGCGGCGACGGCCCACAGTGCCTCGACGCGCGCGTCGACGGGCGCGGCGCCGAGCGCCGTCCACACGGCGTCGAACGTCTCCGGCGGCGGCTTCTTGGTCAGCAGCGTCGTCAGCAGAATCTCGTTCGTCGGCGCCGGGAACGACGGCAGCGGGTACGCCGTCAGCGCCGCGCCCGAGTGCTGCGGGAAGTGCGTGTGCAGTGCCGACGTGACCGAGTCCAGCGTCGACGAGAGCACGTTGAAGTGCGACTGCATCTGCTCCCTGCGGAACCACACCCCGCCACCCACCGCCGGCCGTTCTACGTAAGCAGGGGGGAGAAAGGAGGAGGGGAAGGGGGGGGGGGAGGCGGCTCACCACCCGGGTAGCTCGTGGGCCGGCTTGCTCAGCGCTATCGCCCGCCGGAACGAATCGAGCGATTGCACTAGCTGCTGCAGGCGCAGACGCACTGTGTCGAGTGATCTTTGCGGGTGGTCCATCGGCGGGGGATGGAGATGGACGGCGTGTTGGTGGGATGTGGGTGGGTGCTCTATGTATGTAGATAGTGGAGTTCCGTGGCGACGCGACGTGCACTGTACGATCGCATCACGTGCTGACGTACCTAACCAGTGTACCCAGTAGTTATGTACTACATATCCAAACCCGACTCTCCGTTTGCTTGTTTGCTTAATTCCACTTAACTAGGTACTCATATCTCGTGCAGTCAGCAAACATAAGATACGTGTACCCAACTAGTGCTGCTTGGTGCGAGTGGATGCGGATCGATGGCCATCCACAAAACCAGAGTGACTCACACCGTCTCCACCGACGCAAAAAATCGGGAAGGCGAGCTGGCCCAGTACATATGTGCACATAGCGTTCCGACGAGGAACAAAGCCAGCGGTGCCACGATCGCAAGTGTTCGACCGGATTCTGCGTCTCATTCAAATTGTATAGTTACCTTGAAAGCATCGGCAGTTGCCAGGCGTTCGAGAAGCTGTCCGGCTTTGGGACCTTCGACAGCACCCCCGAGAGCGGCCCAACGTCGGACAAGACGACGACCAGGACTACCAACAGCTTTTCGGCGCCCAGGAAAGTTGTGGAGACGGAGTCCCCACTGCAACGCCAAGTCTCCGTGGATCAGGGGCGACGATGCACGGCAATCCGACCCTCTCTGGTTCCAACAGTCTCGAGGGTGTACATATGTACTCGCCAAAGACCACGCTATCCGAGCCAACCCCGTCCATCTTCGCTCAACCAACCTCTCCGCCGTTCCTCAGCATGGCAGTGCCGTACTCGAGGTAAGCAGCCATGCCGGCGACCCAGAGCAACAGGGCGAGTTCGACGCTCCCGCTCAGCTCGAGTATCGACAGCGCTCGGCGCCGCAAAGATGCCCGTGCAACCGACCAGACGGATCCGGTGGCGCTCATCCGTAATCTGCTCGAAGATCTCTCCATTCACTTGCGTTTCGTCAAAGACGCGCATCGGCCGTCCGCCCCGTCCCGGTCCATCCCGTTGCACGACGCGGTATGCGAGTAAGAGCAAAACCCCCCCCACAAACTTTACCGATGGCATCGGTCCTGACAGCTCAAGCATCCCTCAGAAGGAGAGGCACCGCCACATAACAAAGCACGCAATCCGGGACTGGATATCCTCTCCTGTTGGGGGTTCGGTGGCGTGCTGCCGGCGCCCCCCCCCCCCCCCCAGCGACGACCGAGCATGACCGAAATTTTGTCTCGACAGATGTACATATTTATGTAGATATGTATGTAGATATCTAGGCAACGCAGACCGCGCGGGAGATCAACAGGCTCCATTGCCGGTTCTAGCAAAGCGTCAAGACCAGGAGTCGATCAGCCTAGTTCCCCTGTGCCCATGCCAGCCCAGATCTGCGGCGATTGATTGATCTTCGCGGGGGCTGGCACCAGGTAATGTACATATCTACATATGTACATGCCTACGCACATCCTCCGGGGACTGGCTGGAGTGATTACCTTCAGACACTGTATGTAGAGCGCCCAAAGCCGCTGCCTGGAAGCCTGGAAGCCCCGGTTGCGGAAATCGGATCTTGGCAGAAAATGAACATTCGACTGATGTCAAACCAATACCGGACTCTCCTCCATGATTCCAGCAAGCTTCATCGGAACAGAAAACACTCGTAGCATACTACTTACAGTACGCACACGATTCAACCCCCCCCCCCCCCACAAAAAAAAAACAAAAAAAAACAAAAAAAAACCCATTTCTACACCCCGTGATATCTCAAACCCCCCGAAAAAACTCCCAAGGATAGAAGTAAAGCAAAGCAAAGTAGATAACGGAGGAGGCCCGCAAACAGACATACATACAAGAAAACAAAAGATATGATCCTGTATCCGGATCGTCAAAGGGGATATTTACCGAAAAAAGATCGTGGAGAGGAAAAAAAAAAGAAAAAAAAGAACACGCCGCGCCACACCCACACACCCCGCAAAAAAAAACATGCACCGGTACCCACCCAGTAAAGCCATTCGCCCACCCCATCACGTCCCGTCCAACTACAATCTACAAACCCCCCTTCCCCAATTATCACCATCTTACAGTACAGGCTCATATCAAAGACAGCATACAAAGCGCGCCACACCAGAATGCAAAAAGAAAAGGTTATACGGAGGGGGGACCCAAGTCGATGCGAGAAAAGAAAAAATAACAAACCGCAAATGCGTCCGCGAAGAAGAGGCCTGAATGTAGCATCCCTCCCCTTTTCCCGCCGTCTCCATCTGCGAAGCAGAGTAGTGTGCCGTCGATAAGGCGACTGCGCCTAGAACGGAAGCAGAAACCCGGACGCTTGAGATGTTTCAAAAGAGGGGGGACAGGAACGGAGATCACTACTGAGACACCCACTCACCACCCCTCTTGACGAACTTGTCCAGGAGCAGCGTAACATCCGACAAGACGAAGCGACAAATGTAAAAGCCAAAGAACTCTGCCGCGTGTCGATGGCTCAACTCCAAGCCGATGCGCAGCTTTATGGGCACTTTTTGGGGCATCGTAACATCACCAAAAACCGCTAAGCGATCTGTTCGAGTACCATCAGTAATAACCCCTGTATCTATTCACAAGACGGGGGAAGCAAACCTAGGATTTGAGCCGCGTCAAACAGCTTTGCCAACGCAGCAATGTAATTGGCATGTGGCCCACCAAAAGCGACTTGGTCGATATTCCGCTTCGGCTGCAGTGATGCATTTGCACCTGCTCCGGCCATCGGCAGACCACTGTACGACGAGTCCCCATTCGACCCGGATGGAGAACTACCGAAAGTGGAGCCCAGACCATTGCTTGATGCTTTGGTGCGCAACTTCCTCAGTGAGAAGTACTTGCCGCTACCGCCGGTATTCCCAACCTTTGTGGTCACCATGTTGTCATTGCTCTCGGATGTCGAACTGTCACCATAAAGAGATTTCGCGCCGATGCCGCCGACTTCGTTTCCAAGTTTCTTTGACAACACCGTCTGTGCACGGTCCAAAACTCCCTCTAGGGCCTGCATCTCCTCGAAAACGGAGTTGACTTGCTCTTGTTTGACGTTTGCAAGTCTCTGCAGTGCCGCAGTAACCAGATCACACGCATTTATTTTGTCATCAATGGCCTTTATCTTCACCCCTTTGATATACCACACCTCTCGTGGAACGAATAATTTTGTGGAGACATATCCGCCACGAGGATGCGCAATCGTTTGGTAGAGGCAACGCATCAACCAAAATGGCCGAGACAGAGGTTCCGGAGGGCAAGGCTCCAGAGGAGCCGGTGCGGATCGATCAGCGTCGTTGGTTGGCATAGTTGGGGAATGAATCTTGCTGTCGAAAAGGTCCATCCCGCTACCAGAAAGGCCGGCAGTTGGCGGCGGATAAAGTGGTGTCATCGGCACACCAGCGGGCGTTCCCGATCGGGGGAAGCCCTTGCGGAGGTTGGACGTACTCGAGGATGAGAATAGGCCGCTCTTTGGAGTACTGGGAGGATCGAAGTCGGGACTTATCAGATTCCTACTCCGCAGGCTGGCCGAAGACTGTATTTGCCGCAACGAAGGAATTCCAGGTATTTTGGGGGTGTATCCTATGCGAGCTGGTGATTCGGACCCGGATGCTGTTGCGCTTTCGCTGGACAGCGTTTTCTGCAGGGGTGTAGCTGATAATCCGCTGTGTTCATGAACGGGTGGTGAAAGCGGCCTGCTCCCTTTCATTGTGAGCGGAGCATCGGTGTCGGTGTCCTGGTCGTGGGATGTACCGGGCCTAGAGGCAATATAGGAGGGTGACTTTGGGGGGATGCTTAATGGTTGGATTGGTGGCAGTGGTGGTTGCTCTGTTGCTGCTGTGAACAATGGCGAAGGGCCCTGCACCACGGTGGTAGGGACCTGCTTTGTGTCTATTGTCGCCAACTTGGAAGTGCTTGAAGTTTCGATCGTGAGCGGTTCTACAGGCTCCGATAGATTGGAAAGCCTGCGGCCCCGCACGCCGACGGGCTTGTTTACGGCCAGCCCAGGGGCGACACCGGTGGGCTGGGTTAAGTGAATCCCAGGTGTAATCCCAGCAGGCTCGGTTATGGCCAACCCAGGAGCAATAAGGGTGTGTTTGATTCCATTCGACGGTGGAGGTGGAGGTGGAGGCTTGGTTGGCGACGGGCCAATGTCTCTATGTTCCAAATCTTCCGGTGGGACAGGAGGGGGGGGCAATGGTGGAGGAGTCGTGGGAGTCTCATCAACTGTTGTCAAGAACATACTTGTAGTATTATGCCCGGAATTCCACGTAGTGCCTGATGAATAGCCACTCGAGGAAGAACCTCTTGCCACGGTGCCATCTGAATACTGTGTAGAGATCGACTCTCGGGGTAGGGCCGTCTTCGCATCACGATCGAAATCGAAGTCCAGAGTATATCCCCTGGTCATCTCTTCGACCATCATTCTTTCCTCCTCGGATTCGTCGTCTTCGTCGTCCTCGTCCTCGTCAGCGTCGTCGTAGAAGTCGACATCCAGTTCTCTCTTTGCTTTGGTAAGCATTCGCTCCCTCTCAATCCTCAGGCGCCTCTCCCTCTCGTTCCGTATCTCCAATTCCATCTCGAGTTCCACTTGTCGCACCCTTTCTTTTGCACTTTCAGCATTTTGTCGCGGGCCCTGGGGCATCAGATCCGCGTCATCGAAAGGATAGCCAACCACATATCCTTCATCGTACGCCGCCTCAACTGCCGCGTCAAGTTGCGCGTCAAAATCGTCATCCAAGTTATCCACGGGCTCATCTGGTGGGCCAATAGACTTCCTGTTCCAAAGAGGCGATGGTTCGCCAACAGAACTGCCAGATTCGTCGATTGTGTTTAGCCATGATGTCGAAACTTCTTCGCTCGCTTGCCGCGAATGGCTCTGCATCAACGACCTAGAAGATCTGGATGAGGCGCCAGACGATGACCGCTGGATACCGTAATCCGCAGCTTTCCTCGGAGAAAACCGTGGAGACAACGCGGCAGCACCGAAAGTGAAGGACTCCTTGCTTCCGGGGACGGGTAGTGATTGGCCAAGTCCCATGTCAAGCCCAATATCGTGGTCCGGTTCCAGCACTGGCTCCAGCACTGGTGACCGAATTGACCGCACTGGCGACAATGGTATCGGGACGAAATTATGCGCCATTATGTTACGCGCCATCGCTAGACGAGGCGGTGAGCGCTCCTCCCGTGCACCACCATTTGGGCTCGTGTACAACGAATCGCGCCGTGGTGGTACTGTCGTTCGTATAGGACTGCCGTAACGATCGCCTATCGAGGGAGCAGCGGTCGGCATAAGAGTCGATTCGTTGTCTTCGACCGTATACAAGCTGGCGTCATCGGTGAATTCTTCAGTCACAGGGCGTGGAGGAAGACTGCGTTCGTATTCCTTGTGCGGAGGAGGCGGCATTGCTCGTATCTCGTTCATTCGTTCCATATAGGCATCCTTCTATTTCGAGATCGCAATCAGCATTCGAAAAAGCAACATTCAAGACTTGTATTCTCCTCCCTTTCGCCACATCCTACATCCAAAAAGCATGATCTACCGAGGTGCTTACAATTGCTTGAAGCTTCAATCTTTCGTTATCCCCGCCAGCCCGATTGAGGACCTGACTCAACAATGCGCACGCATCCTGATAGGCCTCCATGGCCCCTTCGAGATTCCCCGCATTGTCCAAGGTGACTGCCGTGTGGGCCTTCTCCAACGCGGATCCCAACATGGCTTTCTGAGACTGTGATTTGTTACGCGATCTGGCTCTAACGTGACTCGGCCTGGAAGAATTCGGCTGGACGCGCGGCGGCGGCGGTGTAGGCTCAGTCTCCACGTGCTTCGGGGGAGCGCTTTCTTCGTGGTACGGTGGTAGCAGAGGCGATGTGGTGATCCCTGGGATTTTCGAGAAGTCGTCGCTTTCCGGCCGCGGGATGTTGAGATCTGGGAGTATCGGAGGTAGTGATGGTGCCGCCGGTAGAGCTGGCACCTGCTTCCAGTAGAGGTAGCTGTCAGTCGAAACAGCCGTCGATGGCGTCGTGGTCGCCGAGCTGGTGCTAGGTTGCGGGTTCCGTCGCTGAGGCGAGGATGACACGGAGTGACTTGTGCGTGCGACACTCTTTGGATTCACATGTAGTACCGGCCGAACATGCACGGCAGTCGTTGCTGTGGTGATCGTTGGTCTGCGGCCAAGGTCGACACTGCTACTCCGTGTGATGGTAGTGTTGGTGGATACAAAGCTCGAGGTCCTGCGATGCGGTCCCCTTGATGTTCGACTGCTCTCACCTGCCTGTCTGGTATGCGGCCTTTCAGGTAGACTCCAGCCTTCCAGCAGTCCCCGTGGGTTGTTGGATCTTCCAAGATCGGCCGTGGACCCCGAAGGTCCCTGCGGGGGATGCTGATGGAATAGAGACGGCAGCGATGAGGGGACCGAAAGGGACGGAGATGGGGATGCTGCCGCTACTGCTGTAGGTGGTGGGACTCGGCTTGAACGCACCATTCCCCTCGGACTCGCAGGGCTCAATTGGGAAGAAGCTGGTGTGTCCTCCGGCGCTGGGCGCGAACAACGTGAGTGGTGGAACGACGATAGCGTGGCTTACACAAAGGTTCGTTCAGCCCCCTGAGACCCGACCTCTCAGTTGCTGGGCAGGACTCTGTGGTTATCTATCAGCTTTTCTGGAGATGAAGGACAGTTTGACTTAGGAGAAGGAAGCTAGAACCAACGGAGAGGGTGGGCTCTTTTTTTTTCGAACGCCCGGGCCACGCACGGCAACCCCTGAAGCTGAGCTGTTGTTGGGGCGGATGCAAGTGATGGGTCTGGCTGCAAAACTTAGAGACGTCGATTATTGCTCACGCTGCGGGTTTCGCTTCTTTTTAGTCTCAGGTCCAACCGACCAGCCGACCAACCGACCAACCTCACAGCTGGGCCATCATCATCGTACCTCACAGTTTCACATTCGTCACTGGAGCAGAACCGAGCAGCCTTCTTTCTCTGTACCCGTCCGACTCTCTTCTCCCGTCTCCGTCCCGACTCTGTCTCTCTCCCTCTCTCTCCTCTCTCTTCTCTCTCTCCTCTCTCTTCTCTCTCTATCCCTCTCTCTTCTCTCTCTCTTCTCCCTTCTCTCTCTCTTCTCCCTTCTCTCTCTCTTCTCCCTCTCGCACAACACACTCTCTCTTTCTGACCCAGTCCTTGTTTTCTTTTTCTTTCGGCCTGGTTGCGTCTTGACACCACGCACGCTGGACTGGAGATGCTAGTCGGTATGCGATAGACACACCACCTGCACCTCTTCCGGCAGGTCGGGCAGGGGAGCGACGAGCAGAGCAAGAGCGAGAGGCCGAGTGGGACGTATGTGTGAGGTGTATGTATGTGCTCTGGCTAGCGGCGCCAATTGCAATTACAACACCCAGTGGTGGGCGGCGGGGCGCAATCGCAAAAGGGAAATCGACACCGTTTCCGTCTGCGAGGGGGATATGAGAAAGGTGTGTCCGGTGTCCGGCTGTCCAGTCGAACTCGGCAAATTCAAAACGATCGGCCGTTGTCCGGATCGCCCGCCTGCGCGATGGGAATGGGCGGGATACGCTTGCTAGAAATGTGTGGCGTAAGGAATATCAGGGCGAAATATCGACCATTATCGATCGATATTATCAAATCAGGTGCCAGATTGGAGCAGAAACAGGGACAAGGCGGATGGGCGGATTGATCGGTTGCAGAACAGTTCGGCCGGAGTCGAGTCGGGATCGCAAGGTGCGAAATCGAGGGGGAAACGGGTGGAATGCGAGAAAGGGAGATCGCAGCTTGAGAGGAATAAGAAGAAGAGGGAGGAGAGGAAGCCTCCTCGACCTCTTATTATCCATTCCAGCCGACATGACATGCGGGAAGTCGGATATGTATGCAAGTGCTCATACCGTCCATACTTATCTCACCGACCGTGGGCGCGAAGAAGCGCGTTGCAGATGTCAGGCTTGCGGACGTTCTCCTGACAGCCACCTCGGTCGGTTATTTGGCCTCGCGCGTTGGCGTCGGCAATGGGCATTGTTTTCCGAATTCCTTTGCGCGGGATCAATACAAATTCGTACCGGTACTGTGCCTAGATGATTCCCACTGAACGTTTCGCTTGGTGACGGTCGACGGTCACGCGAATGTAGCGTAAAAAAGAAAGGGAGGGAAAAAAGCAGAAAAAGAAAAGAAAAAACAGCTCGAGCAAAGATCTGTAAAGCCATCTTGGTACCCAATTGAGGACGGCCAGCTGTGATTGGCTTGACCATGACTGCGTCCTGCTAACAGCGTTAAAATGAGATGTGTAGCCTCATGCCCTCTCCCCCACCTGCACCTTTCTCCAACCATCGCCATTCATCACGGATGCATCGCCACTCGGGCACAGAAAATCTTCAGCCCGCACCGCACGCACATACGCAGAGCTAACTGAGTTGTCGGGTTTCAAGTCCATCCAGCGCTACGGAAGGGCCAATGACTGACGGTGCCAACAGCTACCGCCCGTTGTGCTCCGCGTAGCGCCTATCTACATACAATTCCGGTCATCAACAGCCGGGAAGTGAACGGCCTGGCCTTATCCTACCTCCACGGTTGGGACGAACTTTGATGCGCAGGAAGAAGTTGACAAGTGCACACAGACCGGTCCGTGGATGGTTGCTGTACAACCCAAATATGTCCACCGCCCGCGACCCCGCGCTGCCCCACCTGCCCTGCGCCTCGAGAACCGCCTGCAGTAGCCATATACTTGGTCATCCATATGATACGTAACCGCCTGCAGAGTCCGTCCAGAGCTATAGTACATATGTACCAGTATCCCCTTCGACAGTTATATCGAGGATCATACATACTTATTTGTACCTATATCGGCAAGGCACAGAACTGTTATGTGGCGGCGTGTTATGTCCCAGCTGCAGCAGTCGAAACACACATCTGCACAGGTGGTTGTGTATCTTGAGCCCGTAAGCGGTGATACCGGTACTGCTTCACACAACGGTATCATGATTCATATGGGCGGGCACTTGTCGGCACACACTCTACAACGCCAACTCGGGTCAAACCGAAAGACTTCCCGGCGGACCAGGCAATAATAGCGCATCCTCAGTGGCTGCCCGCGGAAGAATAAGCTTTGCTTTCGAACCCCGATTCGTTCCATGCCCCATGCTGCCAGAGTAGTTCCCACGTAATTGCCGCAAGTAGTCGGCGAATCTCCGCGTCCATATAGGCCAAGCAAAGGATCCCTCCAGAACAAACACCGGAAACTCTCGGTCCGAAACTCCAGGTGCATGCGCGCTGTCATTGCGACCTTTGCGAGTCCCGGGCGGTTGGGGTAGCGCCGCACAGGGGGAGGGGGAACTCGCCACTACGCCGGTGGAGGTATGATCTACGTTTCTTTGGTTGGCTGCGGTCCGCTCATCCTCGATTTGCAGCGGAGGGGGAATTTCCGGGTCGGTAAGAGTTTAGGGTTCGGGGAACTCTTATTCTCTCCTTTCTGTACAAGTGATTGCTTCCAATATCGCATTCTTACGAGTGGGGAAATAACAAATATCACCTGCTCGCATCCGCCACCGACACGGATACAGTGAACTAGGAACTGGGAACGCTGACTACATATCTACCAGTGCGGACTGGAGATAGCAGAACGAAAACGGAAAAATAATGATCAATTAAGCCGCGCACGTGGGCGACTCGGCTATGCGTCGGGATCTGTCAACACTGGATCGATTCAAGTCAGCAGGTGTTGCACTACATATGCAATGCCGGTTGAAAGAGTGAGTCATTCATGAAACGTCACTCGGGACACACCACATGTATCTACATATGTACATCAGGTCACGACTCGCAGCCATCGAGCTAGACATATCGCCATGATCCGATAGGATTGCATGCGATCAATGAATCGTCATCATCGCCATCGAGCTGGATCCACTCGCCTTGATCTCGCTAGGTCGCATGCGAATAATGAATAAATAAAAAATCAAGCTGGATCCCATGTTCAACATCTGGGCGCGGGTGATGTGGGGAACCTTGGGACTCGGGGTATTGAGCTTCGATATACTCGTGAAGCGTGAGCCTAAAATACAGCCAGCCCACGGGCTAGCAGAGAGTGACGCACGAAGTCTAGGTTGCAATAGATATGAGATATATGCCACCATGTGGCATATGGAGATGCGGGCGCGGTATCTCGAATTGTGTACCACTAGCCTGCACCTCGGCCTCGATTTCGCCTCGAGCTCGGAAAAGGAAGCCATGCAATTTAGACGACTGGGTGGTCCAAGTGGGTGGCCTTCCCGACCCTAGATGTGCATGGCACGAAGTCGATGGGAACCTTTGGCTTACCCGGTTGTTAAGGGGCACGCTGGTGACATAAGTACTGTATACGACAGTCAGTAAAGCCGCAAATACGCACCCAAGGCTGTAGGTAGGTTTTGGTGTCTGGTGATCTTTGTTGCCGCCCCTCACTCATGAAACTATAGCTAGCAATCTACACATTCAAGTATGTACCTACATATGTACCTACATGTGTATGTTCCCATCTGCCGTCCGGCTCTACTAGTTCGCGTGGGCAACGCGTAAATAAACAACCTCCCGTCTTTCCGTTCGTGTTGTTCTGACGTCTCGCTCGATATGTAGGTATATCGTCCTCTGTGGTATGCCTGGCCGTTGCGACAAGCATGAACCGAGCAACCTCAATAATGAAACCCTTTCCGCCAAGCCACTCCGCGCAGATAGAGTAACATGTACTTACCTACTTACATAGTAAATACACGCGATAAAAAAAAAGTCAACCTTCAAAACCCCGAGTGCAAAACAACACCAACCAACCCAACACACGGCTGACCACTGCAATGCCGAAACGTCCAATTGGAGATGTCGAGATGGGGGCCGGTGCGCCTACGGTCAAGGCGAAGAAAACGAGGAAGGATAAATTGGAGAAGAAGCTCGAGAAGAAGTGCGAGGTCGTCGACGTGGTGATGGGCAACGGTGCGCCGGTTGCGGGGATGGAGGAGAAGAGGAAGGACAAGAAGGAGAAGAAGGAGAAGAAGGAGAAGAGGGAGAAGAGGGAGAAGAAGCAGGAGAAGGAGGAGAAGGGGAAGGCGGAAGGCGAGACGGCCGATTCTGCGACGCCGAAGACTTCAACCGCTGAACCAAAACCGTCGAAGGAAGAGCGCAAAGCTGCAAAGAAGGCCGCGAAGGAGGAAAAGAAGGCTGCCGAGAAGAGCGAATCGAGCGCGAATGCCTCTGTGGAGCCGGAGCGACCTACCCACACCCCGATGCTGTCGGCAACAGCTCCCACTTCGACGGCGAGCTACACACAAAGTGCCGAGCTCACTGCCTTGCCCGACGAGACTATCGAGGCCTTTCTGAAGGAGCACGGTGTTTTCGTCGATGATCCCCACAAGCTCAACCTGCGCCCCATCACACAGTTTTCCTACCTGCCACCGAACAGTTTCGACTTCACCAAATTCAAGACGCCCTCGCCGATTCAGGCCGCTACATGGCCGTTCACACTTGGCGGACACGACTGCATCGGCGTGGCGGAGACTGGCTCCGGAAAGACGCTGGCATTCGCTGTTCCTGCCATGCGCCACGTTTTGGCACTGGCAGCGTCGGGCAGAAAGGACAAGCTTGGCGTCAGGGTCGTCGCTGTTTCCCCAACACGAGAATTGGCGATGCAAATCTTCGAGGTGCTGGAGAAGTACTCCAAGGATGCTGGTCTGCGCGCCGTGTGTCTCTACGGTGGTGTGCCGAAGGAGGAGCAGCGCCAGAAACTCACGACTGCCCAGGTCATCATTGCCACGCCTGGACGATTGAATGATTTGATCAACGAGGGAGCTGCGAATCTGAGCAAAGTGTCGTATCTGGTTCTTGACGAAGCCGATCGGATGTTAGACAAAGGTGAGCTTTCCGCCGCTCCCCGCTTCCATGAAAATAATTGCTGACGTTATCCCTCTAGGTTTCGAGGAAGACATCCGACGCATCATCAGCGCCTGCCCGCCGAAAGAGTCCCGCCAAACCCTGATGTTTACTGCCACCTGGCCGCAATCTGTGCGCGAGCTCGCCGCAACGTTCATGAAACAGCCCGTCAAGATCACCATCGGCGAGCGCGACGACCTACGCGCCAATGTACGCATTAAGCAGACCGTCGAAGTCATCGACCAGCGCGCGAAGGAGCAGCGCCTCTTGCAGCTAGTCAAGCAGCACCAGTCCGGTGCCAACAAAGACGACAGGATCCTCGTATTCTGCCTGTACAAGAAGGAGGCTTCCAGGATCGAAAGCTTCCTGCGGTCGAAGGGCTGCAGGGTTGCCGGCATACATGGCGATCTCAGCCAACCGCAACGCACGCAAGCACTGGGCCAATTCAAGTCCGGACAGTGCCCTCTGCTCGTCGCCACGGACGTCGCCGCCAGAGGTCTGGACATTCCTGCCGTCAAGCTCGTCCTCAACGTCACCTTCCCCCTCACCATCGAGGACTATGTCCACCGCATCGGCCGTACTGGACGTGCCGGTGCCAACGGAATGGCATATACCTTTTTTACTGAGCACGACAAGGTCAGTCGCTGTTATCCCCCCCCGGTTCCTCCTCCCTCCCACACGGCAGCCCCGAGCTAACTCGATCGTATAGGCACACTCGGGCGCCCTCGTGAACATCCTGAAGGCTGCTAAACAGAACGTACCGGAAAGCCTGCTCAAGTTCGGGACGACGGTGAAGAAGAAGGAGCACTCGGCCTATGGTGCATTCTACAGAGAGAATGACGGGTTTGTCTCTCCCTCTCCCTCTTTCTCACTTGCCAGTTCTCGGTGAAAGACGGTGCTAATGAGTTTTCACAGAAATGTCAAAGCGAAGAAGATCACTTTCGACGATTGATGTAAAGACAGTTACTGGGCGCATATATAAATCTTGGGCTGTGGATAATAAAAGGTTCTGGGTGATGGTTTATGACGCTGCTCCACTCGTCTGAGAATAGTATAGAAACTGATTTTTCATACACCAAGCAACCTAAAATGCATTCTAAAAGACCATACCAGGCTCTAACTGTATAATTCCTGTCTCGAAAATAGATGAACCCAACATCGGTTCAAGATCCAGATCACCTCCTAAGCTTCTTCTCCTTGATGAAGGCCGCACTGACAATCGCACAAACCGCGAGTGCAACGGCGAATGTGAACGACATCCGCACCGCGTCCTTATAGCACGCCCTCACGATCTCCCTAGTCCCCTCAGGCAACGTACCGATGAACTCCAGACTCTCCCGAACCTTCCTCACGATCTCGTCGGTATCGTCGCCAGTCAGTCGCTTGGCCAACTCCCGTCTCAGCTGTCCCTGCACGAGAGCGCTTCCGATGCTCACACCCGCCACCGTTCCTAGCGCACGGAAGAGGTAGCTCACGGCCGTGGCGACAGCCTGGTCCTTGTTGCCCGCAGCGGCGATGAGCGCGACCAACGTCGTCGTCACACCGGCTCCGTTTCCGAAGCCGGTGAAGAGGATACCGATGCTGATGCCCACGTGCGACGCGCGCGCCGAGGAAATCACCACCAGCACTCCGCCGAGCGTCGAGAGCGTGTACACGAATAACGTCAGCCAGTAGAATCTACCCGTCTTCTGCACAATTATTCCTCCGCTGAGGGAGCCGAGTACTGCGCCTGCGATCGCGGGGAGGAGACGCAGTCCGGCCTGGTGCGCCGAGAGCGCTTCGGAAGCTTGGTAGTAGAGCGGGACGTAGAATAGCATGGTCATATTCGCGCCAAGGGAGAAGAAGTTGGCTAGGCAGCTGGCGAGGATGGTGGGTTGTTTGACGATATGGGGAGGTGCGAGGGGTTCCGCTGCGACGAAGGATTCGACGTACATGAGCGCTAAGAAGAAGACGAGCGCGATGGAAAGGCCGCCAATCACTAGGGGTGAAGTGAGCGAGAGATCGCTGGCTTGGTCAAGGCCTATGAGGAAGCTAAGGACTGCTACAACAAGGACGAATGCGCCGAGGAAATCGACCCGGTAGAGACGAGCCTTGAATGTCGTCGGAGACTGCTCAGTCGGCGGTAGATGCAAGAAGACGCTGACGATCAAGATGGCCAAGAGTGTTGCGGGAAACTGGAATATAAACGACCTTTGCTTCCCGTCTCGTCAGTCAGTCTGTGGTAGACAACAAGCGGGAAATTCGTACCAACGCCAGCCGATAGTATCCGCAATAAGTCCGCCTAGCGGTGCTCCCGCAGCCAACCCGCCCGCGAAAACAATGTTCAACACACCCTGCCATGTCCCTCGGGACCTCAGCGTCACGATATCAGATACGAGGATAGAAACGACGGTCGTCATTCCGCCTCCGCCGACCCCAGCAATCGCCTAACGCTCATCAGCCACACGCTCCACCTCCAATCGAATCACCAGCACTCACCCTTGCCGCAATCAGCTGCTCCAGCGATGTGCTCAACCCGCACCCCAGGCATCCTAGTCCGAAGACGGCGTAAGCGAACAGCAGGCTCGCCTTGCGGCCGAAGATGTCACTTAGTTTCCCGTAGAGCGGCTGGAAACTGGTCGTCGTGAGGAGATAGGCGGTTGCGATCCACGATGTGCGATTGAGCTCGTGGAAGTCGTTTCCGATAGCTCCGTACGATGATACAACCTGAACTCGGACCGCATCAGTACGTAGGGACGCTTCGTCCGGTGAAGTCGATGCTCTCATACGATAGTATTGTCCATCGCCGCAAGAAATATCTAGTTTACCGGCTCACCACCGCATCAGCGAAACAGATCGTAGGGAGAGGAGGTAAGTCGGATATGCTATTTACCCCTAAGCCCAGAGCTGGCAGTATATACTGGATCTCGACACCGGGGATCTCGGGCTTGTCGAGGTCGTCTTGATCCGTCGAGCCAGCCTGCGCTTCGGGATCAGTGTCAAGCTTTGGCAGGAGTGCATCCTGCTCCGTCGCGACTGGCACGGGCGAAACTTGTGCCATCGCTTTCTCCTTCTTCGGGTTATGGACTCTCTCTATTTTTATTTTTTCCGAGGACGGAAGGTGAGGGGTAGGTATCGTGGTGGTAGTGGTGGTATTGGTGCACTGGGAAGAAGAGCTGAGGTCGTGGTTATAAATCGATTCGATTGCGGCGCTGTACGACGCGCTATGATCTGGCGTATCTAGTTATGTCAAACTGGCGGAAAGACGCTAACTACATCAGCACGGTATGTATAGTTCGGTAGTGGTTACCTGCATGTGTGTTCGTGTATGGCTGCCGGGGAATCGGGGATGCAATTCTCCTCTCCAATGGGAACGGCATGCCTCAGGCCTCTGCCTATCGACCAGCAATATAGACGTAATTCTGCAAGTACCTCATGCGAAGTGATCATGATAGATAAACCGGGCATTTTATGCCCATATGTATTCACATGGCAACCGGGGGTCTCGGGAAGAGGCAAGAGGAACCGTGGAAACAGCGGTGCAGAAAAAAGCGTAAACGGAACCTGATTGTAGAGCACTTATTTACAAATATTCTTCTGCTTCTTCCTCTTCACTGCTTCATCTTGTCATTTTCGTGTCCACAGCCCGCGGAATCGTGGTATCTGCGGGAACACCACTCACGGATGTCACTGTGCCGAACGTCAGACCGAACTTCGTCATGCAGTCACTCTACTGGCTGGCTCGCAATGACGACACATCATACACACTCAAGTACGACCATCAGCTATCAATTGCCAATTTATTGCTAGCAGGACAGCACCTACATCCACTATATATTTGGCTCTATTCAGCATAGTAGCCATGAATCTACCGTATCTTCTACCGGATCCACTTCCAATCATGCTCACTCCAAAGTAGGGACTTAGTCATCGAACTTTACTAATAGTTTAGAGAGCTTGACGTCGGTGGTACAGAAGGGGCGGTACTTATACGGAGCTCTCTCTTCTTCTTCATCTTCTTCTTCATCTTCTTCACCTGTACCTTTCTCAGCCACCCTCAGATCAATCTTTGATTTTTTTCCCCTCTATAGTGAACAAGTCTCCAACAGTGTAACCGCTTGTACTCTCGTCTCCTCCCACATCACCCCGCACGACACCCTCCCTCTCCGTTCAATACAAAATTTCTGAGGTACACATCCCGGCAAGGTGAGCCTGTTCTCAGGTGTGTATTCTTCATCAGAACCAGCGTTAATTCTTCATTATTCCAACAATTGGGGTCGGCTTAGTTTGGTTCAAACGTGGGATTCAGCCATGGCTCGACCCAACTTCCAGAATCATTTCAGTGCATTTTACAATGTACGAACTCGTATTGATGCCAAACACCCCTGCTGTCAACCACGGAGGGCAACTGTTGTAGATACAACAAACTCTCTAGCAAATCCAACAATCGATCGAGTAGCACGGCCATTAACTAGATCAAATCCGTGATCACATCTCACGCTCGTATGTCTACTTATATTTTGAAGCCCCTGGGGCGGATACTGAAGGGATTTAGTGGACGCAACAATTTTGCAAGACTGCTCAATTCTTCCGCCACTCGTTCCAACAGTCATCTTGAAGCTTTGCATGGCCCGAACAACCAATCTGCCATTGAAAATCATAGCGAACAACAGAAGAAGCAGGAAAAAATAGCGAGCAGAAACATTTCCGGAGCTCCTGCGCCTGGGAAGCCATAAAACTCACCCTGCAACAATGCACGGGAGGATGGAAGAAGCAGGCCTGGTCTACAGGGCACCCTTAACACTTGTGGTTAAAGGGTAACGCCTGAGGACTTGTGAGCCCCTTCAGAAGGCTAGATGGGAATTGTCGACAATTGAAGTCGTTAAAATCCATGCGAATGAGTCTGCATTGGAACCTCTCTCGACAAAGTGGATCGTTAACCCCACAACTATCTTTGGTCGGATAGCAAAAACTTTCCTCAGACTTGGTATTTATCCGGTTAAACCTACCAGAGGCTGGCATCCTTTGTACTGCTGAAGAGTTTTGCCCAGAAAGCCCTGGCAACAGGTTCGTCTGGAGGTTTCATCGTAACTCGCCTATCGATAGAGTTAACTTGACTTTGGCAAGTTAGCTAGTTTCGTAGTGGTCGCTGAGTTTTATGGCTTTCCGGGCCCTTTGCGGTTCGCCAGTGTGTTTTGGTTTTCCAACGCCCAGCTTATTGCAAGCTTCGGAGTTTGGTGAAAACCTTGGCTCGCCATGATCACACATGGTCGCTTGCGAGTATTGAAGAAAAAAAAGAAACTTCCGGAGCTCCGGATAACTACAGCTTCTGACCATGAAGAACGGCGGGGGTCGGAGATGGAAGGGTCCCCGTGAAGCCAATTTACATAATGATAAGCGCAGACGATCTTGGCGAAATTGACGAAGTCGATGAAGAAGACGAATTTGATAAAGGTGAAGATGACTACGATTCGTACACTAGGTAGCGCACTATAGGGCACTAGCTCTTGTGTATATGCCCCACAACAATTGGCTACCGGGAGAGGGAAGAGCCGGTTCAAGCTCCGGGACCTCCTTGCCGACGGGGCGTGCAGCCAGGCGGTACTAGAGTTCCTCTCCACTACGGATGTGGGAAAGCTGGTCCTGGTGAGGAAGACGCGGGGAGCGAGGTGTCGGAATGAGAGCTCCGGGCTCCGGGAGCGGGAAGAGGAGAGGAGGGTGGAGGCCAAGGGGCCGGGTGCCATTCTCTCTTGGGATATGCCTAGGTGGAGGGCAAAGGGGAGCTTACAACGTGCCGCCATTGCGCGGACGGCGGACGGGAACCGGACAAAATGTGCGCCGCCATAGTCTACATAGTTAGGCTGAATACGAGTGTGAGTAAACAAAAGAAGCTAGGTCGCATGAATAATGGATAAATAAATAACAACCAATCTGTTCAAATTTCCCTGCAACAGGCGTTCATGTCGGAGTACTTACTAGTAAACACCCTATGCACTGTAAAATCGTTTAATATGAACATGGTGATAGGTCCCAATCTCGTCCTTCTTCTTATTCGATTTGGGTTGCCCATTGATGGCACCGTGGCCAGTCGTGGGCAACGGTTCATCACGTTCATCGGCTTGTTTAATAGCTTCTTTTAATACTTTGTTGTTGATTGCTCGATAAAGGCCAAGGGCCCCAGTGTTTTGCTAGAGGTTCTTGTTTCTCGTTCGGTTTTGGTTCGAGACTGGATTGACTGGTATTTCTTTACTCCGCATGTTGTCGAGGTTCGCGGGATTAAAAGCTGCCCAAAGGATGATAGGTATCGAAGTGAATAATGCCTTTTTTCCCTATGTTTTTCTTCAGTACTTCGGTGTTTGGCAGTAGTGGCTTTTTTATTTATCCATTCATTAATCGCGCGCGACCTATATACATACCTATCTCGTGGCGATGAAGAGCGGGGGTACCTGGATTAACATCTGCCTCTGGATAAAGACAACCCTGAATCAGCCCGACGCAGTATTTCATCCTCATATACCCTTAGGGCAACTTTAAGGCCATTCCGACACTTACAAGCGAGGTATGGCTCTGGCGGTAGTGACCCCACAGGGTAGAGTAAAAGGCATGCCTGAGGAATATGTAGCGCCAGAGTGACAGTCTATGTCCTGTTCCTGCGACCGCCTTAGGAGGGCGAAGTGGCTTTCCATTATATGTGAATCCCACCCACAACACTTGTCAATCTCACGAGAGAGAGAGAGAACCTGACGTACCGTGTGCTAGCGCGCCAGAGATAGTGATTGAGGAATTGACGAAAGGGAGCCAGTTCTGGTAGGGGAATCGTGAAACGGGGAAATCTTCGAGAGAAGAGTAGGTGGCTTATCCGCAAGAGTTGGAAGCGATGGACTGGAAGAAATGAAGGCAAGTTGGCCGATTGATTGTTTGTTGTGGGGAGATATTGGGATAAGAGCGTACCAGAGGGGATTGGGAATGGCTGGCACCGTTCCTCTGGCGCGCAAAATCCTCCCCCATGCGGGTCTCTCCACAGTCTTAAGCTTAGCCAGTGATGCTCGTTACACTCGCTTATACAACTGAACTCCATCACCGACATCGATTCGCCGAAACTTCAAAGAAGAAAAAAAAAGGGAAGAAAAAGACACCGCACAGCCAAGAGACTGAAAGGCTCAAACTCCATCCTTTCTGCAGCCGTTGGGCCGTTCATACATGTCCGAGCCAGACGGAAAATCCAACTCAAAAGCAGGCTCGCCAACTCCCCTCATTTTGGCAAGTACTGCCTGCCTGAAGTGCTAAACGCAGAAGCTGGTCGGCTATTCGACGCGGGTAATCAAGAAACCGCTGATCGGAATGCTTCCCCGCCACATCAAAATCGCACGAACTAGCCAACGCTCATTGTTGACTTTGATAGAGCCTATCCCAATCAGCGGTAGCCTGATTGCATAGACTTATATGGAACCTACCATTCGTGAGAATGTAGCTTTCCCGGCCGTGGCGGATAGTTATCCCTTTGGGCTGTCGCGCCGCCCTCGTCTCATAGGAATTGGCCATATTCGAAGATAAAGATTGTCTCTACCATCGAGTAGAGCCGAGCCGTTAAGGGGAGATAAAAATAGGAGTTAATACTGTTTCCCCCACCTCGCCGCCTACTCGCAGAACTATGCGCAACTTACTCTTCCACCACCTTCCGCTGTGCACCGAAATAAAGTCTCACCCGACATAATCCTGTCAAGCCCAAACACTGTTTACTTGGTGATAATCGGTACCAAGTCTCGATGCAATCGTTAGTGAGAACACTCCGGAGATACACAGATTTTCCTTGGGATGTCTAGCAATCGTAACATGAGACTCCAATTTGGTGTCGTCAGAGATGTCGAAGATTTTGCCGGCCTAGACTGGTTAGCAGGCTCATCATACAATTACTTACCCGGCGTGAGGTGTATGCGCGGACATCTGCACTGTCCACAATGGAAAAAAAAAGCCACCGAGCTTCCTGCTCACAGCTAACAATTATGTAACTGCACACCTCTTGCTCGGGCCGTAGATGTAATCGCCACTCGAATATCTTTCCCAACCTCGTCCTCAGTCGCTGTTGAGATGTAGGATATTAACTATCATAACAATTGGATAAAAGTACTTCACTAGGTCGACACCATGAATATCGATGTATTCACCACGACCTTTATTGAGTAAGCAAGATCGCTACGGGGCGGCGCAAGACCTTTCCGTCTTTCCGGCACTGCATCACGCTGGAATCATAGCGTACGACTTCCGTACACCAGACCTCCGAGTGACAAGATGATTTCTCGACGCTTCTCTTTAGATGTCGATCCACAAGCCTATCAACAAAAACGTGATTGGGAGGCTGGGCTGGGCCACTTATCGAGCCGTGGTTTTAGTTGTTGCTCACTATTGCTCGGAGCTCCTTCGAGAGAGTCGTGTTAAGGAAAGGAAGGAATGTTTTGCGTTGACCTGGAGGGGACCTGCTGCTAAGTAATCATTTTACATAGCGTGCTAAGCATATCTAGTTGTGACAAAAGCATTTAGCTGGAACCGGGTATCTAGAGAGGTCCATTGGTTACTCGAACACGCCGGGTACTCGAACGGCAAGGCGCGAGTGGTCGCCAGTGGAGTTTCACCGTCGGCGGTTCGTTTACCTCTGGTTGCCTCGAGTGAGGACTGAAGTCCGTCTTCGGGAGTGGGCGGTTGCGGGCGCTCGCGTGATCTGGAAAGTACCGTACTGAGATTTCCTCCTCGTCTGCGTTCGGTAATTGGCGTGATTTATGATATGTAGCCTTCCGCTGACCTGAACCCTATGCTAGGGGTTGACCTCGGCATCTCTGCAACTACCGCAGCAGCACCACTCTTTGTTGAAATAATCCCCTCTCTGTGCATCTCCAGCGCTTCTTGAAATCGAACACATTCCGGAACCGTCTCGTTGGAAGCTCGTGCTCTAGCCTCCCCTCGTTTGCGATTGCCGACCGATTGCGTGCCGGAGACTTCGCTGGTTGGCATTTCCTGCCGATGAATTGTCCTTGCTGAGTTGTCGTTACAAAGAAGCCGTAGAAAGGATTTGGTCTTCACCAGCTCTTCATAGAGAGGGCGCCGGGGATTCGAATGTGCCGGTCATATGAATACCGAGACGCTAAGAGGCCTAGCGCCGCCTAGTGTGCTACTAGCATTGCCTGCCATTAGTGATCGTGGGTGAAGCTCTGCGGTCACACGTCGCCATAGGAATACCATCTACCTGAATCGCCGTAACCCCTGAGTTATCACCCTTATGCAATTGCAGCTATCAAGGGAACAAAGTCTCAAAAAGGCCACCTCTAGAATTAAATAGAATACATATGCAATTTCTAACTCCTCCCGATCAGAATCATTCTCGTCTCCGCTTCCATCTTCTCTTTCACTCTCACTTCCCTCTTCTAGCTCTTGCTCCAAATCATGTATCCTCCCTTATCTTTGCAGGCGGTCCACTTCCTTTTGTTCATTCTCCTCCAGACGAGCGACGGATCTCCATGTTGTCGGAAGTTTCCAAAGCGCGATGCTTCTCTTTCTTTACCTACACTCTCGTATTCGGGCATCCAACTTTTTCTGCCTTTCCCTTCAACTTCTGCAGCTTACTTGACTGCGCCTCTTTGGACTTTTCTTGCAGTTCATCAAGATGCTGTTGTATTCCGCCTTGTTGCGAAAAAAAAAAAGAAAAAAAACAATTTTCAATTAGCGCCTTGGTATTCGTATGCCTTTCCAGCATAAAGTTGGAAATCGCTATCGTACGTGCGCAGCCGTGAGTCAGCCTTGTTCCCCACGATCTGTCTATATTAATGACGTAGGAATGCAGATCACCAACTGGCCAGGAATTCTGTTACGACTGAGGAATCCCATTCTACTTGGTTCTTTTGATTACTGTTGATCAACAATGACTGCTTTTTTCTTCTTTTCTTTTCTTCAGAAGGCTATGGAAGACTTGATATTATTTGAAGACTGACGGCGCATGAAGAAGGGGCCATTTTATTTTCTTATTGTATTTTTTTTCCCCGGGGTTTTTTTTGCTACGGTGATAAATGGCGATGAGGGGGTTGTATTTCGTTTGTACACTACCCTCTAGCAGCGTTATGCCGGAAGGGATTCGCTGGAAAAAATGACTTGTCTTCGTCCTGTGTCATATTTGCTAGATCCATCGAGTGTACTCTACCCCCGCTGAAGGGCGGAGCAGATCTACTTGCCGAGGGGAGGTGTGGTCAGGCGGTGCTGAATTTCCTTTCTTCTATGTACGGATGTGGGAAGGCTGGTGCCGGCTGCGGACGATGCGAGGAGTGAGGTTTCCGAGTGGGAGCTCCGGGAGCGCCGGGAACGGGAAGAAGAAAGGGGGCGGAGGCAGAGGCGCTGGGTGCCGAGGACGAGGCGGGAACTTCCGCTGTTCCTTCCCACACCCTCGTTCATGGCATCGGCAGGCGAGGAGTAGGGGGAGGGTCATGATTTTCTTTTGTTCTTTCCTTCTATTATTTCTTGGGACAGGCCTGGGCGGAGGGCAGAGGGGGCTTGCACGAGCCGCCGGGCGCGGACTGCGGACAGGAAACGGACTGTATAGATAGTACATACTCCTCGCCACGATCTATCAAGGTCAATGGATAAACAAAAAAAAAGCTGAGGGGCGGAGCTAGGTAGAGCTACAGTAGCTATGTACACATGTACTGGGCCACATACAGCACAGATTCTGACAACTGACTGACCTGGAGCCAAGGCAGACTACATATCTACCTACCTAGATGGGTCGACTGCGCACGTTCGTATACAGCGCAGTGCCGTACTACGCATGTCGCACGCTCTCAGCCGTACATATGTATGTACCACGGTGATCTGCGCACCAGTAGCGAGGGAGCATGCATACATACGCTTTGCGGCGCGAAGTCGCAAGGCGTACACTCAGAGAAGGTGAGCTGGGGTGGGGTGAGCTAGAAGGCAGCGTACCTGTTAAGGGAGTTTGCGGGGGATATAAATACATAAGGGGATAACCACCTCCCTCCTCATCTCCCTCCTCATCTCCCTCCTCATCTCCCTCCTCACCCCATCATCAATCACAGCAGCAACACCGACCCTACAGGTCCCCGTCCCAACGAGAAAACCAACAAAAAAAAAGACAAAAAAAGCATGTGCTTCGGATCCGGTTCCCGCGCCGTTGCTGGGTCTGGTGCGGAGCACTCGGCGCGCCAGCGGACCACGCCGTACCAGCCGCCGAAGGTGAAGGCGCCCAAGAAGTCATCGTAAGCGTTTACCATCCATTCTCCCCATCCCTCCTCTCGTTGCTGCTAGATGCTGACGGGGGATTCAAAAGCCGTAATAGGTTCTCCAGTTATGCAGGTGGTGGCGGAGGATGTGGCGGTGGCGGTGGCGGTGGCGGAGGATGTGGCGGCGGTGGTGGTGGTGGTGGTGGTTGTTGAGGCTCGAGGGGGAAGACGCGGAAGGAGGAATATGCGCAGGTGGCGAGGGCAGTGTGGAAAGAGAGGAGGACGTTGTGTTTGGCAGAGGCTTACGTGGCGTATCCATTGGTGCGGTGAAGGTGAACTGTAGTGATGGTGGCGGTGAATGTTATACATCCATGAGTCTCCAGCTGTTGCTGAGCCGTATGGTTGGTTCGTAGCTTCGCGGGATGGGAGACCGAGAACCGGAAATATCCTCTCCCTCTTCTTTCTCCTTTCTTTCCCCCTCCTGCCAGCCGGCCGAAAACACATGGTGATGATGCTGATGATGACGATTCATTGATCCCCATCAGCCGCGGACGTCGATCGTGTGCGACCCTACTGGATCATGACGATATTATGCACAGCCCTTTCCCGTTCAACGTCTTGCCGGACCTCTCACAGTCCGCCGGCAGCCCGTGGCAACTCCCCCTGCCCCCGCCTGGCCTGTCTTGAGAAGAATAGGAAAAAGAACACAAACAGGAAAAGAAAGAAGAGAAGCCGTAAAGATCGCTCGCACCAAAGAAACGTTCCTCTCTTGTCTGTCCTATATTGACACCACCCGCACTCTGCCGTGTCCGAGTTCTTTGCCCACTCCAGGTACTGCCTCGTGCGGCAGTGCCCCGTTCCGAGTCGGCGGTACCGCCCTGCCATCCTCTTCGATCCTCGTGCCCACCGTGTTGTTCTGGCGCATCGTTCTCGGCATTCCGTACTTCCTTCCCCTGACTCTGTTCTTTGACCACGTCCACGCTTCTTCCCATTTCTTTTCCGAGGTCTCCCGTCTGACGTTGGCTGGCGATGTGGAGAGGGGCATTCTTCTCCTTCCGAATCGATATTCGTAACCCATCCATTCAACCCTCATGCGTCTGGTTCTTCTGCCGTTTGCCTCGCCCCCCGGCCTGCTTTTTCGTTGCCTGGGACGCCACTGTGGGTGGGGCACCACCGGATCTCGATGCGAATGTTCGGGTTCTTCGCCCTCAGGTTTGCTATCCACTTTCTGGCTTGTGGGGCATACTTTTGCGCTGGGCCGGTGGCTTGTCTAATCGCCGACTGCGCGTCGGTGAATATTGCGACAGCTTTTGGAACCGATTGTCTTCGCCCTGCCATTTCCAAGGCCCTTGCTATCGCTACACATTCAGCATCATAGGCTGGCCGAAAACACATGCTGCTTTGCGCCGTTTGCTCCGTATTAGTACAGAGTGCTATGCCGTGACCGCGCGAAGATGACGGATGAGTGTGTTGGTAGTTGACGAGCACTGGCAGCTTCGATGTGACGCTTAAGTACGTACCTAACCTCTAACCTACATACATAGCCCTTGCATGCCACTTTGCGATGCTACGGCAAAAGCCACCGCTGCGAGCAAACAGTCTGCGGAGGTGTGAGGAGATCTGGCGTGCACCGTTTCACTCGCTCCAATGTCTCACGCGTACGGTGTCATGGACCGGATACTGCTGCCTATATACCTGAATTGGAGTGGAGTGGAGTGGAGCATAGGCAGCAATCACCGCTGCGGGAAGGGGGCCGGGTCGTTGTTGTTTACTTGTGCGGGTTGGGTACGGCGTCTCAGCCAACCGAATAGACCGTTATGTAGGCCATGACATGTCTGTCGGATTCGGGCCGAGCTGAGTGATATTTAGTGAGTCAAAGCGCCATGCTCGGCTCCAGCTGCGAACTCGACTACTCTACCATCATACACACTCAGTTCGAGCCATTCAACCCACCCTCAGAAGAGCGAATGCCCTCGTTGGGTGGAGTCGCCAAGGATGAACGTGAAGACACATCAGATCACAACAAGGGTCGATAACTACCACCAACATCCAGCTACTGAGGTCCTGGTACGGCTGCTGAGTATTTGTGGCAGCCCTGCTAATGCTCTATCTACACAAGGCTACGCCCGACCCGCTCGGCCCGCTGTCTCCCCCGCAAAAACGCAATATATATCTAACTGAAAAATACTATGGCCGAAGCAGTTGGACTCACGCATCCTCCTACGCCCGTTGCCTGGCTCACACGCGACTTATTGGTGTTCGCTAACAGTATCGGAATTGAGAAGGACGAGCTTGTCGAGAAGAGCTCCGGAGGGGTCCACACCCGTATAGTGAGCTCATCCTTCGCTGTCGGGCAGGGTGGCTGGGGTGGCCCTAAAGGTTCGTTGAGCTTGCACGCTTTACATCTCTCACTGGCGTCGGACAGAGCTAACGGTGAGCAGGACCGGGGGCGGTGAACTATCCTCCCCCGAAGGGAAAGAAGCCGGGCGCAAGCTTTTCGTACACCACCAGTCCCTCTCAGGCTCTGCTGTACCGCATCAATGGCGACTACAACCCACTCCATGCGGATCCTGCCATCGGCATAAAGATGGGGTTTCCGGGTGCCATCTTGCATGGCCTCTGCACCTGGAACATCGCCGCTCATGCGGTGCTGAAGACCTTCGGTGCCTCGGAGAACCCGCCTGAAGTCGCTCCAAGCACGATTTGCGTCGCCGGTGATGCCGGGTGACGGGCTGATCGTCGACATGTGGCTCACCCGCCAGAAGGAGGATGGGGATGGACGCGAAGAAGTGATCTTCGTCGCGAGAGTGGACGGTGGGAAGGTGGTATTGTCGAACGGACGAGCGCTGCTGTCCAAGGTGGAAAAGCCTGCTGGAAGCAAGCTGTGAGTTCGTTGCACAAAAGTGTGTGAACACATAAGTACTTCCATTACCTGTATGTACTCTACTTGGTATGCCGAAGATTGCCGGAGAGCGGAGAAAATAAACACCAGGAGTCTGAGTGCATTTTTCTTTTCTTTTTATTCACATCGACTTTTTTTTTTTGGTTTCTTTTCATATAGAAGTCGTTCTGTTTTTCCGGCACGCAATAACCGTGTGCACCGTGATTCGCTTGATCTGTGTGATTGGCGATAAGCTGTTCGTTTGTTCCACTTTCGCTTCCACATATACAGATACCACCTACATACATACAATCACGAAACGGGGCGAGAAGGCCCGGTTGTGCTTGCTTATATGCTTAATCTCGGAATCGTCTAGACCGCGGACATGGCCAGAATTAGTGCTCATAGGGGTGCTCTAGCGATAGAGATAGGGATAGAGTAACTGGCATCTAAAGCATCGACAGCTTCCGCCGCCTTCGCAGAGCTTCCGAAGATCTCTGAATCCATTCGACGTGTCCATCCATCACGCAGTGTATGGCGGGGCAATAAATTGATGGCTTTGCAGGAAGAGGGAAATTCTGCAGATGGATTTTTTTTTCTTTCCTTTTTGGTTTCAGATGGTGGATGGACAAACAAACTTGACAGCTGCAGGCAGTTATCTTTTTTTTGTTTTGCCCCTCGTTTTGCACCCGCCAAGATGAGAGGCACCACCGGTCTACCATCCGCGTTATTATTATCGAAACAACTCACAGCTTCAATTTGCACTCGCGTACTAATTGGGCAAAAGCTGGCAGACTCACCTAGCACCATGCTACGTAATACCGTAATGAGCTACCCCTCACTATCTAGCAAGCACTCCCCACGGGCCTCCTCTTGTTCCCTTCCCTCTACTCCTTGGAAAAAAAAAAGTTGGCTGCGGAGCAGGAAGTTACAGATATATATCTCCTTCCACATCTTTCCCGTTCCCCATCGAATTCATCCCTCAAAATCTTCATCACCATTGCTCTCACCGAACCAAATTCTTTGATATCTAGCCAGCATCGTTGAATTTGACTTTGATTTCGTCATGAGTGTTTCTACCGTTTCTACTAAACCCTTCGGTAAGCTGAGTTCTCACATATGAACCACGTTTGTACTGCGTTTTGTGTATGGTTGGAGCTAATTGACTACTTGCAGACGGCCAGAAACCTGGAACGTAAGTTTCTGAAGCCTCAGTCGACACCACAACCATTGCTGATGGAATCACGAATGTATTAGATGCTGACGCTGTTTGTTTTTCCAGCTCCGGTCTCCGCAGGAAGGTCGCCCTATTCCAGCAGAAGAACTACACCGAGAACTTCGTTGCTGCGCTTCTCCAATCTATCCCAGAGGGAGCTGAGGGCGCCTTCCTCGTTATTGGTGGTGACGGCCGTTACTACAACCCCGAGGTCGTCCAGCTCATCGCCAAAATCGGAACCGCATACGGCGTCAAGAAGATTCTTGTCGGTCAGAACGGAATCCTCAGTACACCCGCTGCCAGCCATATCATCCGCAAGAGGGGAGCTACTGGAGGAATTCTGTTGACCGCCTCTCACAACCCCGGTGGTAAGCTGCGCATTGAAGATGGCTATCGCGAGAGCGGAAGGCTGATGTGGAGTCGGTAGGTCCCAAGGAAGACTTCGGAATCAAGTACAACCTTGCCAATGGCGCGCCGGCACCCGAGAAAGTCACCAACAAGATGTACGAGTTGGCATCTACGATCACGGAATACAAGATTGCCGATATCCCCGACGTAGGTGATCTCGTCGAACACTCAATCCTGGTGGATGGGAAAACTAATGCATTCTCCCCTCAGATCGATATCTCCACAATCGGCACCAAGACGTACGGCGCCCTGGAGGTCGAGATCATCGACAGCGTTTCCGACTACGTCGAGTTCATGAAGGAGATCTTCGACTTCGACACGATCAAGTCCTTCTTCAAGTCCAACCCCAATTTCAAGGTTCTCTTTGACGGTCTGAGCGGTGTCACTGGACCTTACGGTATCCGCATCTTCCAGAAGGAGCTCGAGCTTCCCGAGTCTTCCACCCAGAATTGTGTCTCCCTCCCCGACTTTGGCGGTGGACACCCAGACCCCAACCTCATCTACGCACACTCCCTTGTCGAGGCTGTCGACAAGGGCGGTATCCAGTTCGGAGCTGCCAGCGATGGAGATGGAGACCGGAACATGATCTACGGTGCCAACGCCTTCGTCTCGCCCGGAGACTCGCTTGCCATCATCGCCCACCATGCCGACAAGATCCCCTATTTCAAGAAGAACGGTGTCTACGGACTCGCCAGGAGTATGCCCACCTCGGGAGCCGTCGACCTGGTTGCTAAGAAGAAGGGCCTCAACTGCTATGAGGTACCCACTGGATGGAAGTTCTTCTGCAACCTGTTCGACAGCAACAAATTGAGCATCTGTGGTGAGGAGAGTTTCGGTACTGGTAGCAACCACATACGAGAGAAGGACGGATGTTGGGCCGTCGTTGCCTGGCTGAACATCATGGCGGTTATGGGCAAGGAAAAGCCCGATGAGGAGCCGAGCATCGCGAACATCCAGATGGACTTCTGGAAGGAGTATGGCCGTACGTATTCACCAACTTCGATTGGCCGGACCACCTCCTCCAGTTACTGACGCCTTCGCAGGCACCTTCTTCACACGTTACGACTTCGAGGGTGTCAGCTCGGAGGGTGCCAAGAAGCTCACCGCTGAGCTCGCCGCCAACATCGGCAAGAGCGGGTTTATCGGCAGCAAGATCTCTGGTCTCAAGGTAACCGATGCTGGTGACTTCGAATACACCGACCCTATCGACGGCAGCGTAGCAAAGAACCAGGGTCTGTACGTCAAGTTCGACGACGGCAGCCGCTTCGTTGTTCGTCTTTCCGGCACTGGCAGTTCGGGTGCCACCATCCGTCTGTACATCGAGAAACACACTTCGGTAAGCTACCACCTTATGCCCTCTTACATAACTTGATACCTGACTCCCGCAGGATGAGAGCGCATACTCGCAAAATGCCCAGCTGTACCTGAAGGACAACATCAAGCTTGCCGTGGACTTCCTGAAGTTCCAGGAGCACGTTGGCCGTGAGGAGCCTGATGTCAAGACGTAAAGGTAGTGCTATTTTTCTTGTTTCTTTTTTTTTTCTTTTTGAAGGAGTTCCATTTCCTCTTTGCTTTTTTTCTTTTCTTTTGGGGGAAAGACTGGATGCCGGGGTCCGATTTTTTCCTTTAAAAAAAAATCTACATGACAGGGGGGCCATCGGTTGAAGAAGGTGGAGAGGACGGATCTTACTAGATACAATAACAACCAAAATCAAGATTTTCAACATCCCATCTCACTTGCACCTACCTATACAGAGTAGTGAGAACTCTAACCCCTCGGGATAGTAGTGAAAGCACCGGAAGGGGTCGCTTGCAAAAATGCGTCGTTTCAGAGCTTGAAGCCAGTGACATCTGTGGCGGAAGTCGATGCAACGGTTCTACTTCCGGCTTGGCTTTCAACCCGCCTTTTATTTCTTCAATTGTGTGTTACTGCTTGCGCCATCATACATACCATCCCGATACAGCCAATAGACCACATTACAAGTTCGGTTCACCACTGCCACCACCATTTCCCACCAGATATCGCAACGAAACCCTCAACTCCACTCCTCCTCGACCCACACGAATTGTGCAGCAGGCATACAAACCGCACACACACATCACACACAATGAGTAACAACAAGGACAACAGCAAAGAGGAAGGCGCCGGTGTTCCCCCAGCGGCCAAGAGCTCATGGGGTCCATTCCTGAAGGTATATTCATCACACAGTCCTGAGTTCAGCTCCCTGGGGGAAAGGGTGAGGGACAAAGGGCGAGGAGAGAGAGAGAGTTTTTTTTTTGCTAAGCCGTGGTGATGGTGAATAGTCAATTGCGAGCTTCACGGGCGATCTGGCGAGCTTGACGGCTCCGGTATAGTTCCCTCGAGGATGGGGAGGAGGAGGAGGCTGACGATAGACGGTGGGGCGTGTGCAGCCATTCATTCTGAGCTCTACTAGCTTGACGGAGTATTCTAGCTACTGGGTATGAGCTCTCTCTCCCTTCTCTTCGTGAGGACGACGGCCGGTGGCTACCGGTTAGCTTGGAGGGGCCGTGTGGGGGGCTGACAATGATGTGCGGGATTGGAACAGGCGGAACACCCAGAGATATTTGTTGCGCCGGCGAAGGAGAAGGACGTGCAGAAGCGTGCCCTGCTGGTGCTGAAGTGGTTCCTATCCACGCTGAAACAGCAGTATAGCTCCAGGAACGAAAAGCTGTAAGGAAGTTTCTTTGATGGTACATGGGGGCGGGAGTGAGTGGGTGCTGACCTTTTCTATATAGCGGCTCCGAGAAGAAGCCGTTGAACCCATTCTTGGGAGAGCTGTTTTTGGGAACTTGGAAGGATGAAAGTGGCACCATTGGTGAGACGAACTTGATTTCGGAGCAAGTTAGGTATGAGTGGATGGTGGTTTTGGGTTTCGAGCGGTTTACTAATGCTTGCGCGTGTAGTCACCATCCTCCCGTCACAGCGTACGCGATCATCAATGAGAAGCACGGAGTCAAGCTCGAGGGTTACAACGGACAGAAGGCGTCGTTCTCTCGGGGTGCGATAAACGTAAAGCAAGTTGGACATGCTGTCTACCATCTCAAGGAGTTTAACGAGCACTGTAGGTCACCAGGAGACGCGTCGGTGGCTCGCTTGCACTGATCGGATACAGACCTTATCACGCTTCCTTCCCTCCACATTGAGGGTATCGTCTACGGCTCGCCTTATGTCGAGCTCAACAAGAGTTCAACCATCACGTCGTCCTCGGGATATGTCGCTACCATCGACTACAGCGGCAAGGGATGGATCTCAGGAAAAAAGAACAGCTTTACCGCGACCTTGACGAAAGAGGGTAGCAAGGATGTGCTGTACACCGTTGATGGACAATGGACGGATAAATTCTCGGTCAAGGAGGGCAAGACTAAGAATGAGGTGATTATTCCGTTCGAGAATCGTTGAGACCCGGATTGAATGATAAGCTGACTAACAGTGGTGCAGCTTGATTCCTATAATGCCAAGATCACGAAGACCACCCCGCTCTATGTCGCGCCCCTCGACCAGCAAGATCCGCTCGAGTCCCGCCGCGCATGGGCAAAGGTGCAGGAGGCGATCGGCAAGGGCGATCTTGAGACCACCGGCACGGAGAAGAGCAAGATCGAGAATGAGCAGAGAGAGATGCGTAAGAAGGAGAAGGAGGAGAACCGGGAGTGGGAGCGACGATTCTTCACAAGGGTCGACGAGAATCCCATCTTCACTAAGCTTGCTGAGAAGCGCGAGATCGTCGCCGAAGCCGATAAGACCAACGGCATCTGGGTGTTTGACGAGGCCAAGTACGCGAAGGCAACTGGTGGTGATGCGTAAACGGGGGAGGTTCCGACAGCCGAATGGTAGAATGGTGGGTGGTATGGTGGCAGAATGGTAGAATGGTGTTCTTTACGTGCGGGGCGCATACTTCTATAGAGTAGCAGAGTAGATGGAGAAGGATGGGGTATTTGCAGTGTCTGATGTTAACCACACTCAATCTGCATGCGGGTAGAATTAATGCCACTGGTTGCTGTGTATTCCCTTTTCTTACTTAATTTTTATGTTCTTTGGTCCGAGCTCCACTTTTCATCTTATTTGCACTTTTATAACTGGGAACAATTGATTTGTTTATCTCGAACTGTATTCTGGGGGTAACTAGAAACGGTGGAATGTACAAATCGGCGGGATTTTTGTTGGACATAGTATGCGGGAATCCCACGGAACGAGCGAGCAATCTTGTAACGGCGAACAAGAGACCCAACTCGCCGAAGTTCGCCTCGGTTAGTCTTGGCTACCGGACATCACTCGGGCTAGCGTGGTTTCTAAGAGTGGGGTGTGGTGTGGTGTGGCTAGTGGGGTGGTGGGGGAGGGTCTCGTTTCTTTTAACACGGCCCTTCCCTTCTCCCCCTTCTCTCTTCACCTCCGCCGAACCCAAAGACACGAATCACAAGCAACCGGATACTTTACCGATAACTACCCGCGACATATAACCGCATCTACATACCAGCAATGGTAAGCTGCTCCGCATCCACTCCATCCTTCATTCCATTTTATCAGCACGTACAGAGAAACCGTACAATGGTGGAAACAGCGAGACGACGGGTACAACAGCAGCTAACTATTCTCGCGGGTGGAATTCAGTCACCACCTCGCAAGTTCTTCGTCGGTGGTAACTTCAAGAGCAACGGTACTCTCGAGAGTATCAAGGCTATCGTTGAGAACCTCAACAAGGCTGAATTGAAGAGCGACGTCGGTGAGTTCCCATTCGTTCCGGGTTGTGGATTGCAAATAAAGCTATATGACAGCTGCTGATGAAGAACCGGTATAAAATACAGAGGTCGTTATATCTCCTCCCGCATTGTACCTGCTTCTCGCCAGCTCGCTAGTGAGAAAGGATATCAAGGTCGCCGCACAGAACATCTACGACAAGGGCAACGGCGCATACACCGGTGAGATCAGTGCGCAGCAGCTTCACGATGCCTCTATCGAGTGGGTAATCCTCGGTCACTCGGAGCGCCGCTCCATCTTTGGCGAGAGTGACGATTTTGTCGCTTCCAAGACCAAGGCTGCTCTCGACGCCGGTCTGTCTGTCATCCTCTGTTGCGGAGAGAGTCTCGAGGAACGGGAGAAGGGTATCACCACCGAGGTTGTCACCAGACAGTTGGGTGCCGTCGCAAAGGTCGTCAAGGACTGGAGTAAAATCGTCGTCGCATACGAGCCCGTCTGGGCCATTGGTACTGGCAAGGTGGCTACTACTGCCCAAGCCCAGGATACCCACAAGGATATCCGCCAGTGGCTTGCGGGGGCTGTGACTGAAGAAGCTGCCAAACAGACCAGGATCCTGTACGGTGGGTCGGTCACGGATAAGAACTCAGCTGAGCTGAGCAAACAGCCCGACGTTGATGGGTTCCTGGTTGGCGGCGCTTCCCTGAAGCCTGCCTGTGAGTTGGCCCTTCTACTCTGTGGAATAATGAGAGTGAATGCTAATAGCTTTCTACAGTCGTCGACATCATCAACTCTTCGGAGTAGGTGTGGGAATCTGGTGTTTTGCTTGGGGAGGCTGTTGGGGTAAAAGGTGGCATCAATGGGACTCTCTACCATTTCGTCCTACCGTGAACCGTGACTCATGAGTGGCGGTGTAAAATAGCATAGCATGATCTTCTGAATCATCTGCAGTGATAGTAAATTGTGCCACACTTCCCGAGTGATAGCACATGGTTGCACAATCTCCCAAACAATTGCTCCGCCGCCGAAGGATATGCTACGGCGAAAGAAAAAAACATATTACTCCTCCACCCCCCCTAGCTGATCAGACACAAACACACAAGCGCAAAGTAAAATATCGCGAGCGGGAAGACAGCCAGCGCAACGCGGTTCCGGACTACGCCGCTTCCACCCAGTATACTCACTCCGGCGGCCAAACTCCACAGGAAGCAGATGCTGTACACCGGAACCCGGATGATGGCGTACACGCGGAATGCGCTCAGCAGCGCGCATATCACAATCGGGAAGAGTGTGTAGCCGATCACACTGACGGCCTGAAAGAACGAGCTATTGCACGTTTAGCCATCCGCCATTTGCCTCTCACCTCTTATGCTGGGGGAGACGCACATATTTCCACCCAGTAGCTTAATCTGTGCCGTAACCACAGCCTCGCCGATCCAGACCATCGAAAACACACCGGCGAACACATCCGTCTTCTGCTTCTCGCTGGCGCACATGCTCAGCAGCGTCGACAGGGCTAGACAGAACAACAGCGGACCCCATAGATCCCATTCCTTCAGCTCAACGCCGCCGCCGCCGCCGGACTCGCCATGCAACAGCACGTCGTTCGCGTCCGGCCACCTGCGAAACGTGAACTTCGGGTAGAGCACCGCCTTCATCTTCGTCCAGACGGCCAGGATGTCGCGCGAGAGCGTGTCCCACACCGATTCGTCGAGCGTGTTGCTCGGTGCCCGACGGTCCTCGCCGGGGATCGCGGAGGTCAGCGACGACGGGTTCAGCGGTGCCGTCGCAGAGGTGTTGGCCGCATCGTCGAGAGGGTCGTCGGCGGAGTTGATTGAGACTGCAAGGACCGATGGTGGTGGGGTTAGCTGTGTGCCGTGCGAGGCGGGACAGTAGTGCACGCACGTGTATCGGGGTCGATGATGTCTTGTTCGATCTGAGAGCCGTCGTAGACATTTTCGTAAGGGTTTGCGGACGCCATGGTTGTGTCGAATTTTCTAGTTCTATTGGTGGGGGAGTAATGCGGTGGGCGCGGTGCGGTGATGCGTAGAGTATGTACTAGTACTCTACGGCTAAAGGTTGAGGCTGACGTATTCCTAGTTACACTCACCATGCCATGCCAGACCCCTTCAGTTCGACGAGGGCAAGTTCACGATGCTACCGTTGTCACCGACTTTGGGTTTGATGTTATCCGACATCCAGGATAGCACCTATTAGGGATTTAGTGAGGCTTTTTTCTTTTTGTAGCTACACTTAAGTACTGTACAGTTCAAGGTGGGTAAAAAAAAACCGGTTATTTCCCGCTGGACGCATTTTCCCATCGTATAGGACATGAAAAGCGCGTATTTTGACCACGTTGACACTACCTGTTATGCCACTACCATTTTGTCCAAGATATGGTACTTATGTAGCAGTACAATATTTTTTACCCCCTCGACTGTACAGTAGGTATGATGTATACTAGTACATATCTACGGTGATGGGAGCTGAAGTGTGGCGGCTAATTGCTCACATACATAGGGTGAAAGTGGGTGCCAAGCCGAACGATCTTATCAATCAATGATCACGTAACTATCTAGTCAATTTGTTGCACCCCGACATATATAGCTGTCTGGAGAAGGTGCGGGGCAGCTGCGACAGGTGAGGACGCACGTAAGGGAAGCGGGCGACCAGGAGCCTACATAGACGAAGTGTGGCGGACAATACACAGTTCCAGTACTGGGATTTGGACGGAAAGCTGGCAGGGCTAGCTAGCACTAGGAATGGTAAGGGGACGATCGACTGGAGTCATGTTTTTCTTACACGGAGCAGGTAACTCTATCTAGTGAACCACCATCGTCAACCGTTCCGCTTGCACGACACCCCACCAAACCCACACATCCGCCCGGCCAGCCCACCAACCACCCGCGCACAAAAAGCAAAGTTAATGTTCTCCTTCCGCCACCGTCTTCCCCGTCTTGCGCTCGGAATCCGGGCCAACAGCAGCAGCGCTGCTGGCACAACTACGCCACCACCGCCACTGCTGTTGACGCTACGCACGGACTTGAAGACTGCGATGCGGTCCAAGAACCAGGTGCAACTGCTGGTCCTGCGGAGCCTTCTCGCCGAGATCACGAACGCGCAGAAGACGGCGAGCCCGCCGAACGACGACCTCGCGATTCTGCACATAATCAATAAGACTCGCAAGAAGAGCGAGGAGTCCATTATGGAGGCCCGCGCCGCCGCACGTAACGACCTCGTCGAGAAGGAACAGGCACAGCTAGGCGTCCTCGACGAGTACGCCAAGCTCGTCGATACTGTCGACGCGGCGGAGGTTGTCCAGGTTGTCGAGAGCGTCATCGATAAGTTGAAGAGTGAGGGTGCCAGGACGGCGATCGGCGATGTCATCAAGGCCGTTACTAAGGAGTTGGAGGGACGTCCAGTCGTCAGGTCGCTGGTGGCTAAAGCTGTTAGTGAGGCGCTGGCGAAGAAATAGGTGTGGCTCTAGCGAATGAAGAGATTGTATGATGTGATAGAGTAGAGAAAAAGGTACTATGCATTGTATGTAGGTTTCCTAGGTCACTGCCGAAGCAAGTCGCACTTTTAGAATCTATTGGAGTTCATGATTCTCTCACTCTAACCCTCCAAACCACACAATTGAATCACTCGGACTAGAGAAAAACAGCCAATCGCAGTATATTTCAACCAAACTTCGTCTATGCATCTAAGTAACAAACGCTCTACAGCCCCCACAGCACCGGATCCGCCGAAATCCACGGCCGCAGCAGAGACGATTCTTACCTCTTTCCTCGTCAGTCAGTACTATATCCGCACCACCCTTAGCTAAGGTGTACCTACTCGTCCGAGGGTGATTCCATTTCACCGACAATTCCCCACCCCCTCTTCCAGCACACTCAGCAGATACGTACTCCGCACCAGAACCTCTTCGTACGTAACATTGTATTCGCAGGGACCCTCGCCACCATCCTCGCGCACGCCAGGCGCATCGACCCACGGCTGACGCAGCGCCACCGTCGGCCTGATACGGAGGGCGACATTCTTTCGGTCGTCAAGCCAGAGCACGTGGCTATCCTGTTGATTCAGCTCCTTCCGTCACAGGCGGAACGCGGTCTCATCGCTGACGCGCGCCAGCGCCGAGTAGAGGGAGCCACTCGGGCCAAACTTGACGAGGATGCTGTTAGCGCACAGCTGGATGAACCCCTGGCCCTCGTCGAGGAAGCAGTGCGTGCTCATGGGCATAACAGTTGTGGCGGCGGCAGTGGAGGCGCCGTTGTCGTCACTGCGCACCCCTGGCAAAAACACACTGTAGATGCTGCTGGGATCCCGCGTGTCCCGCGTCGGGGTGACACTGTAGCCTACACAAAGACACTTTCGGTACGGTGTTAGGTTCTGTGAGCGGTTAGATGTGCTCGGTGGGGTAGAGGAGGAGGAGAATGTACTCGTCGTGCAGGCGTGGAACAACCAAAGACGAAGGTATAGCTTCTCAGCTCCTGGGAGTTCCGGAGACGCTGGACGAGGACGGACCTGACGGTGTCGTTGATCCGTGGGGAGATCGTGTTGATCTGTAGCAGCTCCTTGGTGGGGATGTGTCGTAGGATGTCGTAAAGGAGCTCCTCTGGGAGGGTAGATAGCCGTAGTGACGATGAGACGGGCATTGTTCCTACTGTGTGTATGTTATGTTTCTGTGCGGATGGCTTCTTCTACACTGCGTCGATTCCCGCTGGTATGAGGAACTGGAATGGGCCGGAGAACACTGTGGGAGGTTTTTATATGACTGCTGGTTTCGATAATCGACAATCCGAGGGACGCAATAGTCGGTAACCGGTTACCTCATCCTCACGAGGCATACCAGTTTCCATGTTGGACTCGATGTGGCGTGGTCGGTGGCTCGACTCTCTGTAGGAATGGCATTCCTATGCGACCCGAGCCAACGGGAAATAGCAAGTTTCCCAGGAGATCGCCCATGTACGTATTATGTATGATTGTCCGCTTGGTGGGATTGGATCGAGGTGGGGTGGGGTGGGGGGGCGAGGGACCGGTGTGATGATCGAATAGTGAAGACATTGTCATACTCTGACAGCTGGGTAAAGTGGAAATTGGATTGATGGCGTATGAACGAGAAGGAAATGGCTTCCCAAAGGACTCATGATAAAAAAAAAGGGGGCCCTGTTACATAATTGCTGCTTATTGGGGGGGGGGGGGGGGACAAGGTCGAG